>Ga0256843_1000957_pt1 | contig 23656 bp, 26 predicted proteins | sample AlvinellametaG_FD_191572 | JGI IMG/M metagenome (GOLD analysis project Ga0256843, IMG submission 191572) | Pompeii worm associated microbial communities from hydrothermal vent at the East Pacific Rise, Pacific Ocean - Alvinella | ecosystem: Host-associated > Annelida > Integument > Unclassified ... | reverse complement strand
CTCCTAGCAAAGTTTGATACTTACTGCCTTTTAGTATAGAGTTACTCAACTCTTTTATAGCTTGTGGCTGGTCACCTGATGGCTGGTATGGAGAATTTAGTGTAAATTTTGACAAAAAAATCCTTCTGTTTTTTGAGTTTTTTATGATTGTTTTTTAATTTATTTGCTATTATATCAAACAAGATTAAATAGTTAGGATAAAATGATGGATGCACTACAAAGACTACAAGACAAAATCAAAGAGCTAAAACACGAATATGAAGCTATCAAAAAACAGAATGAAGATTTAAAAAGTCAACTAGCTGGTGTAGCTTCAGCACAAAATGAACAACAAAATATCATAAATCATCTTAGAAGTGAAGCTGAAAGAGCTCAAACTCTAGAGTCAAGCATAGAGAAACTCAAAGCAGAACTTCATGAAAAAGATGCAGAGATAGAAAAAATCATCAATCAAGTTGAAGCACTTCTAGCTGAATAAAGGATAAAGTATGAAATCAGTAGGATTAACCATATCAGGCAATAGATACGAAGTAAAACTAGAAGATGATTTTGCCAATTTTGTCATCAAAGATTTAGAAGAAGCTGGTGTAAATTTTAGACTAGATAACAAGCCAGATAAACTACTAAAAGCATATCTAAGACTTGCCAAACAAGCAGCAAGTTATGAGAGTGAGATAGAGATGCTTATAGAAACGCTAGATAGTATTTAGCAAAATATATCAATTAAGATAGGAGAATTTCTCCTACCTTTAGTGTATTAGTATAAGATTTTAAGAAAGTAAGTGTTCTATCTCTTTATTTACACCAGATTCGGTATATTTGATAGCTTGGAAGATTGCATTTTTGATAGCTTTTGAACTAGATGCACCATGAGATATGATAGCACAACCATCTATACCCAAAAGTGGTGCTCCACCATACTCATCTTTGTCAACTTGTCTTTTCATGTTGGCAAAAACTTTTTTCTTCATCAAAAATGCACCGATTTTTGCAGGTAGTGATTTTCTGATGTATTGTTTCATCAAATCAAACACTACTGTTACAACACCTTCACTGGTTTTTAGTAGTATATTACCTGTAAATCCATCACATACTATAACATGAACTTTACCATTGAAGATATCTTTACCTTCAACATTTCCTACAAAACCTTTGAGGTTTTTAAGTAATCCAAAAGCCTCTTTTGTTAGTGCATTACCTTTGGTATCTTCTGAACCGTTTGATAGAAGTCCTACTTTTGGATTTGTAACACCCAAAATCTTCTCTACATACGCTTCACCCATAGCACCAAACTCATATAAGTTTTGAGGTGTACAGTCTGTTACTGCTCCTACATCAAGTACCAGTGTTTTTGTCTCTGTTGTACTTGGCATCAATGTAGCGAGAGCTGGTTTAGATATCTTTTTGAGTCTTCCTATCCTCAAAGTTGCCAAAGTCATAGTAGCACCACTGTGTCCTGCTGAAACAACAGCATCTGCTTCTTTGTTTCGTACAAGTTCAACTGCTTTGTATATGGATGATTCTTTGCGTTTTAGTGCATTTGTAGCTTGATCAGCCATATCTATAACATCAGATGACTCAACAATCTCAACTTTGTCTATGTAGTATTGTGGAAGTAGTGATAGTATCTCTTCTTTATCACCAACAAGGATAGGTAAAAAATCTTTCTCTTCTAGTGCTAAAACAACACCTTCTAGTATAGGTTCAGGACCGAAGTCCCCACCCATCGCATCTATGGCTATCTTTATCATAGATTACGCTTCTTTTTTAGTATTGTACTCACCTGTAGTCATATTCATATGGTGAGGCATTCTCCATGTACCATCACTATCTTTTACCGGCATAGGTAATGTCAATTTGTAGTGTGTTCTTCTTTTTGCTGCTCTAGTTTTACTATGTCTTCTCTTAGGTACTGCCATTTGTTATCCTTTTTTTGAATTTTAAAACTCTATTTCCAACTCATCTTCACTATCTATACAATCATCACAGTAGTGAAATGAACCCTCAATAGCATTTATCTCGCTTTTGATGATATAATCTATATCTATAATACCATCTAAAAACTCTATTATATCCAAATCATCTTTATCTTCTGTTGCTTCATCTGTGATAGTAATCTTAAACTCATCATCCAAAATATGGATATAGCTTTTACCACATCTGTCACAACAAAGCTCTATCTCTCCATTCAAAGAAGAGTCTAGTGCCACTTTATGAAAACCTTTTTTACTCAACTGCCCTATAAGCCTTACTCCATCACAACTATAATCTATATCGCGTGGAGTATGACCTATCTTATCAAATATAATTTGCAAAGTTATAACTTAGCAAATCTCTCTTTGAGCAAAGAAGAAGTTTATTTCGATCTCTGCATTTTCCAAAGAGTCACTTCCGTGAACTGCGTTTGCATCGATACTCTCAGCAAAATCAGCTCTGATAGTTCCTGCTTCAGCTTCTTGAGGGTTTGTAGCACCCATAAGCTCTCTGTTTTTAGCTACAGCATTTTCACCTTCAAGTACAGTTACAACAACTGGTCCACTTACCATAAAGTCAACAAGGTCTTTAAAGAAAGGTCTTTCAGCATGTACTGCATAAAATGCTTCAGCATCTGCACGGCTAAGCTGTACTTTTTTTGTAGCAGCTATTCTAAGTCCTGCATTTTCAAATCTAGCAAGGATTTGTCCTATAACATTTTTTGCAACTGCATCTGGTTTGATGATAGATAGTGTTCTTTCCATGATAATTTATCCTAAAATATGGGTATTTACTTCATTGTAGAAGCATTCGGGCGTGGATTATATCAAAAAAAAGATTAAAAATTTATTAGGGGATAAAAAGATATCGGGCAGAACCCGATATATAAGGAGGATTAGTCGTCGATAACTGGTGTACCTTTTTCACCTCTATCTTCAGCACATGGAAGACCATCTACACAGTCACCCCACTGAATACAACCCTCAGTTGGACATGCTTCAGCACATGCTGGTACATCAAAGTGACCTACACACTCAACACACTTATCAGCGTAAACATAGTAAATCTCTTCACCAGTTGGGTTTTCATCCTCATCTACGATAGCTTCAACTGGACACTCATCTATACAAGCTGCACAGTTGATACATGTATCTGTAATAATTACTGCCATTTTTTATTCTCCTTGATTTAATATCACACAAACTATATCAAATTTTTTTTAAATAACTCTTTAATTATAGTCCTAAATATGCTTTTATAGCATCAACTTTGTTCAATTTTTCCCATGTAAAGTCATCATCTTCTCTACCAAAATGCCCATAAGAGGCTGTTTTACGATAAATAGGTCTAAGCAAATCAAGCTCATCCATAATACCTTTTGGTGTTAAATCAAACAACTCTTCTACACAAGATACAATCTTGCTCTCTTCTACTTTTGCTGTGCTATGAGTATCTACATATATAGAAACCGGTTTTGCTACACCTATAGCATAAGCTATCTGTATAGTAGCTCTATCACATGCACCAGCAGCTACCAAGTTTTTGGCTACATATCTAGCGGCATATGCTGCACTTCTATCTACTTTGGTTGGATCTTTACCACTAAATGCTCCACCACCATGAGGACAACTACCACCATAAGTATCAACGATTATTTTTCTACCTGTAAGTCCTGCATCACCTTGAGGTCCACCTATAACAAATCTACCTGTAGGGTTGATATGGTAAGTTATATCTTCACTCATCATCTCAGCAGGGATTACTGGTTTGATAACCTCTTCTAGTACTGCTTTTTGCACCTGCTCCAAACTTACATTGTCATGGTGTTGTGTAGATACAACAATAGTATCTATAGATACTGGTTTATCATCTACATACTTAACTGATACTTGTGCTTTACCATCTGGTCTTAAAAACGGTACTGTTCCGTTTTTTCTAACTTCAGCTAGTTTAGCTGTAATCTTATGAGCCAAAGATATAGGCAAAGGCATAAGCTCAGGAGTTTCACGACAAGCATAACCAAACATAAGTCCCTGATCCCCTGCACCTATCTCACCATCAGCTTTATCTACCCCTTGATTGATATCAGGAGATTGTTCTCCTATACCATTGAGTACACCAGCACTTCTATAATCAAACCCATAACTAGCATCTGTATAACCTATCTCTCTGACAACCTCTCTAGCTATCTCTTGCATAGGTGCATAAGTATGAGTTTTTAACTCTCCTGCGATAACACAAAAACCATTGCTCAGTAAAGTTTCACATGCTACTCTAGCTTGTGGATCTCTTGCTATGATATAATCAAGTATAGCATCAGAGATTTGATCAGCCATCTTATCTGGATGACCTTCTGTTACTGACTCACTGGTAAAAATGTATTCGTTAGCCATTTTTAATCCTTTATATTTATAAGTTCGTCCACTGTCACTGAACTTAACAAAAAGATAAAACCATCTCTTTGTTAAATCCAACAAGAGAGTTAAATCAAATCTGATTTAACCCTTTTTGCCAACTGCCAAGGAAGAATCTCTAATGACTCTTCTACTAACCTTGTATTTCCATGAGTGATAAACTCATCTTCATACTCAAAAGAGGTTAAAGAGATATCTTTTATACCCTCTTGGCTTAAAAACTCCAGTATAGCACTGCCTACTCCACCCATCTTGGCTGAATCTGAGAAGATATACCAGTTTTTATATATCTGAGCTAAACCTCTAAGCATCTTGGTATCTAATGGTTTGACAAATCTAAGATCCAGTATGGCAATATCCAAATCCATATCCAACCTATTTGCTGTCTCTATAGCTCTTCCTACACCATTGCCATACCCTATAAACAGTGCATCTTTACCATCTTTGATAAGTTCTGATTCACCTAGTTTGTAAGGTTTGGCTTCACTGTCATCTGCTATAAATGCACCTCTAGGATACCTAAAAGCACAAGGGTGTTCATAATCTTTGGCAAACTCCATAGCCAACTTCATAGTAGTTTGGTTGTATGGAGCAAAAAGTGTCATATTTGGTATGGCTCTTAGGTATGAGATATCAAAAACACCTTGATGAGTCTCTCCATCTTCTCCTACGATACCAGCTCTATCTATCGCAAAAGCTACACCTACATCCATCAAAGCTATATCGTGAATGACTTGATCATATCCTCTTTGCAAAAATGTAGAATATATCGCACAAAATGGTTTAAAGCCCTCTTTTGCCAAAGCACCCATAGATGTCACAGCGTGTTGTTCAGCGATAGCCACATCCCAAAATCTTGTCGGAAACTTCTCTATAGCATCACTAAGCCCTGTACCACTTGGCATTGCTGCTGTTACACCTACTACTTTGTTGTCTTCTGAAGCCAACTCTATTATCTTGGATCCAAAGATAGAAGTCGCAGAAGGAGAAGTTGCATCTTTTTTGATACTTTTACCAGTATCTAAATCAAACGCACCTACTCCATGCCAGTGTTCTTTGCTTCCTTCAGCATACTCATACCCTTTGCCTTTGGTGGTTTGAGCATGAATAATAACTGGTTTTTGCATCTCTTTTGCTATAGTCATAGTTTCACAAAGAGCCTCTATATCATGCCCATCAACCGGACCTATATACTCTATACCCATCTCTTCAAACAAAATCCCAGGAGTTATAAGCTTGAAAGAGTCTTCAAATCTTTTGGCTACATAAGTTGCACTCTCAGGAAGTTTTTCTACTATCTTTTCTACTTTGCCTCTAAACTTCTGATAAAAAGACCCTGCCATAGTTTGAGAAAGTAACTTTGATATAGCACCTATGGGTTTGGCTATACTCATCTCATTGTCATTTAGGATGATAACTACAGGGTATTTTCTATCTCCTAGTTCATTTAAAGCCTCATAAACCATACCAGCACTCATACTACCATCGCCTATAAGTGCTACAGGTACTCTATCTTCGCCTTTGAGTGCTATAGCCTTAGCTGCTCCAACTGCTATAGATATAGAAGTAGAGCTGTGTCCTGCCATATAGTAGTCACTACTACTCTCACTAGGTTTTGTATAACCACTAAGCCCACCAAAAGATCTCAAAGTATCAAACTCATCCCATCTGTCAGTTAAGAGTTTATGTGCATATGATTGATGACTTACATCAAATATAAATGGATCTTTACTAGCATCAAATACTTTATGCATAGCAACTATAAGATCAACTGCACCCATAGAAGAACTAAGGTGTCCTCCATTTTTACTCACAGTTGAGAGTATCTTGTCTCTTAACTTCTGTGCTAGTTGGTTTAACTCTTCATTCGAGTAGTTTTTGATATCCATAACGCTCTCTTTTATAATCTTTTTAAATATACATTGAGTATCTTTTTGGCAAATGCTATATGAGTAGAGTCATACTCTATACCCAACTCATCTGCTAACTCTTTGATCTCTTTTTTGCTTACCTCTTTGATACTGCTTTGAGATAAAACCTTATCTAAGCTAAAAGGCTCTATATCCAAATCTTTTGTATCTAGTATAGCTACTTTTTTCAACCTAAAACCTCTTTTAAGTGTCTAAAGAGTGTATCATTTTGGCTAGGTGTTCCTACTGTGATACGAATGGCATTGAGTCCATAACTTGCCAAATCTCTGATAATCACACCTCGCTTTAGCAACTCATCTGCTATATGAGTAGAGTTTTTGGACTCATCAAACAGATATGTGATAAAGTTTGTATAACTGTCTATATACTCTATATCTTGCTCTTTGGCAAACTCTTCATACCGTACTAGCTCTTGAGTGTGCAACTCTATAGACTCTTTGACAAACGCATCATCCCCACACGCTGTTATAGCAGCAGCTAGTGATAGTGTGGTGATGTTAAATGGTGGTCTTAGTTTGTATAACTGTTTTATCAAGCCCTCATTTGCTATACCATACCCTACTCTCATACCACCAAGCCCATAAGCTTTGGAAAATGTCCCTAAGTAGATAACATTGTCATATCCTAGTATATCTTTTGGAGTGATGAGATATTTGGCATCTTTGGCAGCTGCATACTCCATATAAGCACCATCTACCACTACTAATGTATCTTTACTAACTGCATCGATGATGGCTAAAACATCCTCTTTGCTAGTAGCATCACCTGTAGGGTTGTTTGGTGTACAGATATAGACTATCTTTGGACTATGCTTTTGATACAGCTCTATAAATTCATCCACTTTATGTTCATAGCTAGGAGTTTTGTGTATAGTAGCTCCCATCTGCTTAGCATATATATCATACATAGCAAATGTAACTGCTGAAGTAAGTATAGATGAGTTTTCATCTAGCAATGCACGAGAGATAAACTCCAACACTTGGTCACTTCCTGCACCTATGATGATGTTGTCGCTTTTTACATCAAACTTGGCTGAGAGTGCATCTTTAAGCTCAAACATACTGTCATCTGGATACAGATGGGCTTTTGAAGCATTTTGGCTTATAGTTTTGGCAACTTTGGGTGATGTACCTATGGGATTTTCGTTTGATGCTAGTTTGACTACATCCTCAGGTGCTATACCAAACTCTCTTACAACCAACTCGATAGGCTTTCCTGCCTCATAAGTTTTTATACTGTCTAATACCTTGTTAAATCTCATCTTTTACCTTTATATATCATCACTCTCTTTGACATAAGAGCCTAAAACTTTGATGGAGTCTTTGTGTTTTTGTATGATTTGGGCTATATCTTTGTCATCTTTGTGTCCGTTGAACTCTATAAAAAAGATAGACTCACCATCAACTATGTGTGATTTTATCTTAGTTAGGTTAATACTTGCTTTTTCAAAGTCATTCAAAAATTCTACAAGTGAACCTGGTTTGTTTGGAAGATGTACAAGCAAAGATGTTTTATCATTACCACTAGGGGCATTTTCAAAATCACTTACTACAAAAAATCTAGTTTTGTTGTTTTGGTCATCTTCTATATTTTCAAATGCTACAGGGATGTTGTATAGCTTGGCTGCTACTTGGGAGCATATAGCTGCACTCTCTTCATCTTGTGATGCCATCATAGCTGCTTTGGCTGTGGATTCAACAGGGATTTGTTCTACATTGTCAAATCCAAAATCACTCAAAAAGTTTTGACACTGTCCAAATGCTATATCTTTGGAGTAGATGCGTTTGATTTTTTTGATATCTGGTGCTTTTGAAGCTAGAACATGATGTATATCTACTATCACTTCTGCTATGATTTTAAGATCAAAGTCACTTAGACATGTGATAGTATCGCTTACTATACCGTTTGAACTGTTTTCTATAGGTACTACACCAAACTTGGCTTTTTTGTTGGCTACCTCTCTAAAGACACCTTTTATAGTAGAGATAGGAAAGTATGAACTCATGGCTCCAAACTTGCTCTGAGCGGCTTGATGCGTGAAACTAGCCTCTGGTCCTAAGTATGCTACAGCTTCTGGCTTTTCTAAGTTTCTTGCCACTGTAAAAAGCTCCAAAAACAGAGCCTCTATGGCACGGTTGTTTAGTTTGCCTTTGTTTTGTGCTTGAAGTCTGTTGATGATAGCTCTTTCTCTCTCTGGTCTGTAGATAGGAGCTCCTGTAGTGTTCTTAAGCTCTCCTACCTTATGTACCAACTCCATTCTTTGGTTGTAAAGCTCAAGCAACTTATCATCTATCGCATCTATACTCTCTCTTAACTGCTCTAGTGTCATATCTCGCCTTTAGTCTTGTAGGTACTCTATCTCCAAACGAATCTGATCTTCGTAACTCTCTCTTCTTCTTATAAGTCTATCTTCTCCACCCTCTATAGCAACCTCTGCTGGTTTGTTTCTGGTGTTGTAGTTACTAGCCATAGTAAATCCATAAGCTCCTGCTGAGTGTACTATGATGATGTCGTTGTGATTTAGTGGTGGCAAAGATACATTTTTGCCCAAGAAGTCTCCACTCTCACAAACAGGACCTACCACATCAGCATCACTTTGCTCACCTTCAACGCCCAAAGCTTCTATACGGTGATATGCACTGTACAAACTAGGACGGATCAAATCATTCATCGCACCATCTACTATCACAAATCTCTTTTTGCCATTGTTTTTCTCATAAAGCACTCTAGTGAAAAATGCTCCTGCATTTGCTACCATATATCTACCTGGTTCACAAAGCACTGTCATATCAAGCCCTTTGAGTGTAGAGAAAATAGCATCTGTATAAGCTTTGGCTGGTATAGTAGTCTCATCACTGTAAACTACACCAATCCCACCACCTACATCAAAAAACTTCAAATCTATATCGATAGCTTTTAAAGACCTAACCAAATCAGCTACTATCTCACTAGCCTCTTTGATAGGCTCTAAGTTTGTTAGCTGTGAACCGATATGAAAGTGGATACCTACAGGATTTAGATACTCTGATCGTTTAGCATATATATACATCCTCTTTGCCATATCTATCTCTACACCAAACTTGTTTTCATGAAGTCCTGTTGAGATATATGGATGAGTTTGTGGGTCTATATTTGGGTTTACTCTGATAGAGATACGAGCCTCTTTGCCAAGCTCTTTGGCTATCATCTCTACTCTTTTCATCTCAGCTTCACTCTCAAGATTTATCATCAAGATATCTCTAATAAGTGCCTCTTTGATCTCATCGTCTCTTTTACCTACACCAGAGAAGATAATCTTATACTTTTCTATCCCAGCATCCATAGCACGACGAATCTCACCTATACTTACACAATCAGCCCCAGCTCCCATCTTGGCTAAATGTCTGATGACAGATAGATTTGAGTTGGCTTTAACTGCATAGTTGATGATAGATTTTTTACCACCAAACGCATCTTTTAGTGTAGTATATCTTTGTGTGATATAGTCAAAATCATACACATACAAAGGTGTATCATACTTTTGAACAAGTGCTTTATAGTCTAAACTCATATATAAATCCTAAAGTAATTTTGTGAGTGATTTTATCTAAAATTTGATTAAAATGTAGTTTATATATTTTTTTCATCAAAAAAGTAGAGATACAAAGCGTACATCCACAATAAACTTACAGGAAGCACTAACACTATCTCAGGAGCTACACTTCCTGATTTTGCTACTTGTTGCAATCCATAAAAAACACCCCATATCAAAAATGTAGCTCCAAGAGAATAGGCTATAGTCAAACCTTGATTACTCATACGAGATAGATAAGGCATCCTAAAAAACAGTATGATAACCATAGCTATAGCAAATACAGGAACCACCAAAGATGCATAGAGTGTAGATTTGACTTTATCTGTGTTGATATGCTCTTTTTTGAGTAGCTTATATGTGTTGTAGGCATCTACGCTGCTTAAAGCCTCTCCTTCATAAATAGAACGAATAATTTTTGGTTTATATCCCTTGAGAGTTTCTATACTCTCTTTATGTTCTATAGAATAAGAGTGTAATTTACCATCTATGTAGTTGTGTGTTTTCAACTCTGCATCCTTAGCTTCCCAAGAAGTTCCATTGTATATAGCATAAGGTGCGTGTATAGTATATAGTACTTTTTTACCTTTAACTTTAAATATAGTTACATTTTGGATTGTCCTCTCTACTGGATATAACTTTTGCATATATACAAAGGTATCTTGATATTTGAAAAATATATCATCAACATTATAATTATATGCTCTGTTTTCTAGTATAGAGTAAGCTTTCTCTTTGGCATAAGAAAACTCTGTAGTAGTCAAAAAAGCAAATATAGCATATACCAAAAAAGAGACCAACAAAAAAGGTTTTACTATATCCTTTTTACGATACCCAAAAGCATATAAAGCTGAAAGATTGTTATGTTTAACCAGTGAAAGCTGAGTAATGATAAGTGCAAATATGATAGCCAAAGGGTACAAAAGCTTCAATGCCTCTTGCCATATATAAAAGATATACAATATCTTGTTACTTAAAGTAGTACTACCCAAAGATGACATATGTTGAAAAAAATCTATAATACTAAAAGCCAAAGACAACCCTAAAAGCATAGCTATAAGGTTGAGAGTATAGTGTTTGAGCAGATAACGAAAATATAACTTTGGAGTCAATGTCAAATCATCTCTCCAAACTCTCTATGGATTTGAGAGTATAAAAAGATTTGACTTCATTTAATGAACTACTTTGAAGTTTTTTACAAGCATCTGATACATGAGAAACCAAACTATCTAGTTTTTCCATCTCATCATCACTAAAATTATGCAAAACATAATCAGCCACTTGGGATTTATGCTCTGGTTTGTCCACACCAACCCTAACTCGCAGATACTCTTTGCCTATACTAGCATCTATAGAACGAAGCCCATTATGACCTCCGTGTCCACCACCTCTTTTAAAACGCACTGCACCAAACGGTAAGTCTATATCATCATGTATCACTATGATATCTTCTATATCAATCTTAAAAAAGTTTTTAACTACAACAACTGATTTGCCTGATAGATTCATAAAAGTAGTAGGTTTTAAAAAAAGTGTATTTCCACTTCTGTAGAGTTTGCCTTCAAATGAAGACTTGGAGATATCTCTAGCATTAAAGTCATCGACTAGTTTGTCGATAACCTTAAAGCCGATATTGTGTCGTGTATGCTCGTATTTGTCTCCAGGATTGCCTAGACCTACAAAAAGAGTCATCACATATCTTTCAAAGATTATTTAGATTTGATTACACCACAGATAGCAACATCTGGTCTATCCATCAATCTACATCCTTCAGGAACTTCGATATCTCTGATAAGGATAGAATCATCTCTGTTTAGTGGCTCAACATTTAGATCAAATTTAGCTGGCATATTTTCGATAGCCCCTCTAACTTTGATTCTTCTTTTTGACATTACAAGTACACCTTTGTTTTTAAGTCCAACTGGTGTTCCGTGTGTTACTACAGGTACTAGATAATCTGTAACTTGACCTGGCACTGCTATACGCAAATCAACATGTACAACTTCTCCGTGAACTGGGTGTAGTTGATACTCTTGGATAACAACATTTAACTCTTTGTCACCAACTTTTACTGGGAATGAAAGTGCATCTTTGTTTCTTACAGCTCTAGCAAAATCACCTCTTTTAAATGCAGCTTGGATGTTTTCAACACCTTTTGCATAGAGGTTTGCTGTTAGATAACCATCTCTTCTAAGCTTCTTTGCAGTAGTCTTTCCGATACTCTCTCTAACGATACCTTCTAACATTTTTTGTCCTTGTATTAAAATAGAGGGGGATTATACCCAAATAAATTTAAATGTGGTTGAAAGTCGGTGCAATAAATTGCACCCTATTCTTCTTTGAACTCAAATATATCTGCTTGGATATCTTTGGATTCGTTATGGACTATAGCACCCTTACCTACACCTTCTAGTTTGAGTTTCATATCTGCTGGGTTAGATGCATACTCTAGGGCTATCTCATCGCTGATACGACCTTCTCTAAGCAAGTCAAGCAATGCTTGGTCAAATGTTTGTGTACCATAGATATCTTTACCTTCAAATATAGCATCTGGGATCTCATAGTCACGGTTTTCACGGATAAGTTGCTCTATACGGGCTGTTTTTTTGAGTATCTCAACGGCTGCTGTTCTTCCACCTTGGTTGGTTGGGATAAGTCTTTGGGATATGACACCCTCCAAAACTGAAGCTAATGAAGCACGGATACGGTTTTGCTCTTCTTTGGCAAACATACCGATAATTCTATCTATCGTCTCTTTGGCATCTAGTGTGTGGAGTGTTGAGAAAACCAAGTGACCTGTGTTGGCAGCGTGAAGTGCTATATCAATAGTTTCCAAATCCCTCATCTCCCCAACTAGGATGATATCGGGGTCTTCACGAAGTGCTGCACGAAGTGCATCTGAAAATGAGTGAGTATCTTGACCTATGGCTCTTTGGTTTATAAGGCAACCTCTGTCTTTATGGATAAACTCTATCGGATCTTCTATGGTGATAATATGTTTTTTGTTTTCACGGTTGATTTTGTCTATGATGGCTGCTAGCGTTGTTGATTTACCTGAACCTGTCACACCTGTTACTAGCACTAATCCCCTTTGGGCTTTTGTAAACTCTTTGATAATCGGTGGTAGTTTCAACTCATCAAGATCTAGTATCTTTACAGGGATGATACGAAATACTGCACTAAGCCCTTCCATCTGATAAAACACATTGACCCTGAAACGATAATCTTCTCCCAAGATATATGTAAAGTCAAGGTTTTTATCTTCTTGGAGTCTCATATACTGGTCTTTGTTAGTAATCTCTCTTATCATACCATCTATCTCATTAGATGCTAAAGGTTCTTTCCCAAGTTGCTTAAGTACTCCATCTATCCTAACACGAGTGATAGCACCTGATTTGAGGTGCAAGTCACTTCCTTTGTTGCTTATCATACTTCTTAGATAAAGCTTTAGCTTCTCTTCCATACCTTCCATATATATCTCCTCCCTATTTGGTTACTTTAGAGTATCTAGCATATCTTCAAACGCTTTTTCAAACGCTACAAGTCCATCACTAAGCAGTGTATTATACACCTCTTTCATATCTATACCATTAGCTTCAAGTTTGGCAAAATACTCTTCTATCTCATCATCAAATATAGGTAGCTTTGGTGAAGCTTCTACACCTTTGATATACTCTTGTATAGTTGCAAGTGGTGCTGTGTTTACTGAGTGAGGAGCTAGTAACTCACGGATATAGTATGATGGCTCCAAATCATCACCTTTTACCCCTGTACTGGCAAATAGTGTTTTGATAGCTGGAGTGTGATTTGTCTCTATCATATTGTAAATTTTAGCAGCGTTATATAATCCTGTCTTAGCAGTAGGCAATCCCAACTCTTTTAGTTTTGGATCTAAAAGTCTGTCAAATCTGCTTACAAACACAGATATAACACCCTCAACTCTACATCCACCTATAACATCATACTCATCAAGCCCTCTTTTCATAGCATCAAGACACTCTCTAGCTTGTTGTGGAGAGAAGATCAAAGTAGCATTGACAGATATACCATCACTCATAAGCTGACTCATAGCCTCATATCCTGCTGAAGTTGCTGGTACTTTTATCATCACATTTGGCTCACCTATAGCATTAAAAAGTCTTTTGCCCTCTTCTACTGTAGCTTGTGTATCGTTTGAAAGAAACGGATCAACTTCGATAGATATATACCCATCATTGCCTTCATCATAACACTCTCTTAGAGCCTGTGCTGCTGTTTTGATATCAGCTATAGCCAAAGCTTCATACTTCTCTTTGGCACTTTTGCCACCCAAAGAGTCCAACTGTTCTTTGTACGCTGGAGAAGTTGTGATAGCTGATGCAAATATCGCAGGGTTACTTGTAGCACCGTTTATAACACCGTTTTTTATCAACTTCAAAAAATCATTTTTTAAAAAATCTCTCTCTACAAAATCCAACCAAAGTGAGAAACCTATCTCTTGATTTACCATAATCTAATCCTTATAACTCCATCTAAAATCTTGCCATTTACAATCAATGCCTTGTTTGTTTATCGCCTCTTGAAGCTGTGATAAAAACTCATCTCTACTCACTTCAACAGCACCCAAACTCACCAAATGATCTGTTTTGAGCTGACAATCTATAAAATCATATCCACAACCACCTAAAACATCACTTAGTGCTTTGAAAGCTACCTTGGATGCATTTGATACCAAAGAGAACATAGACTCCCCACAAAATGCCCCACCTATAGCCACTCCATACAATCCACCAACTAACTTCTCATCTATATAAACCTCTACACTATGGGCAAATCCTGCCTTATGTAGCTCTATGTACGCCTCTTGCATCTGTGGCACTATCCAAGTACCATTTTGTCCATCTCTTGGTACTATAGAGCAGTATTTGATAACAGATGCAAAATCATTGTCAAATGTAACTTTGAATTTGTTACTTTTTAACACTTTGCGAAACGATTTGCTGACTTTGAAATCTTTGGGATATAACAACAACCTAGGATTTGGCGACCACCAAAGGATGGGATCATCTTCGTTAAACCACGGAAATATCCCATTGCGATAGGCAGTTAGCAGTCTTGCTACACTCAAATCTCCTCCATAAGCTAGTAACCCCTCATCTGAAGCCTTAGATGCATCAGGGAAGATATAAGAGTACTCGCTTAGAGGTGTTATGAAGTAATCTTCATCAAACATTGATGCCATCAGCTATCTAGCTCCTCTATGTCAAACACCAAGTTGTTATCTTTGTAAGATACTTTGACAACTCCACCATTTTGAAGCTTACCAAAGAGTATCTCATCTGTTAAATGCTCTTTGATTTTGTTATCTATGACTCTAGCTATCTCTCTAGCACCAAAGCTGATGTCATAACTCTCATTTGCTATGTACTCTTTGGCTTTTTTGTTGAGTTTGATAGTGATGTTTTTGTCTTTTAGCTGTTCGTTGACTTTGGCTATCTCTAGCTCTACTATAGAGCTTAGAGCTTCTATATCAAGAGGTTTGAACTCTACTATAGCATTAAGTCTGTTTCTAAACTCAGGCGTAAAGAACTCATTGATAGCTTTGGAAGTCTTGAGTGAATTGTCTTTGGTAAAGCCCATCACATTTGGCTCTTTGGTTCCAAGGTTTGATGTCATAATGAGTATGACATTTTTAAAATCACTCACAACTCCATTGTTATCTGTAAGTTTTGCTCCATCCATTATCTGAAGAAGTATATTCATAATATCTGGATGGGCTTTTTCTACCTCATCTAACAGAAGTACAGTATGAGGATGTTTTTTGATAATCTCAGTCAAAAGTCCACCCTGTTCATACCCGACATACCCTGGAGGAGCTCCAACCAAACGACTGATAGCGTGAGACTCCATATACTCACTCATATCTAGCCTCTCAAAATGTATATGCATACTTTTTGCCAACTGTGTAGCCAAAGCTGTCTTACCAACACCTGTAGGACCTACAAACAAAAATGAACCTATAGGGGTATCAGCTTTGTTTAGACCTGCATAGCTTCTTTTGATAGCACGGCTAAGCTCTGCTATGGCTTCATCTTGGGCTATGATGTGGGATTTGAGTTCATCTTCTAACTCTTTGAGTTTAGAAGTATCATCACTACTGATAGCAGATGAAGGCAATTTTAACATCCTAGCTACTATATCTTCTATATCACTTGGTTTGATGATGACATTTTCTTTGCCTCGTAGCATAAATGAAGCTCCCACCTCATCTATGATATCCATCGCTTTATCAGGCAAAAATCTATCGTGTATATACTTCACAGACAAATCTATAGCTCTTTGAAGCGACTCATCCTCAAAAAAGATATTGTGATAGTTTTCATACTTGTGCTGTACACCTTTGAGTATGGCAAATGTATCTTCTATGTTTGGCTCTTCTACATCTACTTTGGCAAATCTACGAGAGAGAGCCTTGTCTTTGTCAAAAAAGTTTCTATACTCTTGATAAGTTGTAGCCCCTATACACTTCAACTCCCCACGAGCAAGGGCAGGTTTGAGCAAGTTACTAGCATCCATACTACCACCACTTGTAGCCCCTGCACCAACTAGCGTATGTATCTCATCTATAAAAAGTATCGCATCATTGATGGTTTTGAGTTCGTTGATGATACCTTTGAGTCTCTTTTCAAAATCCCCTCTAAACTTAGTTCCTGCTACGAGTGATCCCATATCTAGTGCAAATATCTTGGCATCTTGCAGTACCTTTGGTACTTGGTTTTGAGAGATTTTCAGAGCTAATCCCTCAGCGATAGCTGTCTTACCAACACCTGGTTCACCCACTAGCAAAGGGTTGTTTTTTTTGCGACGGCAAAGAGTTTGCATCACCCTATCTATCTCATCTTCTCTACCGATTACTGGGTCTATCTTGCCACTTTTGGCTAAAGATGTCAGCTCCAAAGTGAACTCAGCTAGATATGACTTTTTGGATTTTTTCTCTTCGCTTTGGTGTGTCACATCTGAGAGTGCTGATGGAAGTTCGTGAGATATAACCTCTAGTATATCTACTTTGGCTATACCCTCTTTTTTCATCAGATAACTAGCATAAGAGTTCTCTTGAGTGTATATCGCTACTAACATATCACCTACACTAGCTTCCTCTTTGCCTGAGTTGTTTATATGAAACATCATCTCATTGATAGCTTTGCTAAGCAGTGGTGTCTCAAATGGCTCTATCTTGTCACTAGGAAGTGAAGGTATCTTTTTGTGTATGTGCGAGGCTATATCTTTCTCCAAGCCTTTTATATCAACATCAAGTATCTCAAATATAGACTGCCCCTCTTTACTACTAAGGATAGACAAAAATATATGCTCAAGAGTCAGATACTCGTGTCTTTGCTCTTTGGCATAAGATAGAGCATTTTTGAAAACATCATTTAATTCTACACTTATCATCACGCATCCTCCTCCATAGTTACCAAAAGTGGAAACTCGTTTGCTTTTGCCAACTCTTTGGTTTGCCACACTTTAGCTTCGGCTATCTCGTATGTGTATATACCACACAACCCTTTACCTTTTTGGTGTACTTGTAACATTATATCAACTGCCTCTTGTTCGCTTTTGTGAAAGATACTAGTTAGCACCTCCACAACAAAATCCATACTAGTATAGTCATCGTTATGCAACATAACTCTATACATCTTTGGCTCTTCAAGCTCTAAACTTAACTCAACTTCTTCTTCAATCTTTGGCATTTTATGCTAAAATCCTATCTAGTTTTTTATATATTATTTATAATACACATTATACACAATTTTTGGAGAAAATCAAGTGAAATCACTCTTTATCACAGCGACAAACACCGATATAGGTAAAACATACGCTACCAAAAAGCTCATCTACACACTATCTAAAGGTGGATACAAAGTAGGAGTCTATAAACCCATAGAGACAGGAGTGACAGACAACAACCCCCTAGATGCCACCACTTTGCTAGAGTACGCCAAGAGATTTAACCCAAACCTAAAAGCACTAACCCCCAAAGACATCACAGCTTACACTTTCACCCTACCCTCAGCTCCATTTTGTGCAGATACCAACAACATCATAGATATAGAGCATATCATACAAAAGTACCACCAACTCTTACAAATGTGCGACATACTCTTGGTTGAAGGAGCAGGAGGATTGATGGTGCCTATAACCAAAGATTTTTTTATGATAGATTTGATCAAAAAGCTAGATACCAAAACCCTACTCATAACCCCAAGCCACCTAGGATGCATCAACGAAACCCTACTAAGCATCAAAGCACTACAAGATCACAACATAGAGTTTCAATGGTGCGTAAACCTATACAAAGACAAAGATAATTTTGATAAAGTCACTAAGCCTTTTTATGATAGTTATTTTGAGAAGTGGTGGAGTTTGGAGGAGTTGAGTTTATCTATCTAAGAAAACACAAACTCTTCAAACCCAACAGCTTCAATCTCATCAAACGATTTGTTTGTATCATAAGTTATAAGTTTGCATTTATTGTTTGGTTTACAAAAATGCATAAAACTATTTAACTCTCGTTTGAGTGTTTTTTCATCTTCTATGTCATAAGCTACTTGATATAAAGTATCATCTACTTTAAAATCTATCTCATACTTATCGTTGATATAAGTTATATCTTGATACTTTTGATAAAGGAAGTTAAATACAAAGTTTTCTAACTTTATGCCCTTGTTTGTACTTCTGTTTATACCAAGATTTAAAAATCCATTATCATTGATATAGAGTTTTTTAGGAGATCTTATCTGCTGAGTTAACTTTGTATGATAGTTTGGTATGGTTGATACTAGAAAGTTATCTTCAAAATAGCCTATATACTCTTTTATCATTTTGGCATCTATATTTAACTTTTTGGCTAAACTAGAGTAGTTTAGTGTAGTTGTAGCATTTGATACTACATAATAAAACAGATCTTTTATAACCAAAGAGTTTTTGATATTGTATCTAGGTACTATATCTTTAAGTATTATATCCTCAGCTATGTTTTTAAGTTGTTCTTTTTTTATCATCTCATTTTCACTTGATATAACACTATAGTATCCACCCCACTTTAGATACTCATCTTTGGCTCTTGCTATAGCTATCTTATTTGACAACCTCTCTATAGCTGTGCTGTGAGGTATATCTTTGAAAGTTAAAAACTCACTAAAACTGAAACTATATATCTGAAGCTTAAGCACCCGTCCTGTCAAAACTGTAGCATAGTTTGAAGTCAAAAGAGATGAGTTTGAACCTGTGATGACAAATTTGATATTGCTATTTTCATACTTTGATTTGACAAACACTTCCCAATTGTCAAAGACTTGTACCTCATCCATAAAAAAATATATCTTTTGACTCATATCTGGATTTGCAATTTTTAGATACTCATCAAAGATAGTACTAAGATATGTAGCATCATTTTTATATGGTATAAACTCTGGCTTTTCAAGATTGATAAAAAATATATTGTTAGGCTCTGTTGTAGCCAAAAGCTCTTTGATAAGAAGCTTTGCGATAGTACTTTTACCTACTCTTCTAGCACCTATAAGTGCCAAAACCTCTTTAGTATCTAAAAACTCCATAGCCACTGGCAACACTTCTCTAGGCACAAAACTATCATAAGCATTTGCATCTACCCAATGTGGATTATCTTCAAACAGAACTGATTTCATAAAAATATACCTTTTTTAGGAATGTATTCCTGATAATATCATATTTTTATGTATTGTATTCTTAATTGATAATTTTAAATATTTTAGTTAAAAATTGTATATCATATTTTTTTTGATTAGATACAAAATCATTATCATCTGATGCTATTTGATATAAATATATACTAAACGGTATCTCCTTTTCACAAATTTTTAATATTTGTGAATTTTTCAACATTTGTAAATCTTTTTCTTTTTTTTCTCTTAATGGATATATAAATCCACATTCTACTACCTCATATTTTGATAGATGGGTAGCTACATAAGAAGTAAGTTGAAATCTATCTTCTCTATCTACACCCTTACTCTCATTAAAATGTTTATATTTTACATCAAAAACAGAAATTTTTCCATTTCCATGGTCTATAATAATGTCTGGATATATATTGTTTTCATATACACCATTTGGTAAAGTGAATTCTTTTTTATTTTTTTCAAATAGTTTAAATTTTTGTTGTAAAATTTTTCTAATATGATGCTCAAAAAGTAGTGAAATATCAAATAAAAATGCTGAAAATTCTTCTGAGTTATTGCCTATTGAAGCAAAGTTATTTTGAAGTATTGCTAATGACAACTTATATACTTCATTATATTTTACATAAAAAGGATTAAGTACCCTATAATTTGATGCTAAATAAAAATTAATTCTTTTTACTTCTATTGTATCAAAAGCATTTTTTATCTCATAAATATCTTGGACAATATTTCTATATTGCTCTTTTTTAAAAACTCTTTTTAATGCCAATGAAATAATGACATTGATGATATTATTATAGCTATGTTCTTTAAAAGTACACTCTACTTTTCCATCAAAATAACTCTTTTTAATATAGCTTTGAGTATTTAACCTACCCCTTAGAGTAGAGATGTTATCTGTTTTTTCCTGATAAGCTTTATACATACCTAAAGCAAAAGCTTTTTTAAGTTGTATTTTCCAATAGTAGATTAAAAGCCACTCACCTAAGCCCACATCTTTATCTATTGTACCTAAGTTTTCAAGCTCTAAAAATCCACTTGAACTTGCTATCATATACTCTAAAAATTTATTACCAAATCTTGAATTGATATTGAACTGTTTTCCTTGAAAATTTATAGAGCCTACAATATTACCAGTATAGATAGTTAAATCATCAAAGCTATAACCGCTCAATTCAAATATTTTTTGTTTTGTATTTGCATCAAACTCTTCATCAAAAGTTATTTGAGTGATTAAATCTTCTATACTCTGATTAGCAATATGTGTAGATAAATTTATTATATATTCATATACAGCTTCCTTTATTTTTCCTTCATGATACTTTTTATAATTTCTAAATTTCTTATCTTCTTCTGAAATAACAATATTTGAAAATGAAATACCATCAAAATTATTATCTTTTATTTCACTTTTAAAAAACTCTACTGCACTAACCATTTATACACCAAATTTATTTGCAAATTCGTTTAATAATTCACCACTTTTTTTACTATCTCCCAATCCTCTTAAATACTCTTGCATAAGTGGTTTTATAAACTCTTTCCATAAAAATTCTTTTGCTTCTGTTTTATTTTCAAATTCTTTATTTTTAATATTTAAAGCATAAGCATGACCTATTTGGTAATCATTTCCTAAAAATTCATGTTCTCTTATAGCTTTATTTAGTGCTTTAAAACTGTTAGCTATATCTTCACCATGCTGTCTTAATTCAATTTTTATTACTTCATAGTTTGGTTCTATCTCTTCCCAGCTAAATCTTCTTCTAAGAGCAAAGTCAAAACTATCTACACTTCTATCTATAGTATTCATAGTTCCTATGATATAAACATTATGTGGTATAAAAAAGTAGTTTTGTTCATCTTCCCAAAAATAAACTCCACTATCTGTTTTTTCCTCTACTAAGTAAGAGTATTGAGTTTTTATTTTTCCATTATATCCACGATATTCAAGTGCATACATCAACTCTCCAAATACTCTTGATAAATCAGCTCTGTTTATCTCATCTATAATAAAAAATGCAGGTTCTATAATATCTTGTAATGTTAAATTTTCATCAATCTTTGAAAAATCAATGTTTGTAAAAATAGCTTTAATATCTTCTTTATCTTTAATATCTTTTACAGTTATATCTTCAAAGTTTTTATCTTTTGCTATTTCTCTAAATGCTTTATTTCTCCATAGTTTAAACTCTATCTCTCCAGCTTTTTTACAAAAACTTTTAAAAACTCCATCTTTTAGTTCTAACTCTTTATCTTTTGTTGGTCTAATTCCTTCTATAAAATCTTCATAAGATATACTTGGGTGAAACTGCATTGTTTCAATTATCGATTTTTTAATAGTTGCAAAATTTTTTAAAGCCCATCTATCTATAAACTTTTTAGCCTCTTGTTTAGCTTTGTATGTTTTTCCAGTTCCTGGTGCACCATAATAAACTACTGCTTTTTTTAAGTTTAATTCACTCTCTAACATATTATATAATTCCCAATAAAATATTTGTTTATGATAGGCATTTACTTCTTTATTTTCTACTTTGTCAATACTCTTTAATTGTTTCATTAGCCGTTGATGTTTTTCTATAGGTGAGCCTTCAATTTTAATAGCTAATTTTTTCTCTAAAACATTTGTTAATCTATAAAGTTTATTTGGAGCATCAACTGATGTAAAGTTTTCACAAAATAAAGTTTTTAAAAACCTAAATCTCACAGTATCATAATTTCTATCAACATCTAATAATACCTTAATCTTACTATCTACATCATTGATATTATCCTTAGATAAAATATCTCTTAAAATAGTATTGTCATTTTTTACATTTTCTATAATTTGTTGTCTATGTGGATTTTTTTTACTTTTATAAATAAATCCTTGACCAATATCTGCTGTACCATTATCTTGCATAAATAGATATCTTTCTAAAAAATCTTCAATACTTATTAACTTATTATTAGACCCATTTTTTATACATTCTTCTAATGATATCTCTGTATTTTCTTGACATTGTTTTTTAATATTCTGTAAAATATGACTCCAATTTTTTAAACTTTGATACCAATTCCAATTATCTATATCATTATTTGATATAAAAAATTCAAAATATTTTTTTAATAATTTATTATTCATTATGCTACTCCAATATTTATACTTTAGATTTTATCCAAAGCAGTATAATACTCTACTAAATAAATATTAATACTATTTATATCTGCTTATCTATAAATTTTTCACTTACTATATAAAAGACAGCTTTATGTCCGTTTCTTTTTATAAAGAAACCTTGAAGCCATATATAGTATAATAAATCAAAAAGGTAATATAAAGCGTTGAAATATGATGACTTTGTGTATCATACTTATGATGAGTATGTAGAGTGGGAAGATAGATGGGAGCTTATAGATGGGATAGCTTATGCTATGTCTCCTGCTCCTTATCCTAAGCATCAAAAACTAGCTTTTGCTATAGCCAAAGAGTTAGATAACAGTTTAAAATGTTTGGATAAAGCTTGTAGTGTGTATATCTCTCCTGTGGACTGGAAAGTAAACGATACTACAGTCGTACAGCCTGATGTGGCTATATTTTGTGAAGAGACTTCAAACCAATACTTCAGTAAAACTCCTCCTTTGGTAGTAGAGGTACTATCTAAAGCTACAGCTTTAAAAGATGTCACAGTCAAGTTTGAACTATACCAAAAAGAAGGCGTTGAGTTTTATCTCATCATAGACCCCGATACAAACAGATGTGATATATTTCAACTCATTGATGGCTCATACCAACTGCTTGATAAAATCACTACAGCCAAAACATACTCTTTTGAGCTATCTGATGGTTGTAAGCTAAAGATAGATTTTGGTGAAGTGTTTTAATCATCTATTTGTTATAATCATAAACTTGTTTTATAGGAGATGATATGCAACACCTTATAGATACTACAGACCTTAGCGACAAACAGATAGCTCAGATACTTGATGATGCTAAAAGGTTTAAAGACCATTATCCTCCACAGCTTTTACATAACAAACTCATAATCACTCTGTTTTTTGAAGCTTCTACAAGGACTAGAAGTTCAT
>Ga0256843_1000956_pt1 | contig 23683 bp, 22 predicted proteins | sample AlvinellametaG_FD_191572 | JGI IMG/M metagenome (GOLD analysis project Ga0256843, IMG submission 191572) | Pompeii worm associated microbial communities from hydrothermal vent at the East Pacific Rise, Pacific Ocean - Alvinella | ecosystem: Host-associated > Annelida > Integument > Unclassified ... | reverse complement strand
TTTTTAGAATAGATTTTGAATAATAAGAATTATCTATAGATTTAACTGTTATTATATGGTTTCAAGTCATTCAAGATGGTATATTAAAAGCTCATCTATATCATCATTCTAATTTTCAAGGTAAATCATAACTAGCAATTTTTGTTCAATCTAAAAGAATTTCTAATTTAATAATAGGATTTTTACTTCTATAAGCTAATTCAACATAATTAGCTCATTCTACAAGTTTTCAATTATTAGATATACTAACTCAAACCTTCATATTAGTGTCTTTATTTCATCTTTCACAAACCTTATCCTTATATTCAATATTTCAAAAACTTGATAATCTTGCAACAGGTTCTTCCCAATTAGGCCACTCTGGTTTTAATGAATGATATCTAACTCATTTTATTAATTTGATTGCTTCTGGTGGAGTTTTATCTGTTACCCTTCAATTACATAATATATCAATTTCTTTAGAAAAATAACTATCATCAAATTGAGTAGGTGGATTAATAAATAATCACTTTACTTTAGCTTTAGTTGGAGTTAAAGAAGTAGGTATTTTTCAAGAATTTGTTGAAATTAAAACTTCTTTTACTCAATTGGGTCGATTCCATTTCTCTACCCTTTTTCATTTATGTGCCTCAATCATAATATCTCTCATAATTGGTCAAGCTCATTCAAGTCAATTTCAATTATATTTTAATTGTTTTCAATTTGTATTTCAAGCCCAAGCAACTGTAGTATATTGAGGAGTATAACCAATTGTCCAAAGATTTTGTGGATATATTTTTTTAACTCATTTAACTTTAAATTGTTTTGTAGAAGTTCAAGTCTTAGCAGCTAAATCTCTTCAAGGAATTGTCATATATTTATTCCAAAATGAAGGTCTAGCATCTGTATTAATTAAGATAGATGTAATTATATAAGCTGTTTTTGCACTTATAGATTGTTTCTTTGTTTTTTGGTCTCTATCTTTTATATAAATTGTATTTCATTTACTGTCTAAGACTTTTAAAATTGGAGTAATCTCTTTCTTATCTCATAAATTAGCAATAGTTGAATAAGCTGTAACTAATTCTAAAGGTGACATTTCTCAAGTTCAAAGAGCCATAGGTGCTCAATAGTTATATTCTTTTTTATATTTTTCTCTATAATATTTTTTAAAATTATAATAAGATTCTACACCTAATTGTCTCATAAAATTAATAATAGCTAATTCTTTTCCTGCAAGATAATACATTTTTATTGCAGGAATATTTCTTGAATGATTAAGAGCTTCCTCAATACTCATCTTTTTCTTAAATTTTCAATCAAAATTATTAGGAGTATATCATCCTGGAAAAACAGTTTTTACATCAAAAACCGGAGTTTTAGGTCAAATTTTATTTTTTTGCATAGCAAGAGCATAAACAAAAGGTTTAAATGTACTTCAAGGTTGAAGTTTAGAAGTTATAATATTATTTTCTCAATCAATTTCTTTATTATAATAATCTTTTCAACCTACCATTGCAAGAATTTCACCTTTTTTATTATCAACAGTGATTGCTGCTGCATTATTTGCACCAAATTTCCAATCATTAATTTTAGCTTGTGCTTCAACTATCTTTTGTGCTGATTCTTGAAGTTTTGGATCTAGTGTTGTATAAATCTTCAATCCTCATTCTTCCATAGCTGATTTTCAATATTTTTGTTCTAAAAAATCTTTTACATAAAATACAAAATGAGGATATTTTATTCTAGTTTTTGATTTTTTGAAATTAAATAATATTCAATTTATTATTGATTCTTTATATATCTTAACTGCTTCATCAGAATTATCTGATATATATCAATCATCTAACATTCTTTGTAAGATAAAATCTTTTCTTCATGTTTCATACTCTATATAATTATCTCAAACAGGCACCCTAATATTATTAAGCAATTCTAATAAATTTTCATATTTCATATTAGTGCAACCATCTGAATCAATAGCAGAAATCTTTTTAAAATTATTTTTATCTAAACCACAAACTAAAATATTAGATCATTCATCTCATAATTTTTTAATTTTTATATCTCTAATTACTTTTTTAAGAGCATCAATTTCATTTTTATACTTAGAAACATCAGTATTTGGAAAAATATTTACTTTATTTTTTTCAATTACTATATTTTTTTTCAAATCTGATTTAATTCAACTAACTAAATCTTTTGAATATACATATGGATACCCCATTAAAAAAGGATAACCTTCATAACGTTGTCTATCTTTGTTATAAAAGAATCTATATGGAGAATGTAGTGTTGGTCATTTAGGAATTGAAGCTAGTATAGATGATTCCAATATTGATAATTTATCAGCTGATTTTCCAAAATAAGTTTTTGAAGCTTGTTCAATTCAAAAAGCATTATTACCAAAAGATATTTTATTTAAATATAATTCTATAATAGTTTTTTTATCAAATTCATTTGTCATTTTATATGATAAATAAATTTCTTTTATTTTTCTTTCATAACTCCTTTCATTAGTTAAAAAAGTGTTTTTTATTAATTGTTGAGAAATTGTTGAAGTTCATTTTGGTGTAACTCATGTTAATGCAGTTGTTAATGCAGCTCTCATTAATCAAATTAAATCAAATCATGGATTAGTCCAAAATCTTTTATCTTCTCATGCTATAATGGCATTTATCATGTTTTTATTAATTTTATCAAACTCAACATAAGTTCTTTTTTCTTTAAAAACACTATATAATAAATTTCATTCTCTATCATAAATTTCTGATGTTTGAGGAATAGCAAACTCTTTTAATTTAGTAACAGGTGGAAGAGGTTTTATAACTTTAAAATATAAAACTGTTCAAGCAATTACAACTCAAAGAGTACCTAAAACAACTAAAAATAATAATATTTTTAGTAATATTTTAGTAAAAGTTTTTTTACTTTTTTTATACTTTCTTTTTGTATATTTTCTTTTTACTCAAGAAGTATTTTTTATTTTCTTTGTTTTAAATGAAACCATATTTTTATTTTTTATATAATATCTCTATATCAGTATTTTTATCTCTTGCATATTTAGGTCAATCAATATTAACCAAAATATCATTATTATCAAGATTTAAATATTTTTTTAAAAATTTAATAGTATTTGAATTTATATCTACTCAATTAATTATAATTTTTGTTTTTGTATTATTTGCTTCTTTTTCTATTCAATTAGCATAATTAATTAATTTTTGTTTATTCTGTTTTTGATAAATATATTTTTCTATATCAAAATTTTTATTATTTTTGTGTCTATTATATTCTTCTAATGTAATTAAATTCTTTTTCTTACTATCATTTTCTCAAGTATTTTGTATTTCTTCTATTTCTATTTGTTTATCTGGAATAATTCATATTTTTTCTAGTACATTAATTTCTAATCAATATTTTTTTAATTCATATTTTAATTCTTCTGCTTTCTCAAAACTATCTTTCTTTGAAAATATACTAATTTTAAATTTCTCTTTAAATAAATTAGGTGAATTAAAAACAATTTCAGAATATTTTATAATTTTTTCATAATTTGATAAATTAAAATGATCTGTTCATTCTGCTAATAAAACACTTTGTCATCAAAAATAACTTCTTAAAGGATAATATAGAAATCAACCTTTATCACATTCATCACTTCTTATACAAGTTGTATTTAAAGTAGATGAATAAAATAGTATATTATCTTGTAATTTAATACTTGATACCAATTTTGTAAAATCTAATAATCAAATATCTGTTGTTATATATTTATCAAAAATATTATATAGTTCTTTTATCTTAGAAGGACTAGTTAGATATTCATTAGATAATATTTTATCTTTTAGTGCTTTTAATATTTGTTGCTGTCTTTCACTTCTTCAAAAATCTCAACCAGTATTTTTTCTTGATCTAGCATATTTTAAAGCACTTTGTCCATATAATTTTTGAATTCCTTTTGATAAACTAAAGATCTGAAATCAGTGATTATTATCTGGGTATTGATCATCATATAAATTCTTTTTTACATTTACTGTAATTCAATCAATAGAATTAATTAATTTAATAAATCAATTAAAATCAATATTTATATAATAATCAATTTCTTCTCATGTAATTTCTTCTATTTTCTCTTCTATCTTTTTAACAGCTTTATCTGTATCTTGAAATTTTTCTAAATAATGAACATATAATCAATTAATCTTTCATTCTATTTTCTCACCATTTTTATCTTCATCTCAATACTCAACATATAAATCTCTAGGAATAGATAACATTGAAATTTGTTGTTTCTCTTTATAATAACTTAATAAAATTAAACTATCTGTTAATTCAGGAGCATCATTTCCATAACCACCTCTACCAATAATTAAAATATTTTCTTTCTTTTTACTAATTTCTTTTTTAGCTTTCAATTCTTTTTCCCTATCTTCTTTTTCTAAATCTTTTATTTTTTGTATCTCCTTATCTTCTTTTTCTATTTGTATTACTTCTTTTTCCTCTATTTTAGTAATATTTTTATAAATATTAAAGCCTCAATTACTTATTTTATTCAAAATAAAAATTGATAATAAAAAAATTATAAAAAATCATAAATAATTAATATAATTTATTATTTTTTTTGTTTTTTTCTGTTTTTTTAGTTTAGTTTTTTTGAACATTTATTTGTTAAAAATAAATAAAAAATATCTACATTATTTTATAGATATTTTTTATTTTTCAAACACTTTTTTCAACATTTTTCAAAAAATATTTCAACTATCATTAATTACTACATCATAACCTAAAATTTCTATACTTCAAGTACTTGCTAGATAATCATTTATTGGATTTAAATATATTCAACTTCATGTATTTTCAAATCATGAAAGTGAATAATTAATCAAATTTGTCCCTGTATTTGTCAAAAATAATAAATATCAAGAATCTTTAAAATTAAAACTAAAAGTATTAGATCAAGTTATAGAATTTAAAGATAAAATGTTAGAATTGTTTTCTATATATCAACTTCAACTAACAATTCAAGTAAAACTAGCTATTTCCTTTATTTCAAAAGTATTATTATACCTATTTTTATCATATTCAATTAAAGTTAATAATGATCAAGTACTTAAATTTAAATACAAATATCAATTAGTAACTCATGATAATGTTTTATTATAGATATCTATATTATTTGGATTTTCATCAATAAATTCTTCTATTTTAGAATTATTCCAAAAAATATTTTTTTGTTGTCATGGAACTATAATTCAAATAAGATTTTTTCTTGCAATATTATCATTATCTTCAAAACCACTCATATATCTAATAGTTCATGTATTACTTCATAAATAATTATCACTATTACAATTATCATCATATCAATCTCAGCCATTCTTTATTCAATCATCTCATTCTACTAAATATGTTCAATCTGATTGAATTCTACATCTTATATTAGCACCTGAACCTGAATAAATATCTACAAATCAACCACCATCAGTATTAGTTTTAATTATATTATCATAATTTAAAGTATTATTTGATTTAATTTGATTAAAAAATCTAGTATTTAGCTTATAATAAACTTGATTTGAATACAAACTTAATCTATTAGATAATAAAACTGAAGCCAAAATTAGTGCAATTATAGTTAAAACAATTGCATAAATTAGAATACTAGCTTTTTTATTTTTTAAAATTAACATATTTTTTATTAAAAATTTAAAACAATTTTTTCAATTTCCTTAATTCAAATTTCTGAATATTTTTCTCAATCTAGTTTGATTTTATATGCAGGATTGATAAAAAAACTCATTTCTATTAAATTTCAACTATTATATAAATCAAATTGTAAATCCTTTAATTTAATATTTTCATATAATTCATCTTTATTAAAGATATAACTATATACTCAATTTGGAACTAATAAAAGATCTTGTAATTCTTCAATACTTATTTTCCTTAATGCTAAAACTTTATTTCAAATAATATCAACATTATTTGATCAATCAATAGATAATAAGTCATAGTTAACCTGTGCAATTATATATCATCAATTATTTACATTATCATTTCTTAATATAAAAACATCACTTCAAGTTCAACTATCATTATCAATTAAAATAAATCCTGAACTATATTTTTCTCTTATATCTAATACTTTATCTTCAAATTCATATATACTTGATACCATATTTGTCTTACTTTTTGAAAAACTAATTTCAGTAAATGTTTTTGAAATAAAATTCATTAGAAAAAGAAAGATAATTGAACTTAATATAAGTGCAACTATTAATTCAACAAAAGTAAATCATTTAGTATTAATAATTTTAGTCATATATTTTTTGATTTTTATTTATTTTTAATATAATTATTATATAGAAAAAATCTAAAATTAAAAATAAAATTCTCTCAAAATGAAAAAACAAAATAAATTAGCTGAATCATTAGTATGAATAATTGTATGAGTCTTTATATTATCATTTGTGTTACTTTGAATATGAAAATTAATATGAACATCTAGAGAAACAATTACATTGTTCAATGAACAAATGGATATAGATATTTTATCTAAAAATGCTTCAACTATAATTGAACAACTTGATTTATCTACAGTAGATGAATGAGACTTATTTTATATATATAAAGATAATATTGCAAAAGATTTTAAAATATTTATATGAGAACATAATAGAGAATATAAATATATAGATAAGTATTGAAATAAAATAAATGACCCCATAAATTTTAATTGAATAGTTTTTGAAAGAATTTTTCTAGCTAAAAAAATAGCTATTAATTGAGAAGAAAAAACTGCAATAAAAACTTTAATAAAAAAAATAGTAAAATAAAAAATATATAACTAAATTAGTTATATATTTTTTATTTTATTTAATAGAACTACTATAATCTTCAATAAAAGGTAATTCACTTAATTTTCAATTTCCTATTTCCATTTTAACTAATTCAATACAATTTCATTTTCCTCATTCTATATTAATATCATTACAGATTTTATAATCTTTTTTAGATATAGCTTTTTCAATTAAAATTCTATTTTTACAATCTTGTATTTGTAATTTTCAATAATCTAATAATAAATCTTTTTCTCAATCTGGAGACTGTTGTTCTTGAAAAATTAAGTTTTCACATAATTTTTCATCTAATTTTTTACTTGCTTCTTTTTCAATAATAGTATTTTTACAAGACCTTTGAAAATCTTTTTCTAGCAATAAATCACAAGATTTAAAATCATTTTTTGCAATAAAAAATCTTTTTTTACAATTTTCAATTCAATTTTTAGTATTTATTTTATCACATTTTTTTATGTCATTATCTGATAATGACATAATTTCAATTTTATTGTTATAAATATTAGTAATAGTACTATTAATTTCATCTAATTCCATTGAATCTAATTTAACATCATTTAATTTTTCTATTTTTTTTTCAATATTTTTAATATTTAATTCTCATTCATTATTTTTATAAATAATTCATGTATTTGTTTCAATTTCTTTAATTTTAATTTCATCATTAACTCCACAAGAAGTTAATAATAATAAACTAATTATAGCTAGTATATTTTTCATTTTTCTAATAAATTATATTATTAATATTTAATTCTCCGACTTTTTCTAGCCTCTGTTCAATCTGTACTACATTGCCCAGTATGTCATTCCCACTGAGCTTTTTTAACAGTAACTCAGTTAATTACAACTTCTGTAACAGCATTAGCATCATCATAATTATCATACCGTTTTTCATAACTGTTATCTTCATCTAGATATACAGTTAAAAAATATTCTGGAATATCTCAACAATCAGGATATGAACCTGTTCTATCTAAATCCTTCATTCTAATACTCCAATCTTGTTCAAAGGCTTTCCATTCTGGATTACAATCAATTTTTGAAACTCAGTTAGGATAATGATTCTTAAATGAATCCCATTCTCAATCAGTTTTTGTTGGTATAAAATAATCATTTAAAGAATTATCATTTTCTAAACAAGTATAATATTTATCAACATCTAATTCTGAATCATGATTTAATCTATAAGAATCTGCAGCATAAACAATTCAAGCTATAAGAAACATTAAAGTAAAAACTCAGATTATTTTAATTTTTATTTTCCTCATAAATATTTATTTATTTATTTATTTATTTAGCTTTATTTTTTTCTTCTAAAACCTTCATTCTTTTTCCTAAAGAACTTAATTGTTCTTTTAATTCAATATTTTCTTCTTTTAGTTTTTCAATTTCTTCAGTATTTCCAACAACTTTGTTATATAATTCTTTTACTCACTCAATTAATATAGCAACAATATTACCATATTTAACAGATTTCATTCAATCTTCTTCATTAGTATCTACTAAATCTGGATAAATTTCTTCAACTTCTTGAGCAATTAATCAAATTTCATTTTTACTATCCTTTTTCCATTTAAAATGAACTCATCTTAATTTATTTATTTTTTCTAAATTATTTTCTAAGGTATGAATATCTTTTTTTAATCTTTTATCAGAAGTATAAATGAAAGATGTTGCATGAACCCCTCAATCTTCATCAATATACATTTTTATATCATTATCAATATAAAAATATGTCCTATAATCTTTTGTAGCTCTATATGTCCGATTACCATCTCAATCTAATAAACCAAAATTAGCACCATCTGATGCTCAAAAAATTTTTCAATATATTGTATCTTCTTTATCTCTAAAAACTAATTGAGAATAATCACTATTATTTGAATCCATAAAAAAAGCAGATCAATTATTTCAGTAAATAGTTTGAGTATCTCAAAAAAAAGCAGTTCTTCATCTTATTTCTATATTTCAATTAACATCTAATTTATGAATTGGATCAATTGTTCAAATTCAAACATAACCATTTGATTGTAATTTCATAATACTAGTTAATGTAACAGCAGATCAAGACATTACATTATCTTTTAATTGAAAATCCATATATGCATTAGATGTATGATCTGTATTCACTTTTATACGTGCAGAATTTCCATCTTGTTCAGGAATACCATTTTCATGATTCCATGTTACATTTGCATTACCATATCAATCATTAATAGTTAAAGCAACACCTCAACTTTTTGATCAAGATTTAATATTTCATACTACATCTAATTCTGAAGTTGGGTTATAATTTCAAATTCATACATTTCAAGAACCATTAATATAAATAGAACTATCTATTAAAGTAGATCAACTTCATTTTGGAACAATATTTTGTGAAATATTAGCAAATTTTTTTAAAAATTCAGGTTTTATATATCATTCCTCATCAAAAAATCATCTAATAATTTTTCAAATTTCAGAATTATTTGGATCAAATTGAGTGACTGAAGGATTAATTGTAGTAGTAGCATATACTCAAGCTGATACTAATAATATAGTAGATATAGTTATAATTGATATTACTATTTTTTTAATTTCTTTTTTAAACATTTTTATTTTATTAAGTTTTTAAAATTATTATTTAATTATCCAAAATACATTTCATTCTAATTTATTTATAGTAGAATTTTCAATTTCATATTTATCTCCCCCTCAAATGTTATTATTATTCCAATTATAATTAGATTGTATTGAACCTGTATTTTCAATATAATTATTATCATCTTGTGTTATAACCTTTTCAGTTATATCATTAATTATCTGTTTTTTTCTAATATTTATTTTTATTCAATCAAATATTTGTTTTCATAAAAGTTCTGTATAACCAGTTCAATAAATTATTTTCTTATCATCATCATTACAATAATACACGAAATTATTTGAATCATAATAAAAATCTATATATCACATATATTTACTATAAGCACTTCAAGTAAATGAATATGCTTCATTACATCATCAAATATTATATGGTCAATCATTTATATAAACATTTCTAGCTAAATCCTGACTCCAATCTAATCTAAAATATCAATATATATTATCATAATAATATCATCTTAATTGATCTCAAATTAATATATTATCATCATCTTTATTAATATAATATGTAGTCTTTTTATTTGAAAATATTATTTTATTTGAATTAGTTCAGGTTCAAGTTGAAATTTGAGTCTTAATATAATCTCAAATAACATCTATAGCATATGTTATTCAAATAATACTAAAAAAAGTAATAATTATAAATAAAGAAATTTTAAGAAAAAATATTTTTATAGAAAAAAACTTTTTCTTTTTATTTTTTTTCATATTATGTAATAGTTAATTAATAATATAAATTATATTATTAATTATAATATAATGTTTTATTAATTTAATTCAAATAAAAATGCAAAGAAAATTAGACAATAGAGCCTTTACTTTTGTTGAAATTATTGTTGTGACTATAATTTTATGAATACTTTGAGCGATAGGTTTTAGTGAATTTGTATGAAATATAAGCTCTGGAAGAGATACTCTTAGAAAATCTCATATTGCAGATATTTCATGAGCAATGAAAACATATAAGCAAACTAAGTGAGCATACCCCATACCAGCAGAGTATTTTTCATGAACAAATAGTTGAAAAATAATTTTCTGGCAATGAAAATTAGATAAAAATATATCATTATCTACTATAGAAGAAATACCTTATGATCCAGTTTTAAAAATTCCTTACCTATATAGTATAACTAGTAATAAACAAGAATTTAATATTGCATTAACATTAGAAAATTGAGATTGAGAATTTCCTTTAGCTTTAGCTAAAGGAAATTATAAATCTATAGCAAAGAATGTATTACCAACTATTTTACTAGCAATATGAGCAACTAATAATGTTGAAATTAACTCATGAACAACAGATTGAGTAATTAATAGAAATCTATTTATTTTTGACAATCAAAGTCATAACTTACCTTATGATTTTGATTGAAATATAGAACCAATATCAGATTGAGAATTAACTTTTGATGAATTATTGTTACAAGCAGAACAAAATTGAGTATTTTCACAAAATTCTAGTTTTGAAACTTGTTTAGAAATAAGAAAAGCTTGAAAATCTATTTGAGATTGAGAATATCAAATAAGAACAGAAACTTGATCATTAACTAATACTTGATGTACTTGAATGTAAAATTCTCACTTAAAATGAGACTGGTCTCTAGTTACTAAAATTAGTACTTTGAGACCAGTCTCATTTTAAATTTCTTTATTTAATTACATACCTGCAGGTAAATTAATTCCCATAGACCCCATTACTCATTGCATTTTTTCAGCTGCAACCTCTTGAGATTTTTTTACTCATTTATTAATTGCTTCTTGTATAGCTTTTTCTAATGCTTCTTTTTGTGATGGAGATAATCCTGGGATTAAATCACTAGTCTCAAAATCAACTTTTTCAACTTTCATTTCTCCATTAACAGAAATTACAAGACCACTAACTTCAGCTTCAATAATAGTATTTTCTAATTCTTTTTTAATTTTCATTGCTTCTTGTTGCAATTTCATCATTTCTCATGCTTTTGAAAAGTCCATATTTATAATTTTTAATTTTTTAAAATAATAAATTTTAGTTCAATAAATCTAAAATTTAACAAGCAAATTATATTTATTTATTTTTATTTGCAAATTTTTTGCATTTATTTTTCAAATATGCTAAACTTATAAAGTATATTAATATTAAATAACAAATTATGACAACTGCAACTACAACAGAAGATGAATTATTAATTATTACTGATGATGATGTTGAAGAAACTTCTCCAATAGAAATTAAACAAGAAGAACCAACAAATGATTCTATTGTAGAATTTTGAGAAACAGAGATTAGTGAGAAAAATAGTAATGATAAAGAAGAAGAATCCTCTATTGATTTAAATTTTGATTTTGGTTCTGATGATAAAGAAATACAAGTAAGTGATATTTTTGGTGATGAAAATAATACTGAAGAAATAGAGAAAAATGAGGAAAGTGTATTAGAAGAAACTACTATTAATGATTTTTCATTTGATTTAGGTGAAGAAAATAATATTTCTGAAGAAATAAAAACAAAACAAGAAGAAAATACAATTTTAGAAAAAGATAATCACATTGATTTCTGAGTTAATTTAGAAGAAATTAAAGAAACTTCTAAAGTACAAGAAGAAACTGAAATTACAACTGATGCTTTTTCTATCTGAGAAGTTGCATCTACAGCTAATGTAATATGAACAAGCTCATGAGATGATTCAGCAAGTTGAGATGATGATATTAATTCTATTCTAGAAACTACAATTAAAAAATTACAAGCTAGAAAAGAAGGAATTGAAAAAATAAAAAAAGAAACTTCTTTAAAAATCGAAGAGCTAGCAGCTGAAATTAAAACTCTTCAAACAGAAGTAAAAATTCATAAAAGTGAAATTAAAGAATTTGATAAAGAGACATCTAAAATTGAAGAAAATATTGAATCTTTAGAAAAAATGAAAATGAAATAAAAAAAAATGTGATAATCACATTTTTTTATTTATTATATTTTTCTAATAAATTAATTAAATTCCATTCTTTTTTAACAGCCTTATACATTGAATTAATACTTGGAGTTCAAGAAGCCAATAAAATATTTAATTCAGGATCTAATTTTTGCATTTTTTCTAAAATTTCCTTTGTTTTATATCTCGGTGATTTATCTGAATTATAACTATTATCATGTTCTTCATCCATAATAATTAATCATAAATCTTTATATGGATAAAAAAGTGAACTTCTTGTTCATAATATAATTTTAGTTTTTCAACTATAAATATCAGCAAAATATTCTGCTTTTTTTCAATCTGTAATTGAAGAATTTATAATAATAACATTTTCTTCTCAAAATATTTTAATTATTTTTTCTCAAATCTGATTATTTAAAATAATTTCTGGAATTAATAATAAACTTTGCTTATTAGTAGCTAAATTATCTAAAATTAATTTAATATAAATTTCAGTTTTCCCTGAACCTGTTATTCAATATAATAAATTAATTTTTTTATTTTCTCTCAAAAAATAATTTTTTATTTCTAAATATACTTTATTTTGTTTTTCTGAAAAAGTATTTAATTTTATTTTATTAATAAAATTACAATCTTCTTGTGAATTAAAATCTATATTTTTAAAAAACTTATTATCTAAACTAAATACCTTTTTTCTAATAATACTAGGAAAAAATAAATTAATAGAATTATGAATTTGTGTAAAATAATAATTAGAAATAAATTGAGTAATTTTAATGTTATTTTTTGTAATAAATTGTGTTTCTGTAACTATTCAACTAATTGACCTTATTTTATCTTCTGAAACTCTTATTTTATTTGTTTCACAAAATTCTTCTACATTTTCAATTATTTCTAAAACAATAGAATTTTCTATTTTTGTTCATATTGGACATTCAACTATAATTCCCTCTTTTATTTGTGAAACTAAGAAATCTGGAACAAAATACAAAAGTCCCAGTGTATCAAAAGTTTTAGTGAATGGAGAAGTTAATATATACATTTATTTTTCTAAAATAGTTATAAAGTTTCTCTTACTATCAAAAAGTCTATTTTCTATAATTTTAAAATTATTTTTTGTAGCCAAGTATTCTAATTCTGATAAATCAAAACAATGGTAATATCTATCATTTTCTCAAAAAACAATATTATAATCTGTACTTTTAAATTTATTTTCAGAATTTTTAATTAATGCTTTATTATATTTTTCATTATTAATTTCAGAATTTAGAGCCCAATTTGTCATAAAAATTCTTCATCATTTTTCAAGCAAGTTATAAGCTTTTTTCAGTGTCTCTTCCCTATCTTCAATATTATCAAGATGATGATAACTAGCAATAAAAAATATATTATTAAATTTATTTTGTATTTTATCTAAATCTAACATATTAAGATTTAAAAAATCTTTATTAGGAAAATTTTGTTTAGCTGCAACTAGCATTTCACTTGACAAATCAAGTCATAAATAATCAATTTTATCAATATCAAAATTTTGTGAAAATTGTTCTAATAATCTTCAACTTCCACATCAAATATCTAATATTTTTAAATCATTATTTTTATCAATTTTTTCTAAAAAATAATCAATTTCTTCCCATTTCATATTTTTTCTAGATTTTGCAAATTTATTAGCAAAATTATTGTAATCTACCATTTATTTTATATAATACAAATTAATAAAATTATTATAACTAAGAATACAAAATTTGAAAGAAGAAAATAAAATATTTGATATAATTATAGTTTGAGCTGGAGCAGCTGGTCTTTTTTCTGCTATAAATATTCCATCACAATACTCAAAATTAATTTTGGAAAAAAATAAAAATCCTTGAGTAAAAATTCTATTATCTTGATGAGAGAGAGCTAATGTTAGTAATATGGAGATAGAATGAGAAAGAGATTATTTTGGGCAAAATAAAAAAGCTTTAAAAAGTATTTTCACAAGATATAATCAGTGAGATATTATGAGTTGGTTTGCTGAAAATTGAATAAATATAGTTGAAGAAGATAGATGAAGATTAATTTTAGAAAGCTGAGATTCAAAAGAATTATTAAATATTTTAGTTAAAAAAGCAAAAGAAAATAACTCAGAAATAAAATGTAATAATGATGTAAAAAACATTAATAAAAATAAAGATATTTTTGAAATAAAAACAGATCATAATAAAAAATATTATGCTAAAAATGTAATAATCTCTAGTTGATGAAAAAGTTTTTTTCAAGTTTGAACAACTGGAGAAGGATATAATTTTGCTAAAAATTTTTGAATAAATATAATTCCACCTCACAGAGGTTTATGCTGAATAACTACAAAAAAGGATTACTCAGAATTATCTTGAAGTTCAATAAATTGTAATATTGAATTACTTGATAATAAAAAACTAATATATTCTGAAACTTGACCACTTTTATTTACTCATTTTTGATTATCTTGACCAATTATTTTCAATACAGCAAATGCAATGTGAGAATATTTAAATAGTATTTGAAAAAAAACTGAAGAAGAAAAAATAAAATATATTTTAGAAAATGTTTTTATAAAACTCAATATAAATCCAGAAACTTCAACTAAAAAAGTAACTAAATTTTTCAAAGAAAACTTAGAAAAAGAAGAAGAGATAATAACTTGAGTTCAAGATTGGAGAAGCTGGAAAGAAGCAAAAGCTACAGGTTGATGAATTGATTTAAATGAAATGGACAAATTTATGCAATCAAAGAAAATAGAAAAATTATTTTTTGTTTGAGAAGTTTGTGATATTTTAGGAAAAACAGGTGGTTTTAACCTTCAATGGGCTTGGAGTAGTTGATATTGTTGTGGAGAGTTTTTTAAAAAATAAATTAATTAAAAAGCAAGTGATAAAGATTAATTATTTCTTGTTTTTTTTGTTATATAAAACATTTTTTAGTATAATTAAAATAATATATAATTAATATTAAATTATGAAAAAAATTAAACCTTTAGCAGACAGAGTTCTACTAAAATGAGTAAGTTGAGAAAAAACAATAACAGATTCTTGAATTTATCTTCCTCAAACAGATAAAAAAGATATTCCATTTTTATATGAAGTAGTAGAAGTTTGACCTTGAACAAAAGAAAAACCTGTAACTGTAAAAATATGAGAAAAAGTATTATGTGGGCAATACTCAGGTGATGAAATCAAAATTGAAGAACAAAATTATAAAATAGTAGCTAATGACTATATATTAGCAATAATTGAAGATTAATTAAAACAATAAAAAATGAAAAATATTATAAATTGAGAAAAATCTAGAGAAAAAATATTTTCTTGAATAGAAAAAGTTGCAAAAACTGTAATTGTAACAATGTGACCAAAAGGTAGAAATGTAATTCTTGATAAATGAGAAAATAGCCCATTAATCACAAATGATTGAGTAACAATTGCTAGAGAAATTACTCTTGAAGATAAGTTTGAAAATATGTGAGCATGAATGGTGAAAAATGCTGCAGAAAAAACTAATTCCCTAGCCTGAGACTGAACTACAACAGCAACACTTCTAACTTATGCAATAGCAAAAGAATGAGAAAAATATTTAAAATCTGGAGTTAATGCAGTTGAATTAAAAAACTGATTATTAAATGCTGGAATTTTAATAAATGAAGAATTGAGAGTAAATTCTAAAAAAATTGAAACAAAAGATGAAATAAAGCAAGTAGCTACAATCTCTGCTCAAGATTCAGAAGTATGAGAAATAATTGCTGATGCAATGGAAATAGTTGGTAATACTTGAGTTATTTCTATAGAAGAATGAGCAACTTTAGGGCTTGAATTAAGTGTAGCTCAAGGTATGGATTTTGATCAATGATACATTAGTCCATATATGATTAGTGATAATGAAAAAATGTTAGCTATTATTGAAAATAGTCCAATTTTAATTACAGATCAAAAAATTTCAGATACTAAATCATTACTTCCAATATTAGAAAAATTAGTAGAAAACTGACAAAAAGAATTAACAATATTAGCTGAAGATGTTGACTGAGAAGCTCTTACAGCAATTGTTTTAAATAAAATGAAAGGTTCTCTGAATATTTTAGCTATCAAAAATCCAGGTTTTTGAGAAGATAAAAAGGATATTCTAAAAGATATTGCTATCCTAACTTGAGCAAATATAATTACTAGTGAACTTTGAATGAAATTAGAAAATACTGAACTTTCTGATTTATGAAAAGCTAAAAAAATAATTTCTTCAAAAACAAGAACTACAATTATTGATTGAGAAGGAAATGAGAGTGAAATTAGTGATAGAATTTCTGAATTAAAACAAGCAATTAACCTGCTTGACAACTGAATAAATAAAGATAAAATCTCAGAAAGATTAGCTAAACTAGATTCTTGAGTAGCTATAATCAAAGTTTGAGCAGCATCTCAAATTGAAATGCAAGAAAAAAAATTAAGGATTGAAGATGCACTAAATTCTACAAGAGCAGCAATTGAACAATGAATTGTAGCAGGTGGATGAATTGCATTACTTAAAGCAAGTAATTGCTTAGAATGATTAAGTTTTTGAAATAAAGACCAAGACCTAGCAATAGAAATTCTTAAAAAAGCTTTGATTTATCCAACAAAACAAATTGTTGAAAATGCATGAAAAGATTCAAAAGCTATAATAGAAAAAATACAAAAAAATTCTAATGTAAACTACTGATACAATGCAGCAACTGACCAATATGAAGATATGATAGAATCATGAATTATTGACCCAAGAAAAGTTGAAAGAATAGCACTAGAACAAGCAATTAGTTTATCAGCTATGTTCCTAACAACTGAAGCAGCTATTTCTATCCCCAAAAAACCAAAATTTAATTTACCAGAAATTTCTGGTATGCCTTTAATGTAAAAGATTATGAGTTTTATACCAAAATTAGATTCAATACCTGAAATTAATTCATCTTGAAAACACTTTTATCTACCTAAAATAAATACAGATTTATTAATTCAATATTGAGAAGATAAAAAAGTTAATCAAAATAATTTAAAAATATATAGAAATAAGCTTAGACAAATAAATGCTCCATTAAATTTTTTAAATAAGTTTATTCGTAATCATATAACTGAAATAAAGGAAAAATGACTAAAAAATAGATTAATATTATCACCTATGGATTTAGTTAAAAAATTAATTAAAAACTCTAGTAGAAGAAATCATTTATCACAAATATTATGAATAGAATTAGAAGTTATAGAAAAAGAAAATAAATGGATAGGATGAAAAATTAAAACTTTAAATATGAAACCTGAAGAATTAAAAAATAAAATTTTAAAAAAAATTGAAGAATTAAATAAAATTTTTAAAATATTAACTGAAACTTCATGTAGTAATTTTCCATTACTAGAAAAAGATCTAGAAGAAAAATCATTAGAAACATTAATTGAAAGAAATAAAGAATTAATTTAACAAGTTTTTAACAAAAATAGTACAGATAAAATTTCTGTACTATTTTTTAATACACAAGTTTTATTATAAAATATTTTTTGATAAAGTTTTTGTAAAATTTTATACTTATTTATATAAATATATTATTTTATAAAATAATATATTTATATTGTTTTAGTTTTAAAATAGCTAATATTTTTTTTACTAAAACTTTTTTAAACTTTTTTTTGTATTATTTTTGGCAGATATTAAAAACTATGATATAATAGTTACATAAATTAATTAAAGAAGTTAAAAACTTTAATTAATTTGTTCTTTAAAATATTTTTACTTCTCGAGATGGAACTTGTGCAAACCTGACAAGAAATCCTAAACCAAAAAAATTATTTAAGACATCTCTTAAATACAAAAATAAAAACAAAAATGGTAAAAGAAGTTAAGTCTAGAATTTAGTTAATAACTATTTTTCTTTCTCTTGAAAAGAGAGAAATGTCTGAAAGACAGAGAGAGAGTTATTGAATAAATTCTAGACTTAATGAGAAAAAAACCAACAAACAAAAAATTAGAATTACAAATTCTACAAATACAAAAATAAAGAAGAATGGTGAATAGCTTCATATCAAAACCACCCAAGAGAGGTAAAAATATCGATAAATTTATTAGCAATTTGTTTAATAATTTTATCACTGAAAAATTAAGGTTAGTTTTTCAAAACACATTCCCTTTATCCCTTGGACACTTAATAAAATTTATAATCGTCCAGGAAGTGGTAACTGGATTATAACAAGATGAGATCAATATTTACCCAAATATCCTCATCTTTTTTCTTGTCTATTTTTTTACAAATAAAAAAACTAGAGTAAATCTAGTCTTTTAAATCAATAAATATATCTTTTAACCTATCCCACATAAAATAAAGTTTTCAAAGAAAAAATCAAAGAGTGATAATCAAAGTAATAGTTGTAATATGTTCAAGTTTCAAATATTCAAACAAATCAGGCAGTAAAAACTTTCTGAGTGTAATTATACTAATAATTATAAAAATAGTAGTAATTTCAGTAGTTTTTACCACTTTTTCAGTTTCACTATCCCATTTTATGGTTTTGTCTTTTCTAAAAACCAAAGAAATAGCAAATCAAAGCAAAATAAATAAAATATAATAAATAGGAAGATTATAATCTATAAAATCTTTTGTAATCAAATAAACAAGCACCAGATTCACAATCAAAAATGCTCACATCATTATTTTTATTTTTTTTGTTGTTTTATGTTTTAGGAAGGTTTTCATTTAATAAATCTTAATATCTCAATTTTTTATATCTAATTGCATTTTTCATGAATAATGATTTATAAGTATTTCTAGTTCTTTATTCCAGATAAGATTTTCTCAAAAACTTTTATCTTTTTTAAGAAAAATTAATATTGGAACTATTTTTTCATTTTTTACTAATCAAACAATTCTATAAGATAATCTATTAATTTTTACTTTAAATTTCATTAATGGTCTTTTTAGATATATTTCATCTGAAAAAGATTTTTTTATTTCTAAACTTAAATCTTCTAAATCTATAAAATAATTTGAAAAATGTTTTGAAATAAATTTTTCAAAAGTTTTTGTAATATGAACTTCCATAAAACTAAATTAAATTATATAATCATTTTACAGAATCAAGTTCCATAATTTCTTTTTCTTGTTTTTCATCAAAATACTCAATTCATTTTCATTCTATTTTAGCTTTATAAATATTATTTAAATTAGCTTTTTTTGATAAAGTAAAAATAAATTCTTCATAATTCATTTCTGATTTTGTAGTTATTTTGGGAAAATCTTGTAATAAAACTCACATAATTCTTAAAATTAAATTTTAATATAACTTTATTATATATTTTTTTATTCAAAAATCAAAAAAATAAGCCCACTTCTTGACTCATCTGATATGATATGATATGATATGATGGTAGTAAGCTTGAAAACCTTGTCAAGCAAAATTAACATTTTTTTCAAAAAAATTGAAAAAATATTTATATCTTAATTTTAAAAATTATGGCTAATTTATCATTAGATGAAACTACACAATATTGAGAAACTAATTGAACAGAAAAATTTTCTCCAAAATTAGAAAAAATTATTAAAGAGCAAGAAAAATTTAAAATAAATTTAGAAGAAATATTAAAAAAATACAATTTATGATTTTATTCTGATTGAAAATTAAGATGACCTTTAGAAAATTGATATATTGTTAAAACAAAAATTCCAAATATAGTAAAAATACTAAAAGATAATTCTAAATTTGAAATATCATATGTTAATAAAAATAATAACTTAGTAAAAATTTTTGAATGACATGGTAATATTGAAGATTTTGATGAAAATAATGTAATAATTTATAGAAATAAAAAGCATAGTGAAGCATTCAAGCTAATAGAACACAATTGATGATTACAACTAAAAAAATGTCTTGAATGATGAGTTATAGTAAGAGAATGAGATTATTACTTAAGTAAAGATTATTCTGGAAGAATTATAGAAAAAACACATAAAGATAATTGCTAGTAAATAAAAAAAACAATTCAAACTACTTTGAATTGTTTTTCTTATTTTTCTTTTTATCAGCTCTCACTAATCCCCATTTAAGCATACTTGGAATATAAACAAGTATAATAAATGTACCAAGTAAAAGTCCTCAGATAAATGCTACTGCAAGACTTCACCATAGTTCATCTTTGATTGCAAGAGTTAAAAGTCCTAATACTGTTGTAAGAGTAGTAAGTAAAACTGGTTTAAATCTAGCTCTAATTACATCTAAAATCAAATCATCATTATCTTTGTATTTTTTCTTAGAATCCTTTTCATTATTATATCTTTCTATAAGCAATATAGCATCATTTACTCATACTCACATCAAACCAAACATACCAAGTTGTGCTGGGAATGAAAGTGGTAATCAAAGCAATGTTAATGCAAATATTGCACCAATAAATAATAATGGAATTACAGATAATACTAAGAAAGGTTGTCTAAAGTTACCAAAGTGTAATACAAGTACAGAAAACATAAGAATAATACCAATACCAAATGCACTTAATAAATCCTTCATAGAATTTTGCATATCTTTTACATCTCATGCATACTCTAAACTAACACCTGGAATTTCCTTCCCAATATTAGCAATATATTCTTCAATTTTTGGAGTTATACTTCAAAGAGAAGTTTCTTTTGTTTTATATGCTCAAACATTTAAAATCAATCTAGCATTTGAATGGTTAAGTGATTTTACTTCTCACTTAATTTCAACATTTTTAATTAATTGTTTTAAATAAATATCTCTTCAAGGAACAATAATATTTAAAATATCCTGGTTATTTAATTTTGTGTATGCTTTAACATCAATTAAATCAGAACTATAATCATCTAAACTTTTTAATAAAACACCATTTGGTTCATAGTTTTCAGAAGTTTGAATACTTGCAAGTAATAAATCAAGTTCTTTTGAACTAATATCAAATTGTTTTAATTTATCAATATCCCAAGTTATATCAAGTTTTCAATTTGTATATTCTAAAGAATTATCCCAATCATAAGTTCAAGGAATTTGTTTTAACTTAGGTTCTAATTTATTATAAAAATCTACTAAATCTTCTAGTTTATTTCAAACTAAATAAAAGTTAACATCTTTTCAACCAGAAGGTCATGATTTTTGGATAAATATTTCTAAACTTGTAAGTTTTTCACCATAATTTTCTTTTTTAATAACCTTTTTTAAATCTTGAACCATTACAACTGATGAATAATTTCTTTGAAAATCTTTATCAGTTAATTTAAGATTTAAATATGATAAATCAGGATTAAAAGATTCTTTATAAACTACATTATCAAGAGGATCAAGGCTTTTATAATTTCAAATATTTATATTTGTAAAAGCTAAAAGTCCTTTATGTCCATCAAAATATTCATTTACATCTTCAGCTAATTTTCAAGTAATCTCTCTATTTTCCTTCAAAATTGTATCTGAAGTAAATTTCAGATTCATATAAATATTATTTGTATCAACTGGAGGTAAAAAATCAGCTTTTAAAAATTGTGAAGCACCAAATATTGTAATTCAAATAATAATTACAAATGAAAATATAGATTTTTTATAATTATCAATTGTGAATCTAAAAAATCATTCTAATTTATTAAATAATTTATTTTCATGTTCTTCTTCCTTTTTTAAATCATCTTTCTTAGGAGTAAATTTCATACTTGTTAATACAACAGGAAGAAATACTAAAGCAACAAATATTGAAATAATAAGTACAACATCTACAGTAGTTGGCATATATTTCATAAAGTCCCCTATTTTACCTGAAAGCATAAAACCTATAGGTAAAAACATTGAAATTGTTGTAAAATTTCATGAAATAATTGGTTTCCAATATGATTTCAAAGAAAATTCTACACTTTCCCATTTTCAAAGTCATTTTTTTTGTCATTCTTCAAATCATTCAATAACTACGATTAAGTTATCTACCATTATTCAAAGAGTAAGAACAAGTGAAAATGAAACAATATTATTAAATGTATATCAATAAGCTTTTAAAGCAATAAAAGCAATTAAATATACAAGTGGAAAGACCAAAGTAATAGCAATAGATTCACTAAATCAAATAAACAATAAAATTACAAAGAATATAATTACACTTGTTTGCCGGAAATTTGAAATAAATGTTTTATATGTAGCATCAATTTTTTCTTTTTGTGAAGCAACCTCAAAAACTTGTAATTCTTTTAAATCATCTTTTGGATTTAATTGCTTTGGTGGATTAAAATTTTTATCACTATAAATAAGTCCATAATCTAAAACTTTTTGTTTTACATTTGCAATAGTTTCAAGTATATCAGATCCTGGAACTTTTTTTATTGAATAAGTAATACTTGAATAATTACTTTCATCATCCATTAAATATGTTTCTTTTTTAAACATATATGGTCAAACAGTAATATCAGCAACATCTTTTAACATTATTGAATTTCAAGCCTTATCTACAATACTTAAATTTCATAAAAAATCTGCAATATTATCAATATTATCTGGATAACTTCTAAGAGTAAAAGTATACAAATTATTATCAATTTCCTTTTTATCAGCTGGAAATTTATCTAAATATGTTTGAATTTGACTAATAGCATAAGAAAAATTTATTTTTTTCTTTAATAATTTATCATAATCAAATTTTACTTTCACTCATGGCACATAAGAACCAACAACATCAACTTCAGAAACTCATTTTGTTGCTTGTAATTGATCTTCTAAATCTCTAATTTTATCATATAAAACAGATGGAAGATAAGGTCCTACAACTGAAAAAGTATAAATTGGAGAATCTGTAACATCAACTCTTTTTACAATAGGTTCTTTTACTTCTTCTGGAAAATTACTTCTGGTTTTATCAATAGCAGAATTTATATCACTATAAGCCTCAGAAATATTTTTATCTCTATCAAATTCGAGACTTATAACTCATACATTATAAGCTGAAACAGAGTTAACTTCTTTTAATTTAGCAATTGAACTCATATTGTTTTCAAGTTTTTCTACAACTTGTTTTTCAATTGTCTCAGGATCAGCTCAAGGATAAATAACTGTCACTGTAAAAAATGGAACATTTATAGCTGGACTAGCCTCCTTTGGAAAAGTCTTAAAACTATAAAAACCAATCATTACAGCTAAAAGCATCAACATTATAATAAATGCTTTTAAATGTTTTAATATAGATACCATAATTATTCTTTTTTATTATATTTTTAAAATTGATTTTATTTACATATCTCAGTAATATTTCAAATTCACTCTTTTACCTCAACCATAG
>Ga0256843_1000955_pt1 | contig 23693 bp, 23 predicted proteins | sample AlvinellametaG_FD_191572 | JGI IMG/M metagenome (GOLD analysis project Ga0256843, IMG submission 191572) | Pompeii worm associated microbial communities from hydrothermal vent at the East Pacific Rise, Pacific Ocean - Alvinella | ecosystem: Host-associated > Annelida > Integument > Unclassified ... | reverse complement strand
CTTCTTCTCCCTCATATACTCCATACAAAAGATCAAACCCTTATCAAAGAGCAAGCAACTAATATCTCTAATACACTCGATCAAAATATCTCTCTTATTAATAATATCAACATTACAAAAAATATTTTTCGATTACATATAATTCATCTCAATGATACACACTCTCATCTTGAACCTCTTGAACTTGCTATAGATATAGATGATATAAAAACTTATGTCTATACAGGAGGTTATGCAAAAATTGCACAATTTCTAGAAGACAAAAAAGCAATAGATCCACAGGCTCTATCACTTATAGCTGGGGACAGTGTGCAGGGAACACTCTATTATACACTCTTTAATGGCTCAGCAGATGTAACAACCATGAACCTTATGCCTATTGATGCTATGACAATCGGTAACCATGAATGGGATAATGGTGCTACAAATTTTGCAGACTACTTTGCATCAAAAGCAAATTTTCCAATCATAAGTGATGATATTGATGCACAGAACAATCCTACACTTAAAGATATTATAAAACCATACATTATTAAATCTATTGATGGTCAAAAGGTCGCTATCGTCGGAGATTCAATAGATTCATCTTCCCTCTCTAGTCCTGGTCCAAGTATAGAGTTCTTAAACTACCTGACAAGTGCACAAAACTCTGTTAATACATTAGAAGAACAAGGGATAAATAAAATTATTTTTCTAACACATCTTGGTTATTCAACAGATCAGTTCTTAGCACAACAAGTGTCTGGTATAGATGTTATAGTAGGTGGCCATTCACATACACTTATAGGGAACTTTTCCAACTTAGGTTTAGTATCAGAAGGACCCTATCCTACTATAATTAACAATGATAATGAAAGAACACTTGTTCTTACATCTTGGAAATGGGGTGAAGTAGTCGGTAATATTAATATAGTATTTGACAAAGATGGCAGAGTGATTAATTCCCTAGGAACACCTATTATGCTTGTAGATGATACTTTTTTACGTAAAAATGCTCAAGGAGAAAAAGTAGATGTAAATACAACTATAAAAGTAAAAATAGAATCAGAAATTGCATCCATGACAAATATTCAAATTCAAAAAGCAGATCCTGCAGTTGTAGCTGTAATTCAACACTATAAACCTCAGGTAGATCAACTCATGCATACTGTTATAGCTCAAGCGCAAACAGATTTAGTCCATGTAAGACTCCCCGGAGATAGAGATCCAAATACAGGAGAAGTTTTAGAAAATGGTTCTATGGTTATGCCTCATGTAACTCTTTCAATGTATCAAAAAGCCAAAGAAGTCGGTAATTGTGATTTTACACTACAAAATTCAGGTGGAGTCAGAACTTCTTTACCACAAGGAGATATAACTATAGGAGAAGTCTATACAATGCTTCCTTTTGGTAATACTCTTGTAACTTTAGAGATGAATGGAAGTGATATTTTAGAAATGCTTGAAGATTCAATAGATAGATCCCTGATAAGAAAAGAAGATACTGGGGCATTTCTATACTTTAGTGGTGCAAAAATAACTATAGATAAAGCAAAACCAGAAGGAGAGAGAATTGTTTCATTTCAAATTCAAAACAGTAATCAAGAGTGGATAGAAATAGATCCATCAAGAACCTATAGCTTAGCTACAAATTCTTACATAGCAAAAGGGCATGATTACTACTCACAAATGCAAAATGCTTCCAATAAAGTTGATACAGGCTTTGTTCTTGCGGAGATATTTATACAATATGCTAAAAGAGAAAGAGTTCTTGATGTTATACAAGAATCTTCTATTCATATTATAGATTCAACTGCTCAAAACTAAATGTGGCTCTAACTACTGGATTCGAACTTAAGTAAATATTAAAAGAGCTTCTTTTTTAAGAGATATTTAGTGGCACAATATGGGCACAGTAAGTAAATAAATCAGTTGGAAATTGCACTTGATATTAGAATTGGTGGTTGAATGGGCGTTTTAATGAGGGAGTGGGTCTATATAAAATTTAGCCATGGTTGCCAATAGGTTGCCAAAGAAAAGTTAATATGTCTTGAAAGTTCGTAATATAGGGGTTAATTGAAGTTGTGGCTCCGGATACTGGATTCGAACCAGTGACCAAGTGATTAACAGTCACCTACTCTACCGCTGAGCTAATCCGGAATGTAAAAAAGGTTCTTAAGAAATGGTGTCAAGAGAGAGACTTGAACTCTCGACCTCCGGCTTATGAGACCAGCGCTCTAACCAGCTGAGCTACCTTGACATCGCTTAAGAGGTCGGAATTATAATGCATAAATACTTAAATATATATAAAAATGATAAAATTCACTAAGAAAGTGCTTTTTCAATGGATTTTTGATCAAATCCACATATCCATCTACTTCCAATGAGTACTACAGGAACACCTCGACACCCATGACGTTCACAATCCTGTGCTGCTTTTTGATCTTTTGTAATATCGATAGCTTTAAATTTTATACCATTTTTTTTGAAGTACTCTTTTGCGACTGTACACCATTTGCAAGTCGGTGATGTAAAGAGTACTACTTTTTTCTGTTTTTTTATCTCCATACCTTGTCATACTCCTTATATTCTTTTTATGACATTATAAATCCTGTTTTCTTTATAGTAAATAAAGTTTCATAAAAAAATTAAGGAAAGTTTAGTCTAAGTGACTAAGAGTATTGACATTTTACTTTTTTTTCTGTAATATCTCACTTGTAATTTATAAGAAATATTAGGAGGATAATTAAATGAATTTCAAACCACTAGGTGATAGAGTATTAGTAGAAAGAGTCGAAGAGGCAAATACAACTGCAAGTGGAATTATCATCCCTGACAATGCAAAAGAGAAACCTTCTCACGCAAAAGTAGTCGCAGTATCTAGCGAAGTAGAAGATATTAAAGAGGGTGATCTTGTAGTATTTGGTAAATACTCTGGAACTGAACTCGCACTTGAAGGTAAAGAGTACTTAGTACTTGATACATCAGATATCTTAGGTGTAATCGCATAATAATTAAACAATTATAAAATTTAAGGAGATAATAACTATGGCAAAAGAGATAATTTTTTCAGACAATGCAAGAAATAAACTGGCAAAGGGAGTTGAAAAGCTTACAGATGCAGTAAAAGTAACAATGGGACCACGTGGTCGTAATGTTTTGATCCAAAAATCATACGGAAGTCCGATCATCACAAAAGATGGTGTTTCTGTTGCACGTGAGATCGAACTTTCAGATAAACTAGAAGATATGGGAGCTCAACTTGTTAAAGAGGTAGCTTCAAATACTGCAGATGAAGCAGGTGATGGAACAACTACAGCTACAGTTCTAGCAAATGCAATCTTTAGTGAAGGTCTACGTAACATCACTGCAGGTGCAAACCCTGTTGAAGTGAAACGAGGAATGGATAAAGCTTGTGATGCTATTTTAGAGAACTTAAAAGCTGCTGCTAAAACTATTAAAGATAAAAATGAGATCGCTCAAGTAGCTACAATCTCTGCAAACTCTGATGCACAGATCGGTGAGATGATCGCTGAAGCAATGGAAAAAGTCGGTCAAGATGGTGTTATCACTGTTGAAGAGGCTAAAGGTATCGTAGATGAATTAGATGTAGTTGAGGGTATGCAGTTTGATCGTGGATACTTAAGTCCATACTTCATCACAAACACTGAGAAGATGACTGCAGAGATTGAAAATCCATGGATTTTACTTGCTGACAGTAAAATTGCATCTTTAAAAGATCTGCTTCCAGTCTTAGAGCAAGTTCAAAAAACAAACCGCCCACTTTTAATCATCGCTGAAGATGTAGAGGGTGAAGCACTTTCAACTCTCGTTGTGAACAAACTTCGTGGTGTGCTTAATATCTCTGCTGTTAAAGCTCCAGGTTTTGGTGACAGAAGAAAAGCGATGTTAGCTGATATTGCAATCCTTACAGGTGGTACGGTAATTTCTGAAGAGACTGGTCATACACTTGAAGGTACAACGATCGATATGTTAGGTCAAGCTGCACGTGTTGTGATCGATAAAGACAATACTGTTATCGTTGATGGTGCAGGAAGCAAAGAGGCAGTTGAGGCTCGCATCAAAGAGATTAGAACTCAAATGGAGACAACTACTAGCGAATATGACAAAGAAAAACTCCAAGAGCGTCTTGCTAAACTTGCTGGTGGTGTAGCAGTTATCAAAGTTGGTGCTGCAACTGAAACAGAGATGAAAGAGAAAAAAGACCGTGTTGATGATGCACTCTCAGCTACAAAAGCAGCTGTTGAGGAAGGTATCGTTATCGGTGGTGGAGCAGCACTCGTTCGTGCGGCTGCAAAAGTAAGCATTGATGATTTAGAGGGTGACCAAAAAATCGGTGCTGAGATCATCTTACGTGCTGTCAAAGCTCCAGTAAAACAGATCGCTGCAAATGCTGGTTATGATACTGGTGTTGTTGTTAACGCAATCGAAAATGCAGATAGCGAGACTATCGGATTTAATGCTGCAACTGGTGAGTATGTAGATATGTTTGAAGCGGGTATCATTGACCCACTTAAAGTTGAGCGTGTAGCCCTTACAAACGCAACTTCGGTATCAAGCCTACTTCTTACAACAGAAGCAGCAATCTTTGAGATTCCTAAAGAAGAAGCAGCTGCACCAGATATGGGAGCAGGAATGCCTCCACAAATGGGAATGCCAGGAATGATGTAATTCTATTCTAATAGTTTTTCACTAGACTCCCCCTCCAATAATTATGTTTGGAGGGGACTTTTCCTTCCTTTCATTAAAACATGACATTTATCTTACACCATCTTGTTATACTATTCACTATAAAAATATTAAATAGAATAATTCAATTGATATAACATAAAATAAAGCTAAAGCCATCTATAATAAGAAACTTTAATGATTAATCACTCTTAGGAATAAAACTACACAAATGAATGGAAAAATACTTTTTTACAGTGAACAAAATGGTAATGGCATAATAATAACACAAGAGAAAGAAAAAATTAAATTTGATATTCAAGAGTGGGATGATTATGAAATAATGCCTAGCATAGGTCTATCAGTATCTTTTAATAAAGAAAATGGTGTTGTACAGAAGATTCATGTTAGCAAAGAAACAGTAGACACAGTACCTAAAATAAAAGAGCAAAAAGAGACTCCCAAACAAACACAAGCAGAGATAAAAACCCAAAAAATTAAAAAAGAAGAAACTCAAAAAAGTTCTCCTCCCAAATGTAAAAATAAAGATTTAAAGAAAATTGGTGATGAACTGAATGCTTTACTAAATAATTCAAGTGATAATATCAACTCTTTAAATGCCAAAATATCTCTTTCAATGGACATAGCTGACACAATGCGCCAATACTTTGAGGGGATAAAAAAAGAACTACACAAACGTCAAGGATATAAAAAAGTAAATGGACGATTAGACTACTCTTTAGCAAAAAGATTTCTATGGACAACGTTTAACAATCTCACAGATATCGATGATAAAATTGTAACTTTACGTATCAGTTCAATCAGTGAAGATTTAAAATTTATGAGTCAATTAAAAGATAATTTTGATAGAAAAATACAATATCCACTCACTGCTTTTGAAGATATCTTTCTCTCTTCACAAGTGGAGTATACCCTTGTCAATCAAATGACAATTGAGATCACAGAAAGATTGAATCTACTCAACACAAAAGAAGAAAAACTGAATTTTGAAAAGAAAAAAAAGATAAAAGAGATAGAACAAGAGACAGATAAAGAACAAAAACAACTCCTTACAAAAGAGCTCAAAACTTTAAATGGAACCTATGTCGATATAATTCATATGATGGCAAAACTACAAGAGATTCATAAAAAAAATACTAAAAGATTACGTGAATTTGAAGCAACATATAAAGAGTCTTTCTATAAAAAATTTCAGGCAGAAGCTAAAAAATATCAAAAAACAATTACTGAGATTTTAAATGCTCAAGCATACCTTTTAGATTTTGTACTCTGGAAAGAAGCAAAAACATCAAAAGCAATACTTGACTACTTTCATGAACTTTCAATTGACATTGAACTCAATACAAAGACTTATCTCAAATACTATTTAAGTACTTTGGATGAAGGCAAAGCAAATGTTGAGACTAAAGAACTTTTTAAATTTTATGATTATCTTGTTCAAAACCAAAAAAATTATATCCTTATTCTTACATCTGATGTTCAAGATGCTCTTGACTATACACAGTTTATACAAAACTCAAACCAAAATCTTTGTGTAAAATCTTTTATCAGTGAACTTGAAAGTATTAAATGGGCTATGCTTAACACTATTAAAATTATTGTTATAGAAGATACGCTCATCTCAACAACAGCACAACAATATCTTGACTACTACCATACACATATCTTTTCTAAACCTAAAATCATACTGATAGGAGATACAAAAACAGTACAATCAACACAATACAATATCAGTAATGTTCTACCAAAACATGTGCAGCCAAAAGCTTTAATTGATACACTCCATTCACTCCTATAGCTCAGGAAGAATATGCTAAAATAACTCTAAATTAATTTGGAGATATTTTATGAAAAAAATATTACTTTTACTTATTACCTCACTCTATTTATATGCAAACGAATGTCACTATGAAGTAAAAAAACTTGATATTGAGTGGGAAGCATATAAAACACCTTTAAAGATTGGTGTTAAAGGAACTTTTGACAATCTCACTGTCAATGCAAACGACAAAAGTTCACAAAAATCTTTTTTACAAACAGCAACTATTAAGATAAATACATCGGATATCAACTCCAAAAACTCTATACGTGATGCAAAACTTGTAAAGTTTTTCTTTGATGTACAGAATGTAAAGAACATTACTATCAAATCAGTATCACTCCAACATAATATTCTTATGCTAGATATCACTATGAATAAGATGACAAAACAGATACCTATGAAAGTTGAGTTTGACGATGAGATAGAAGCCAAAGGTCATATAGATTTAGCTGATTTTAAAATGCTCCCAGCACTTCAAAGTATAAACCAAGCCTGTTTTGATCTCCATAAGGGAAAAACATGGCAAGATGTAGAGATAGAGTTTGAGATGGAACTCCAAAAAGTTTGCTCTCATTAACACCTAAAAATTGAATACATATGAAAGAAAAAAGAATCTCTTTAGTACTTGGAAGTGGTGGAGCTAGAGGTATAGTTCATATAGGAATTATACAATGGCTACAAGAGCATAATTATAAGATAGAATCTATCTCCGGATGCTCTATGGGTGCACTTATCGGTGGATTTTATGCTGCAAATAAGCTAGATGACTATACACACTGGTTACGTGAGCTAGATATTTTAGATATGATAAAACTACTTGACTTTAAAGGTAGTGGTGGCTTAGTTTCAGGAAAAAAATTAATGAAACAGCTACAAGAGATTTTAGGTGAACATAAAATAGAAGATCTCCCTCTAAAGTTTACAGCTGTTGCTACTGATATTGATGCGCAAAAAGAGGTTTGGATCAATGAAGGACCACTTCTCGATGCCATTCGTGCATCAATTTCACTTCCTCTCTTTTTTACACCTTATAATTACAAGGGTAAAAGGTTAGTAGATGGAGGTGTTTTAAATCCTGTTCCAATAGCACCAACCTTTCATGATTCTACAGACCTTACCATATCTGTAAATCTTGGAGGAGATCCTATTGAACATGATCCATTTGAAAAAACTTCACAAAACAAAAGCTTATCTGAGACATTTCAAGAGTATCTTAATAATATCTCTTTACCAGATTCTCTTACAAAAGATGGCATGTATGTTATTGCTAACAACTCCTTTGATACAATGCAAAGTAGTATTGCAAAAATGAAATTGGCTGCTTATCCTTCAGATGTAGAGATCGATATTCCGGTAAACTTATGCGGTACATTTGAATTCAACAAAGTAGATGAACTTATAGAGTATGGCTACAATATATGCCAAACTATTGAAGCATTAAAGGAGAAAAATTAATGCAAAACCCTTTTGATAATGGACAGATAAAGAACTATATACTTTTATATGCAAGTGTAGTAGTAATAATGGTACTTTTTTTCATAGCAACATCACTCTTTAACGAACCAGAGCAGCATGTTCAAAAAGAGTTCAATACAGAAATAAATGCAACACAAAAAGCAAAACAAGAAGAGATAAAAGAGGCTTTAAAACCAACAAAGCACAATTTTAAGCTTTTAGATAAGGCCTACTAAGGCTTTATCTTACTCTTTGGTTACAATATACAACTGCTCATGACCTAAACGTTTTAAGATATCCATAACAGAAACAAAATCTTGGAATCTTGACTCTTTGTCACTTCTAAGAACAACTGTCTGCTTTTTGGAAATAGTTGAAAGTTTCTGCTGAAGCTGTGCAAGATTAACCTTCTCTTTTTCAAAGAACATCTCACCTTTCGCATTTACATAAACAGTAACTTCTTTTGTTGTATCTTCTTTGTCTTTAGCTTTTGCATCAGGTAGATCTACTGGTATTACACCCTGCTTTATAAATGTAGCTGTAGTCAACACCATTACTAACAATACAAGCATAATATCGATAAAAGGGATGACATTTATCTGATCGAAACGTTTGAAATGTTTTTTCTTACATTTAGACATTACTTTGTTTCTCTTCTTGTGCTACATCAAATTTTGTAAGAATTCGCTCAACCTTTCGTAAAACAATAGTGTATGCAATAATTGCAGGCATAGCAACAACAAGTCCTGTAGCGGTAGCTTTTAGTGCAAGTGCAAGTCCCATCATAATTTTCTTTGCATCTACTGCACCGATATCACCCAAAGAGTAAAAAGTAATCATAATCCCAACAACTGTACCTAAAAGACCAACATAAGGAGCATTTGAACCAATAGCACTGATAATACCTATGTTATCTGTTAGATCTAATTCTAAATTATCTCTATGTTTGTAATCTTCTATACGTACACTCTTATAAAACATCATTCTCTCAATAAAAAGCCATAGTGTAACTACACTCATAAGACCGAGTGTACCCATAACTCCATAATCAAGAGCCGTCTCTGCATATGTAATCATTGATGCCGTTGTATCCATTTTTATCCCTGTATCTTTTTAAATTTTAGTTTTACGTTTGTCCCTACATTTGGCGATGAGTCAAAAATAAGTTCAATACTGTTTTCATCACAGAATCGCTTTACCATAGTAAGGCCAATTCCAAAACCCTGCATATCTCTATTTACCTGATAGTAGTTATCAAAAATCTCTAAAAGTTGTACTTCATTCATACCTATGCCATAATCTTTAATTAATAATGTATTGTTCTGTAATACTATATCTATAACTTTTGAATCTCCAGAGTATTTCACTCCATTATCAATAAGATTATCTATTACTTTAGAGAGTCCTATTTTATCCATAAAAAGTTCATTTTTTGTTAACACAACATTAAAATTAATGTGAGGATAAATTTTTTGTAAAAATGCTACACGTTCACGTACAAGATCATCAAGAAAAAAATGCTCTTTAATCACCTGTTTTGTCTGCATTTTAATGAGATAATCAAGTTCATTATAACGCTGCTGTAACATTTTACATGCATTTTCTATACGCATAACTCTTTTGAAGTTTTTATCACCTTGTAAATTTTTTTGTAACATTTGTGTATTTGCAGTAATGGTACTTATTGGTAAATTTAACTCATGCAGTGTCTCTTTTGAGAGATTTTGAAGATTTTTGACATACTCTTCCAATGGATCAACTGCAAGTTTTGAGATAAAAAAAGCACTTAGGAGTACTAAAAGAAAAACTATCAAACCAAGTAGCAGATAGTTTTCTATATTCATTACCATGAGAGTATAATACAAAAGTATTAAAAAAACACTAACGGTCAAAAAATAAAAGATAAAGATATTTATTCGCAGATTACGGAACAAGTTTATATCCTATACCCCGTACATTTTCAATGTTTAATTCAGGAAGCAGTTGTTTAAGTCGGTTGATATAGACACGCACAACACCATCACTTCCACCCTCTGCACTACTCCATAACTCACTTAAAATCAGCTCTTTTGGCAGTGTTTCATTATAATGTTTTAAAAAGAGAAGAAGTAATCCATACTCTTTTTGAGAGAGTTCTAACTCCTCTCCTTTGTATTTAATTGTTTTATGCAATTCATCATAACACAAATCTCCAATACATTCAACACGCTCTTTCTTCACTCGTCTAAGAATCGCTTTTATACGAAAAAGTAACTCATCCATATCAAAAGGTTTTGTGATGTAATCATCACCACCATTTAAAAATCCTCTCTCTAAACTCTCTTTGTCTTTACGTGAAGTTAAAAAAATAGCTGGTGTCATATCATCAGCCTCACGCAACTCTTTAAGCAGAGAAAGTCCATTAATCAAAGGAACATTGATATCCAAAAGATAGAGATCAAACTTCTCTTTATATGTTGCATCTAAAGCATCCTGTCCGTTAAGGTAGTGAGCAACATCATAACCTTCATCTTCTAGCAGATCGACAACAGTCTCCCCAAAAAGTGGATCATCTTCAAGGAGTAAAATTTTAATCAACACTCTCAATAGCCCAACTTAAAGTTTCACCTGCATATAAAGGGACAACATTTGAATACTCTGCTGGAACAACGAAAGGACGTTTCTCTAATGTCACCTCTTTAAACTCTGGACAAATTCCATAAATACCCTGCGCATTATCACTAACAAAGGTCTGGAGGTTATCTAACTTATCAAATTGCTCAAAGATTTCACAAAGAAGCTGAAGTGCTATAGGTGCAGTAAAAACACCTGCTGCACAACCACAAGCCTCTTTTTTATGTTTTGGATGCGGTGCAGAATCTGAACCAAACATCACTTTTGGATGGGCATTGAGTGCTACATCCAAAAGTGCATCCAAATCTTCAGGACGTTTTGCTATCGGTTTACAAAAATGGTGTGGCATCATCATTCCACCAATGACATCATCAAGTGTTAGTAGTAAATGGTGTACTGTAATCGTAGCATAAAGATTTGGATACTTATCAAGCATATCAACGGCATCTTTTGTTGTAATATGTTCCATAATAATTTTAAGATCTGGAAAATTTTGTGCTAAAAGTTCATAAATAGACATAAATTCAGCTTCTCTATCCATAACAAACCCATCAGTCTCTCCATGAACACATAAAGGAATACCCAGCTCACTCATAGCTTCAAGAGTCTCTCTCATCTCTTCTATATCAAAAGAGCTTACCCCTCCTTCAGAGTTTGTTGTAATACCTGCAGGGTAAAGTTTAAGTGCAGTAATCTCTTCAGCGACATCTGCTAAAAATTTTTTATCATAATTTTTATAAAAAAGTGTCATGTATGGTTCAAAATAATCATTTGGTACAGCAGCCATAATACGCTCTCTATAAGCTAAGAGAGCCTCTTTTGTATCTACAGGAGGAACAAGATTTGGCATAATGAGTGCACCACTAAAAGAGTATGCCGTAAGTGGTGCAATGTTTTCTAACATCACACCATCACGTAGGTGTAAATGCATATCAAGGGGCATTAAAAGAGTATGTGTTTTCATCAAAAATCCTTAAGTTTAATAGATGAAATTATACCAAAGTTGCTATTAAATACCCCATAAATAGACATCAATAAATGCTATAAACATACCTATAAATGCTAATGATTTATAGAGATGGCTAAGCTTTATGAAGGGCTTTCCATCGATAAAGATACCGAGTTGAACCGCAGAAACCATTAAAGAAGCCACTATAAAAAAGATATACCCGACTATAATTACTAGATACCATGTCTCATGAATCAGGCCGTAAACAACAAGAGCAGCTGAAGCAGCTGCAACAATAACATTTTGAACAAGCATATTCAGGTTTGACTTCTCTTCTTTTTTATAAACACGTGCAATTTTAAAATATAAAAATGCTAACAATAAACCAAAATAAAATAACAATCTAATCCTTCTCTTCTACTAAAATATCTTCACCCTTAGGTTTTGGCTTGGCAATTGAAAGAATGACCTCTTTTTCAACATTTTTTGCTACCTTACCACTCGCAATCAACTCAAGAAGTTTATGCACTCTCTGCTCTTCCAACTCTTTTTCTTTTAAAAACTGTTCATGACGTAGCTGTTCATCATGCAACTGTTTTTTCAATTCACGATTCTTCTTTGCATTCAAATAGAGTAAAATAAAAATAGCCAAAACAAGTAATACAATCACTATCACTATATAAACCGTATATTGAATCGTCTCTTTATGTGTTTTTGCATCTATTTGCGATGTCTGTACTTTTGCTTTAAGATCTGTCTCTGCAACTCTCTTTTGTGCCTCTGCATTTATCCTAGCAATATTAAGCTGATTTTCGGACTTTATCTTCTCTATCTCAACTTTGGCTTCTGCTTCTATCTTTGAGAGTCTTATCTGATTTTCTCTCTCGAGTGCTTTATCTGCACTTCTATGTGCTAGCGAGTTAGGATTGACACCTGTTACATTTGTCGTTCTTGGAGAGTTTAGAAGATGAATTCTATTGTGTTGTGATGAAGAACCTTCACCACATCCTGTAAAAAACAAAAAAACTGTAAAAATCAATACACTTGCTAAATATCTCATTGGCACTTCTCTTTTTATAAATTTGCTTTGGCTTTTGCTATTAGATCATTAATTGCACGTTCATAGCGCAAAGCTTCATCTTTATCTGTTGATTCAAAACGTGTAACAAGTACAGGAGTTGTATTGGAAGCACGTACCAGACCCCACCCTTTTTCAAAGTTTATTCTTACACCATCAACAGTTATAATATCCTTTATCTTAGGAAAATCTGCTGGAGGATTTTTCAAAAGTTCTTTGATTGCATCCATAAGCTTAAATTTCTCTTGTTCTGTTGTCTCTACTTTAATCTCTTCTGTAGAAAAAACCGCTGGTAATTTTGCAAGCTCAGCATCTAAATCGACACCATCATAGATCAACTCTAACATTCTAAGTGTTGCATAAATAGCATCATCATAACCAAAATAACGATTTTTAAAGAAGATATGTCCACTTACTTCACAAGCAAGATCAGCATTCGTCTCTTTCATCTTTACTTTTAGGTTAGAGTGCCCAGTCTTATACATAATAGCTTTACAACCTCTACGTTCAAGCTCATCATACATAACTTGTGAACATTTCACTTCACCGATAACTGTCGGCTTATCCATCTTCATACTATATAAAAGAGCCATCATATCGCCTTTTATATTGTTCTTATGTGTCAGTACTGCTATTCTATCAGCATCACCATCATAAGCAAATGCGATATCACCCTCTTTTTCTAAAAGTGCTTTTACATCTTCAAGATTATGCTCTACCGATGGATCAGGGTGATGGTTTGGAAATGTTCCATCAGGATCTACATAGAGTCCTTTTGTTTTTAGATCTAAACGTTTAAAGATATCCTCTGTAACGACTCCAGCAACACCATTTCCACAATCATATACGATTCGTGTATCCATACCTTTTAAGTGTGAAAAAGCATCTACAATGTAGTCAACATAACGACTAACAGCATCAATTTTAATAACTTGACGCTCTGGTGTCTTAGGCATCTGCATAGTATCACATTCATGTCCAAGTGCATAAATATCATCAGAGAAGAATGGAAGTTGATCGATTGTAATTTTAAAACCATTATATTCACTAGGATTATGACTTCCTGTAATCATTACAGATGCAGAAGGTGTAATCCCTTCCCACTCCTGATAGTTTGTAAAGTAGTTTACTGGGGTAGGAACAAGGCCCATATCAAGTACTATTTTTCCACCGGCATTGAGTCCACGTGTTAAGTATTCAAACAAAATCGGAGAGTGTGAACGAGCATCATAGCCAACAGCAACATACTCACCATTAATCCTATCAGCCAAAGCACGACCGATTTTTACAACACTCTCTTCATTTAACTCTTTTTCATAAATACCACGAATATCATACTCTCTATATATGCTCAAAAACTATTCCTTATAATCAATTACGATATAATACTATGAAATTGGTTAAAATTTATAAAGAGACTATGCTTTTATATCAAGAAATGATGGAGTTGTGAAATTAAGTTCAGAAATTCGTTTAACACTGACACCATCAATGCCATTTGAGTAAAGGAATTTTTGGAAATCTTGTGAGTTTTTAAAAATTTGCTCTCCTGATGAGAGTTTTTTTGTTGAAAAATCTGTAGAAAAATCTGTAAAAGTATACTTATTTTGGTTATCAGTAAGTTCCTGTTTGATCTGTTTTACCTCATCAGCTGAAAGTTTTTTCATGTACAGATCTTTAATTGCACTTGTTGATGATGAAACTTGCATCTCTGATCCTTTTAGTAAATTTTTCTTGCAATAATATAATCGACAAAATAATCAAAGATCTTTAAATTTATTTCGTATGATTAAAAACTTATCTAAATTAGCTAAAAACAGATCCACAAGTTGCGGATCAAAGTGTTTGCCCCTCTGCTCTTTAAAAAGCTCCAAGATTCTATCTAATTCCCAAGCTTGTTTGTAAACTCTGTCTGATCCTAAGGCATCAAAAACATCTGCTACAGCAGTTATACGACCAAAGATGTGTATTTTATTACCCGCTATACCGTTAGGGTACCCACTTCCATCCCATTTTTCATGATGTCTGTAGGCAACTATTGCAGCTGCACGTAAGATAGGTCTCTTTGAGCTCTTTAATATCTTATAGCCTATCTCTGAGTGAGTTTTCATAATCTCAAACTCCTCATTTGTCAAACGACCCGGTTTTTTTAAAATCGAGTCTGCAATAGCTACTTTTCCAATATCATGCATTGGTGATGCAGCATACAAGAGTGTAGCATTCTTCTCACCCAAACCTGCTAAAAGTGCTAAAAGTTTTGAGTACTCCGCAACCCTTTTTACATGATTCCCAGTCTCTTGAGAACGACTCTCTCCAACTTCACCCATTTTATAAATAATCTCTTTTTGTGTTCTCTCAAGCTCTTTATGAAGTTGTAGCAGCTCTGTTACATTATACATTATATGTAAGAACTCACTTATCTCATTTTTAGCATCTATAATAGGGTATATTTTCGTATCAACATAGTACCTTTTACCCTCTTTATCAATATTTTCAAATAAAAAATCAAGACGTTTTCGTTTTTTCAACTCTTTATATAATCTATCACAGTCACCATTTTTAATATGCTTTTTACTACGAAGTTCATTACATTTTTTTCCAAGTAGCTCATTTTTACTAAACTTACTCAATCTACAAAAATTATCATTTACGTAAATGATTGTGTTATCTCTATTGGTCTTAAGAATAGCGACATAATCACTCATCGCATCTTCATACTGCTTGAGGTAATTAATGTTGTTATTTGAAATTGTAAGATCTTCTTCTAAAATATTTTTATATGTTTCTCGCTCTGTAATATCTGTACGAATCCCTATGTATTCTATAATATTTCCATCATAATCTATTATAGGTTTAATCGTGCTTTGAACATAATAGCTTGAGCCATTTTTATTGAGATTTTTAATAACCCCCTGCCAAGTCTTTTTTTGTTCAATAGTAGCCCACATCTCTTTAAAGACCTCAGACGGGGTATCAGGGTGTCTTACAATATTATGAGATTTACCAACAAGTTCCTCTTTTGAATATCCAGATATCTCACAAAATTTATCATTTACAAAAGTTATGATACCTTTTAAATTCGTTTTTGTAACAATATTTGCTTCATCAACGGCTTTTTTATACTCATCCACCATCTTTTGTTTACAGAGTACCTCTAAATGTTTACGATTATGCTCAATGGCAAGATCAACCTTAAGGGCAAACTCTTCAATATGAAAAGGTTTTTTAATAAAATCAGATGCACCAAGCTTTAAACTTTTACGTACAATCTCAGGATTACTCGTACCAGAGAGAATAATAACCGGTATATGACAATAATGTTCTTGCTCTTTAATCTGTTGCAGTAGCTTCAATCCATGAATATCAGGCAATTCCATATCTAAGATAATCAGATTGGCACCATACTCTTCAAGCATCTCAAGACCATCTTTACCATTAAGTGCTATATTTGTTTGATAATTACGAACACCTAATAGATTTTTCATCTGTTTACACATAAACATGGAATCATCAATAACGAGTATACGCATAGAGCGATTTTTTTCTATACTTTGTATGACACTATCTATAGATTTTATAGAAGATGAAAAATCTTCGTCTTTTATAAGATAGTCTAGTATCCCTTTTGTAAAGAGTGTTTCTCGAATCTGAATATCTATTTCTGAAGTTAGTACGATGATTTTTGCTTTAGAGTGCTGTTTAATACCATCAAGAAGCTCTTCCCCATAAGCATCAGGAAGATTTAAATCGAGTAATATGTAATCATACTCTTTTTGATCTAGTTCTCTTAAGGCTTCACTATAAGAAAAAGCTTGTTGCAGTTGGTAACGTTTATATTCACGTAATTTATTATATAAAATTTTACTCATAAACTCTGAATCTTCAACAACTAATATATTCAGTTGTATTTTTGAAGAGTCTATAGTAGGTTCACAATATAACACTAACTGCCTTTTAGATCAAAATTAATACAAACATTCTATCTTTAAATTCTTTAAGTACATCTAAAATATATCTTAACAATTTTTCTTAGTTTAAAAAGAATTTACAAAAAAAGTGCAAAAAGGTTTGATTATCTAAAATATTGCGCTATACTGTTGCCAAGTGAAAGATGAGGCGTGAATTCATCTTTAGTGTGATTTTTGCTCTACCCGTGTTAAAACCTCCTAAAGACTTCTCCACTTTTTACACAAATTTATATACAAGGCTACACAATGGCACAATTAATGGACGGATCAGTTAAATGGTTCAACGACGAAAAAGGTTATGGTTTTATTCAACAAGATAATGGTGGCAAAGATGTATTCGTACATTTTCGTCAAGTAAACAATCCACAAGGTGGAAGAGTTTCTTTAGCAGAAGGTCAAAGAGTAACTTTCGAAATCGGTGAAGGTCAAAAAGGCCCACAAGCTGAGAACGTAACTCCACTCTAATGAGTTTCCAAGTCCCTTTTTGGGACTTGATTTTTTTCAATCCCTTCAATCTAAAATTTCTCTTTTAATTTTCTCTATATAACACTTACTTAAAACTCTTTAGTGTAGACTTACGTCTATGATTCAATTAACAAACATCTCTAAAAACTTTACAACACAAGAACTTTTTAAAAATCTCAACCTAAAACTCAATCCCGGCAATCGCCTTGGACTTGTAGGACGTAATGGAAGTGGAAAATCGACACTCTTTAAAATCATCACAGGAGAAGAGCACCCAGACAGCGGTGAAGTCATCATTCCAAAAAACTACAAAGTAGGCACCCTAAAACAGTATCTTACTTTCACTGAAAAAACACTCCGCCAAGAAGCAGCACTGGCACTGAGTGAAGAGATGCAGTATGACACCTACAGGGTTGAAAAGATTCTCTTTGGGCTTGGCTTTAGTGCCCAAGATTTAGAAAAAGATCCTCTCTCTTTTTCAGGTGGCTACCAGATACGGATCAACCTTGCAAAACTTCTAGTTACTGAACCAAATCTTCTACTTTTAGATGAACCTACCAACTATCTTGATATCGTTTCACTACGTTGGCTCAAAACATTTTTAAGAAATTTTGATGGAGAGATCATTTTAATCACTCACGATAGAGACTTTATGGATGCAGTTTGTACTCATGTTGCCGGCATTATCCGAAAAAACCTTAAAGTAATTCCCGGAGATACAAAAAAATTCTATACACAACTTGCAAATGATGATGAACTTCACCAAAAACAGAAACTTGCACAAGATAAAAAGGTAAAAGAGCTCGAAGAGTTCATCGCCAAAAACAAAGCAAGAGCCTCAACAGCAGCACTTGCCCAATCAAAAGTAAAACAGCTAGAGAAGATGGAGTTATTAGAAGATATCACACAAGATGCAACACTCAACTTTAACTTTAACTACGCAGATACTCCAGCAAAAATACTTTTAGATGTTAAAGATGTTAGCTTTGGCTACACTCCAGAACAAAAGCTCTTTAAAGAGATCTCTTTTTCGCTTGCAAAAGGTGAAACCCTTGGCATTATCGGAAAAAATGGAAAAGGAAAATCAACTCTTTTAAATCTCTTAGCAGGGCTTTTAAAACCAAATAGTGGAGAGATAAACTTCAATGCAAATACACAATTTGCCCACTTTGGACAGACAAATATCGCACATCTCTCACCCAACAACACTGTTATGGATGAAATCCACAATGCCAATCCAAAGCTAAGTGAAGCGACAGTGCGAGGAATTTGTGGTGCAATGATGTTTAGTGGAGATATGGCAGATAAGAAGATCTCACTACTCTCAGGAGGAGAGAAAAGTCGTGTAATGCTAGGACAGATCATTGCGCGTGAAGTAAATCTACTCTTTTTGGATGAACCAACCAATCACCTCGATATGGAGTCCATCGAAGCACTCACGCAAGCCATCCAAAACTTTCAAGGCTCAACTATTATCGTCACACACTCCGAAGAGCTACTCCGCCGTGTATGTGACAGACTTATAATCTTTGTCAAAGATGGGGCTGAGTATTTCGATGGAACATATGATGAATTCTTGGAAAAAATTGGCTGGGATGAAGATGAGGACGAAAAACAAACACCAAAGTCTGCACCAAAATCTACTACAAAAGAGAACAAAAAACTCCGTGCAGAACTTATACGTGAGCGAAATAAACTCACTTCACCACTCAAGAAAAAAGTAGACAGACTAGAAGAACAGATAATGGATCTGGAAAATCAACTCTCCATCAAGCATGAAGAGCTAGTAGCAGCTTCCAATGCAGGAGAGAGTGCTACGCTTATAGATCTTTCAAAAACTGTATCAGAGATGGAAAAGCAAGTTGAAGAGCTTTTTGAGCACTTAGAGATAGAACAAGATGAATTAGATACCATCCTTGAGTGTTATGAAGAGAAAATTACAGCTTTAGAAAACTAACAAAAAGGCCTAGCCTTTTTGTATAATTCTATAACACTCGTTTGCTATCTCTAACTCTTCATCTGTTTTTATAACTAACATTTTTATATCTTTAAGGATAGCATTATCCATAACAGCCTCATGTATCTCTTTTGAGTTTTCACCTATACCCCCACTAAAGACAATAGCATCCACATTTTCAAGTAAAACCATATAGGAACCTATGTACTTTTGAATCCGTCTAACCATCATCTTCAGTGCTAGTTTCGCATTCTCATCCTCACGCAAGAGTATCTCACGCAGATCATTCTCACCACAAATGCCTAAAAGCCCAGACTCTTTGTTGAGCATATGTTCTATCTCTTTTGCTGTTTTGTCAAGTTCACGCTGTAGATACAAAACTATCTCAGCATCGATATCACCACAACGTGTACCCATAATGAGTCCTTCAAGTGGTGTAAATCCCATCGATGTATCTATACTTTTCCCATTTTTTATAGCACAGGCAGATGCACCATTACCAAGATGCAGTGTTATGACATTGAGCTCACGCAGCTCTTTATTCAACTCTTTAGCTGCCTCTTTTGCCAAATAGGCGTGAGAAGTACCATGAAATCCATACCGACGAATACCCTCTTTTGCATAGAGCTCATAGGGTAAAGCATATAAATAAGCCTCTTTTTGCAGTGTTGCATGAAATGCTGTATCAAAAACAGCAACTTGAGGGATATGGGGAGCTTTTTTCATTGCTACCTCTATACCTTGCAGATTTGCTGGATTATGTAGTGGTGCCAAAGGAATAAGCTCATCTATGGTTCGCATAACACTATCATCTATCTTGCAACTCCCTTGTAGTTTTTCACCACCATGAACAACTCTATGTCCAATAATATCTAAACTCTCAAAGTCAATATCTAAAGCTTCAAGTGCTTCTGCGTGAGAGTGAATGCTTGCGTGAGACTCTCCTATGTTCTCAATAGTTTGAGAGTGTAGTAATCTTTTATCTGGATACTCAAAAAGTTTACATTTAAGTGAAGAACTACCAGAATTTATAACTGCTATTTTCATGACTTTTGTGCCGCCTGAATTGCTGTTATGGCAACAGTATTTACAATATCTTCAACCAAACAACCTCGACTCAGATCATTAACCGGTTTTTTAAGTCCCTGAATAATCGGACCAATAGCAATAGCTCCACTAGAACGCTGCACTGCTTTGTAGGTATTGTTTCCTGTATTGAGATCTGGAAAGATAAATACAGTTGCTTCACCTGCTACCTTTGAGTTTGGCAATTTTATCTTTGCTACATCTTTATTGATTGCCGCATCATACTGAATCGGCCCTTCAACAAGAAGGTCAGGTCGCTTCTGTTTTACAATTTGTGTCGCCTCACGCACCTTATCGACATCTGCTCCATGACCACTCTCACCTGTAGAGTAAGAGAGCATTGCCACCTTTGGTGTTATACCAAAAACTTTGGCAGTATCAGCTGAGGCTATAGCTATATCTGCAAGTTGGAGCGCATTTGGATCTTCATTGATGGCACAATCACCATAAACCAGAACTTTCGTCTCAAAACACATAAAAAAGACACTCGAAACGATAGAAACATCCTTTTTTGTTTTTATAATCTGTAAAGCAGGTCGAATTGTATCAGCAGTTGAATGAATGGCACCACTCACCATTCCATCAGCATAACCACACTCAACCATCATTGTTCCAAAATAACTTACATGCGTCATAGCATCTTCTGCCTGTTTACGAAGAAGCCCCTTCTGTTTTCTTTTTTGATAAAACTTCTCTACAAACTCAGCCATATATTCAGACTCTAAATGATTGATTATCTTGGCTTCATTAAGAGTTAAACCCAAACGTAAAATACGCTCACGCAACTCTTTTTTATCTCCAAGAAAAATAATATCTGCCACTCCCCGTCGTAATATTATCTCAGCAGCTCGCAATATACGCTCATCACTCGACTCAGGAAGGACAATAGTCTGCTTTTTTGCATGTGCCATAGCAAAGAGTTTATACTCAAACATCTGTGGCGTCATCACCTCATTATATGTTGCGACGATCTTCTCTTCAATCGTTTGAATATCAACGCTTTTGTTAAAAAGGCCAAGTGCAAGCGCTATCTTTCTTTGTGAATTTACACGCAGTCTAGCATGTACTTTGGTAATCGCTTTTGCTGTCGTAAAAGTATCACCATTTACAGAGAGAATAGGCACTTTAAAACCTTCAATACCATCAATCAATTTAGCAATATTGGGATGAATTCTCATATCAAAAGGAAAGACAATAGCTGATATACTCGGATAATTTAAAGAGTGTAAAGCACCATAAAGTCCTAAGATTATCTCTGATCTGTCTGCCGGTACAATCACCAAATCATCCTCTTCTATGTAATCTAAGAAGTTATCAAGTGAAAGTGCCGCAACCTTTACATTTTTAATAATACGTAAAGGATCATACTCACTTAAAATAATACTCTTTGCCCCCAAAGACTCTATCACATCTTCAAGTGTTGGCAGGTTTAACTCTTGAAGTTCAGGCAATACATAAGTTGTATAATCAGTTTTAGCAAAAAGCTCCTTTAGTTTTGATACATCTTCTTCTTTGGCACGATTGATAAAAGTAGCAAAATGGTTACAGCCTATAGATGTAATAGCTTCATTTTCAATAAGAACATCCTCATATATCTCTTTACGTGATTTTGATTTTGCATTGATAATATTGATATAAGGTGCTCCAAAATTTTGGGCAATCTTTAAATTTACATCATAAGCAATAGTAGTAGTCAAAAATGATTTACGGATACCCTCACATAAAACAAAATCATACTGCTGCTCTAATTTCTTAAACTTTGCTATAAGATTTTCAATAAGCTCATTCTCTCGTCCATTGGCAATAAGCTCTTCAACTTCGGGAATATCATAACCATAGCACTCTTCATAGTCAATATTTAAGCTATAGCGTTCCAAGATAAAAGAGATATCACCATCCCGAATCTCACGTGAATAGATTATGGGACGAAAAAAAGCAACACGATGTAAGTTTCGCTTCAATACCTCCATCATCCCCATTGAGACAAAAAGTGTCCCCGCATTTTTCTCCTGTGCAGCTATATAGAGTGACTTTATCTTCATGTCTGAAATCCTTATAGTATAATTCTAGCAAAAAATGGAAACTTTATGACACCAAAAGAGTTAATGATAAGCCGATATGAAGCATTTGTAAAAAAAGATTGGAACTATTTGGCTCAAACATCTACATCACAAAGCGTTGAAGAGCTTACAATGATGCCAGATTTAGAGTGGCTCAAACTTGAGGTTTTGAATGCCTATGATACGACAGTAGAGTTTAAAGCCTACTACCGTGAAAATGGAACTATCGCTGTTTTACATGAAAAGAGCCACTTTATCCAAGAAAATGGTAGATGGAAGTATCATGACGGAGAGCTTTTCAACTCAAAAGTAGAGAGAAATGAGCCCTGTCCTTGTGGAAGTGGCAAAAAGTTTAAAAAGTGTTGTGCTAAATAGCTTTGACAAAAAGATAACTCTTCTTCTCAAACCCATCGGCTTCATAAAAACGATGAGCAGCTTCTCTCTGCAGACCTGAAGAGAGAACAAGATTTTGGCATGCTGCCATCTTTGCATAATCTTTTAGATACTCCATCATACTTTTACCATAGCCTTGTGAACGAAATACCTTATCTGTTACAAGGTCAAAAATATAGAGATGCCTTTTATGGTAAAGATTGGTTTGAATGGTTACACCAGCATAGCTGATAAGCTGCTCTTTTTCAAAAAGTCCTATCATCTTGTACTCCACATGTCTCATCTCATAAACAAGATCTTCAAACTCATCATAACTTAGTTGTGGACGCAGCTGTTTTACCAGCTCATAGGCTATATAAAGCTCTTTTAGTGTTATCTCTCGTATTTGCATATAAAATTGTATCAAAGAAAAGCTAGATTTTACTTTTGCTGGATTATAATTGTTAATATAAGGAGTTTTTATGAGAATTTTACTGATTTTATTTGTTATCTTTAGCTCTTTATTTGCTTCGGTAAAGACTCCATCAGATGTCTATTCAGAGTCAATTGTTCTAAAACAACTTGTCATCGAACTCAGAAAAGAGAATGGTATAGATGCGCCACTTCCTGATGTTGCACAACAAACAGGGAAAAAACCTCGTCACGTTATCCAAAAGACGCTTGAAATCCTGACAAAGGTAAACAAGTACAGAGAGATACATGGGTATGGTCTTATCACTGTACCACCAGTACCACCTCGAGATATCACACCTCAAGATGTATACAACAATGTAGAACGCCTCAAAGTTGAAGTTGCTTACCTACTGCAAAACAAGGGTTCACTCCAACAGATTCCTTTTCAAAAAAAGTTATATACAAATAAAACACCTTCAGATGTTTATAGAGAGTTATGGATGATCTCTCTTGGATTTGACAAACTGCTTGGTCAAGGCTTTACACCAACAGATGTTTACATACTCTCTGAACAGATTGTTCAAAAGATAAAATTTTTGCGTTCTACACAAAGAGAAAATCAAGATATAAAGATACCACCAAAACAAAAATCTCTCCATCCAAACCATGCTTTGTACAAATCTGTAGAGTTAATAGAAAAGATCAATCATCTTGAGAAAAAACTCTGGATAGAACCTGTCCCTATTCCAAAGGTAAAACAAAAAG
>Ga0256843_1000954_pt1 | contig 23699 bp, 26 predicted proteins | sample AlvinellametaG_FD_191572 | JGI IMG/M metagenome (GOLD analysis project Ga0256843, IMG submission 191572) | Pompeii worm associated microbial communities from hydrothermal vent at the East Pacific Rise, Pacific Ocean - Alvinella | ecosystem: Host-associated > Annelida > Integument > Unclassified ... | reverse complement strand
AAAAGCAGGTAAGAAATTGACCCTCAGACACCTTTCTGAAGACTGCAAGAAGACGCTTAAAACAGCAGGACCGTTCTGTACCTACGAAGAGGATGATCCTACCTACAAAGTAGCACACGACGTTTAATTTCTCTCCTGAATGCGCCTTTTTGGCGTATTGACCTCCTGTTCACTAAATAGATTACTTTTATGCTAATATATAAAATAATATTATATAAGGAGTGTAAAATGAGACTTTCCCCTATGCTTTTATCATTATGTACTACATCTTTTCTCCTGGCAGCTTCAGGTATTGAATATACCGGTGTCATGGTGACAGTACAAAAGCCAAATGGTAAACAGCTCAATTATCTGGTAGAACGCAAGATCCCTGCTGAATGTAAAAAAATACCTATTAACAATGAAATGCTCTGGACAGGGAATTATGCCAATCCGGAAGTACCGGCACCCTGTAAATCGACCTATGTACATACCAAAGGCAAACTACAGCCGATGCATCTTGATGAAGATTTGGAAACTTACGGTGAACTTGAAGTACTTGCATTTATCAAGGAGATGCAGCAAAATAACAAGATGATGCTCATTGACAGCCGCAAAGAGACATGGTACAACTATATGACCATTCCCGGTGCGGTCAATATGCCGTTTGTCTATTTTAAAGAACGGGAGAATTATGAGTTTCATTTTGAATATGCACTGAAACATTTGGGAGTCTTTCAAAATAAAGAGGGAGAGTATGATTTTGAAGATGCCAAAACCATTTTGCTTTTTTGTAACGGTCCCTGGTGTTCCCAGTCTCCTACAATGATACATGCGCTGCTGGAGATAGGCTACCCGGCTGAAAAAATAAAATGGTATCGCGGAGGGATGCAGGACTGGCTGGGTGCAGGTATGACCTCTACCCGGGAGTAGAGGAAGAAGAGACTACTCTTCTACGATAATTCTGGCATCAAGCGGCTGGATAGGTCTGTTGTTTGGATGATGCATAATATGCTGAAATGTTTCTATCTGTTCTTTTGAGATACTCAGAGGTTTTTCTATGACAAACCATCTTACCCCTTCCGTACAGGGAGGCGTAGTCAAAGAGCCGTTAAATCGGTAATAGTGCTGTTTGGCAGGTATGAGATTGGCTGCAATATCTTTAATCTTCAAAGGAACCTTACCCTCTGTTTTTGGCATTACCTTCCAGATTTTGGCAAGATCTTTGTTCTTGGCACCCTCAACGAACATGACTGCTACAACGGCAATATTTCCATCTTTATCGAGATGTACAAAATGTGCTTCAAGTGGAAAGGCTTTTCCATTTATGTGATTTTCACTGGGTGAATGGAAGTGAAACTGTTTGAGTTCGAACGTTTTACCATCAACAACAAGGGTGTCTCCTGGTTCTACATTGACCTGAATACTGTGTCCGTTGTTAATAACCTCTGTGGAACCTTTTTTATAATCCAGATTCAAAGGAGCATGGTTCGGATCGCTGATGGAGTGAGTAATATTAATGGGTGACTGATTGAGACCGTCACTGCATTGATGGTATTTTTCAGAAAGCTGCCCCCAGCTTTCTGGAGAGTTGTGTCCTGTATATCCCCATTTGGATGTTCCATGTTCATTTGCTGTTGCGATACCGCTTAAAAGTGTAACTGCTGCAAGTACTGAAAGTGTTTTTTTCATTCTTTTCCTTTTAATAATCTAATATTTTAATAGTATAGAAGGAGAAGACTTTATCCAAGCACAAAAGAGTCTAAATAGAGTCATATTATCAATATTTCTTTATTTAATTTAAAATATCATAAAAAATACTGTACTTAATAATATACTGTTTACATGAAAAAAAGTACAAAAAGCAGTACAACAAATGGTAAAAGTGCCCAGGCATACTGTTTGTTCTGTGTTTTGACAGCTTTATAAATACCCCAGAAAAAAAGTATAATAACAATAAGAAAGCCTCCCAGAATAACAGAGGAAGGCAGCATGGCAGATTTTTCTCCAGCAAAGGCAAAGAGTGATGTCAAAGAGGAAAAAAGAAAAAATCTGATCATTTTTCAAGATCCTCTTTGTTCAGTCTGTCTACCATTTTAATACTGTCAAGTGCATTGACCAGTATCTGTTTGGTTGAAGCCAGAGGTTTCATACGCAGGTTGGTATTTTGTTTGTCTATGGTTTCGTCTGTGACCAGTACCATTACCTCTTTTTCCAGTTCTGCAATAATTTCATCTATTTTCTGTTCGATAAATTCTATATTCATATTCTTTAGTATGTTCCTATTTTGCTTTTGGTCTGAAGATCTTTATGACGTTTTCATCCGCCTCCATGTAGCTGCCGCCGATAAGGTCAATACAGTACGGTACCGCAGGGAATACTGCATCAAGACATTCACGGATAGACTTTGGTTTTCCCGGAAGATTGATAATAAGCGAACCGTTACAGATACCCGCAGTCTGACGTGAAAGAATGGCTGTAGGTACATATTGAAGGCTTACCGCCCTCATCTGTTCACCAAAACCCGGGAGAAGTTTCTGGCAGACATTTTCTGTCGCTTCCGTGGTTACATCTCTGGGGGCAGGCCCGGTGCCTCCGGTTGTGACGATGAGATCACAGTTCAGATCACGTGAAAGCTTCACCAATGTCGTCTCAATGATACTCTGCTCATCGGGAATACATCGGTACTCATATTCACACTCATTGAGCAGATATGCTTTCATCGTATCCATAATCGCTACACCGGAGATATCTTCATAGATTCCCTGGGAAGCTCTGTCACTTGTTGTTATTACGCCGATTTTTATTTTATCCATTTATATATCCTGAAAAATTTAAAATACTATAGCTTAAAATCATTAAGAAAACTCTTTAAATCTCTTATGAGATCTTTTGCAAGATTCTGTCTAAAGCAGAAGTACTCAAAATACGCTTCAAATACCCCAACAGATAAGTTGCTTTGGTAATGTAGTAGCGTGGTTTTGGTTTTGGGGCAAGTACGATTTTATGTACTGTCTTTGCAACAGCAACCGCTTCTTCATTGAATGGTACACTGCTTTTGTCTGCATGAAGACTTTGTATGTACTTTTTTGTAAAAATGGAGTGTTCTATATCTACATTCTCTGTAAGTTTTTTCATTGCATTTTCTCTGAAGTGGCTGGTAATCGGCCCGGTATTGAGCAGTACCGCATAGATACCGCTGCCGTGAAGTTCCAGACGCAGCGTATCGGTCAGTCCCTCTATGGCATATTTGCTGGCATTGTAGGCACCTCTCCCAAAAAGAGAGATAAGCCCCAGTACCGAAGAGTGTTGAATGATCTTTCCGTAGCCCTGCTTTCGCATTACAGGGATGATCTGTTTTGTACACTCATGCATACCGAAAACATTGGTCTCAAACTGTTCTCTGAGTACTTCGGTCCTGACATCTTCTATGGCACCGGGCTGTCCGTAGCCTGCATTGTTGAACCAGACATCAATGTGTCCTTCTTTTTGCAGGACGCTCTCTATGACCGTTTTGATCTGTCTGGCTTCTCTTACATCAAGCTGCATGGCATACTCAAATCCCAGTGTTTTTAGCTTCTCCACATCTTTGATATCTCGTGCTGTCGGATAAACAGTGATGAACTTCTCTTTGAGATAAAGGGCTGTTTCCAACCCTATACCGGTACTGCACCCCGTAATGATGATATTTGACATGACTAGATATCCTTTGTGTTATTGAAAGGTTATTTTATCTTAGAATGGCTAATGGTTATGTTACAATACCTGCATGATTGAAAAACTACGAAACAATGACTTTTCCCTGGTCCTTTCCGGCGGGGGTGCACTGGGGATCTCTCAGCTGGGTGTCCTGCATGACCTTGAAAAAGAGGCACTCAAACCTGCCGAGATCATCGGAACGAGCATGGGCGGTATTATCGGTGCGAGTGTTGCCATAGGAATGAAAGAGCAGGAGATCTATGAGAATGTACAAAACTTCAGCAACCTTTTTAACTGGATGAAGTTTTCCCTCTCCGGCAATGCCATGATCGACAATGAGAAGATCGCCCTGATCTTCGAGAGGCTTTTTGGCAGCAGAAAAATGAAAGATACCGATATACCGCTCAGACTCATCGCAACCAATTTGCAAAACGGGCATAAGCGTGTTTTCACAGGCGATGATGATGTACTGCTCAAAGATGCGATCCTCTGTACGATGGCCATACCGGGTATCTTTGAAGAACATATTGTAGAGGGTGAAGTATATGGAGACGGGTTTTTGTGTGAGAACCTGGGAGTCAGAGAAGCTTCCTGTGAGACTATCCTGGCAGTGGATGTGCTGGGGGAGCACTCTTTTGAGAAAGAGATGCCCGACAACTTTTTCAAAACAGCCAACATGATGGAGATGTTTGAAAAATCCATTCGTCTGCTTATCTATAATCAGAGCCGCTCTCACATCGCCTGTTCCAACAAAGAGATCCTGCTCATAGAGCCCGAAACCAAGGGCTATAAAACCTTCTCATTTCACAAATACAGAGAGATACGGGAATTGGGGCTTGGTTTATTGAAATGAAGAACTTCTACTCAAAACTTCTCGTCCTGCTGCAATTTGGAATCATCGGTGTGATGCTGCTGCTTGCAGAGTACCGCTTTGATCTTCTTGCCGTTATCGTCTTTCTTTTGGGTGTACTGGTCGGTATCTGGGCGATCACCCACAATCAACTGGGTAATTTCAATATTGAACCCGAGCTCAAAGAGAACTGTCGGCTCATTACAACCGGTATCTACCGGTGGATACGCCACCCCATGTATGCCTCTGTCACACTGATGATGCTGGGTGTCACACTGATGGACCCCAAAGCGGCCATGTGGCTGCTCTGGCTCTTTCTTGTCAATGTGCTTCTGCTGAAAGCACAGAGAGAGGAGTCACTCTGGCTCTCGCATGACCCCTGTTACCTTGCATACAGAAAAAAGACAAAATATTTTATACCGTATATTTTATAATATGACTGGAGTTTCCGATGATCACTGACGGGTTCAGCTATCTTGCCGTACTGATGGCTATCTCTGCATTCATTGTCTTTGCCGAGCAAAAGACCAAAGCAAAGCTCTTTGCATATCTGCCTGCCATTGTCATTGTCTACTTTGTGGTCATGCTGCTGTCAACCTTTGGGCTGTGGCAAAAAAGTGCCTCCGTTACAGCCACCTATAAAACCCTCAAAACAGACCTGCTGCCTGCCATGATCTTTCTTATGCTTCTCAACGCCGATATGCGTGAGATAATGAAACTCGGTAAAAAGATGCTGCTGACCTTTTTGCTTGCCTCGACAAGTATTGCTTTGGGGTTCATCGGTATGTTCGCCCTCTTTCATACCTCCTTCGCACAAAATTCATGGAAAGCCTTTGCGGCCCTGGCAGGTTCCTGGATGGGCGGTACGGGCAACATGGTAGCCATTCAGGGTGCTTTGAACCTGCCTGACGGGGCATTGGGATATACCCTGCTGATAGATTCCATCGATTATGCTGTCTGGGTAATGATACTGCTGGCCCTGGTCCCTTTTGCCAAACGTTTCAATACCTGGAGCAAAGCAGATACTTCCGTCATAGACAAAGTAGGGAAACAGTTGGCACTGAAAGATGCGGCAAAAAGCCCTATGGACTTTGCTTCACTGTTTTTGCTGCTGGGTACTGCCCTGCTTGTCTCCGCACTCTCACAGTCTTTAGCCAATTTTCTGCCCACGACGGATTTTCTGACAAAAACGACCTGGGTGGTCATCATCGCCACAGTGGCAGGGATGTTGTTTGCCATGACACCGCTTGCCAGACGTTCGGGTGCTTCCGAACTGGCGAACATCATGCTCTATCTCATTGTCGCACTCATCGCTTCGCGTGCCGACTTTGCCGAACTGACCGAGGCTCCCCTCTACATTCTGGCGGGATTCGTCATTATTGCCATTCATACGGCCATTATGGTACTTTTTGCCAAACTCTTCAGGCTTGACCTTTTCTCTCTGGGGGTGGCTTCACTGGCAAACATCGGGGGTGTCGCCTCAGCCCCCATACTGGCATCTGCCTACTCTAAAGCACTGATCCCCATTGGGGTATTGATGGCGATGATGGGGTACATTCTGGGAACATTCGGCGGCTTGATGGTAGGAAAAGTACTGGAGATGATCGCAGGCTGAATCCTGCGACCTGTTTTCTATTTTTCTTCTGCTTCAGCCACCCATGCTTTTGCTTCTTCAAACTGCGCATAAGGGAAAACTTTGATCTGGGCATCTACAAACGGTGCGGCAATGGCTTTGGTAAAGTCCATAACAGCAGTATCTGTTGCAAAAGCCAGACGTCTGATCTTCTGGTGATGGTTTTTAATAAAAGTAAAGTGTCTGCTCAATGCTGCAAAATCTTCCCACCCTGGAAATGATTTGGTATAGATGACGATCCCGTTGAGTTTGCCCTCTTCCTCAATGAACGGATCGATGAGTTTGACCGCATTGTCAAAATCTTCTTTGCTTAAGGCTCCGTCTGGCTCAAGCACAGCAAGTTGTTTTTCTTTGTCTAAAGTTACATGTAACATAGTTGACTCCTTTATATAGTGATATTCTTTTATAGTATACTGCTGAAAGGTTAACCCATTTTCATTTTTTTTCACGGAGATAGATCACAATTTATTCACGATTGTTGTATACTATAAAAAATCAGAATATAAAAGGATTGGGATGATAAGCAAAAAACTTAAACATTTGGGTGCCATTGGTGTTCTTTCCTCTGTACTGGTTTTTTCAGGCTGTACACCCGAAGAACAGGCAATGGCAACGGGAGCTGCCCTGGGAGTAGCAACAGGCGTAGCGCTCTCTTCCTATAGCTATCCGTATTATTATGATGATCCTTACTATTATTATGGAGGGAGATATTACTATGGTGGATATTACCGAAACGGATATTATTACTACCGAGGACACAGGTACAGAGGTGGGCACTACTATCACAGGGGATATCGCTATTATAATGGAAGACGATACCGAGCACAGTCGGGACATTATGGATATTATAGAAATGCCAAAGAATATAGACAGCATAGAAGTCGGACATATAGCCAAAACCACAACAGAAGCCATAATAAAACTACCCGCCATAATAGAAATTACAGACAAACCGATAAAACGTACAGGACAACACGAAAGTCTAGAGTTTCAGATACATCACGGTCACGTAATTATCGCAGATATTAAGAGTATTGCCAATGAAAATAAATAATATTCGTACGGCATTATTGCATGCCCCGCTTAAAAATCCTTTTATTACATCATTACGCCGTGTAGATGCACTTGAAGATCTTGTCGTTATCATCGAATGTGATGATGGTTCTGTTGGTTATGGAGAAGGAGCGCCTACGCCGGTGATTACCGGTGAGACCATTGGTTCTATGAAAGCTGCTATTGAACTTATAAGCCCTTTTCTAACAGGATGTGAAATTGAAGATTTCGATACGCTTCTTTCTCATGTACATACACATATTGTAAAAAATACTACGGCTAAAGCAGCACTTGAAATTGCATTGTATGATTTAAGAGCCAAATCTCTTTCTCAACCACTTTACCAAATGTTAGGCGGTACAAAAAAAATCTTTGAAACAGATATTACAATCAGTATGCAGGAAATAGATAAAATGATAGCTGACTGTCATCGTGCCGTTGCTTTAGGTTACCGTACTCTTAAAATTAAAATTGGAGATGATCCCAAAAAAGATATTGAACGTATTATTGCTATTGATGATGCATTGGAGGGGAGTATCAAGCTTAGACTCGATGCCAATCAGGGGTGGAGTGCAAAACAGAGTGTGCTATTGCTTCAGGGGATAGAAAAAAAAGGCATATTGGCAGAGTGCATTGAACAGCCTGTAGCTGCCGATGATATAGCGGGGTTGCAATATATTAAAGCAAGGGTTGAAACACCTCTGCTTGCGGATGAATCTATTTTTTCACTGAACGATGCCCGAAGACTGCTTGAGTTGGAAGCGATAGACTATATCAATATCAAACTGGCAAAAACGGCCGGTATTTCACAAGCCCTGGCTTTGGCAGACCTTTCGGCAGAGTATGGTGTTAAGTGTATGATCGGCTGTATGCTGGAAGGTCCCGTCTCTGTAACCGCAGGAGTTCATGTCGCTTCTGCCAAAGCAGATATTATCACAATGCTAGATCTGGATGCCGTCAGTCTGCTGCGAACACATCCTGTCAAAACTTCTGTTTTGTATGAAGAGAGCCAAATTACTCTTTCTGATGATATCGGGACAGGGATTATAAATATTTCAGATATGGAAAGATAAAAAATGTTATTTAAAAATATCTATTATATGAAAAATGTAAACAAAATGTTTTAAATTGTTCTTTTTACGCTTAAAATCAAGGGTTCTCACAGCCCAGGCTAGATACAGTAATAAAAGAATTCCAATCTGTATAGTATAAGATTAGGAGGAGAATGTATGCAATCACAAGAAGTAGACTATCTACGTGAAGTAAAGTATAATAAATATAGATTACAAATTTTATTGATTGTTACTTTTTTGGGTTTTCTCTTTTGGAAGCAGGTCTCAAATGATATCTCTGATAAAATTCTTTATGAAAGTGTTCTTCTTTTTATACTGACAGCTGTCTCATTGCTACACTATGTTTTTATACGCAAATATCCTACGGTACTTCTAAGAAGCAGAAAACTTTTTTTACTTTTTATTGATGTATTATCTTTAACATTTGCTATTGCCTTTTTTAAACACTACGGATTGTTTCTTTTTCCTCTCTATATCATTATTATTATGCAAAATGGACTTTATTTCGGAATTCGCTATTTTTATGCGGGACTTGCTTCTGCTTCTGTTTTATGGATCATTTTATTGATTAAATCTGCTTATTGGCTGGAGCATTCTGATATTGTTGCTACTTTTGCTATAACGACTTTTCTTATACCGCTTTTTTATCTTAACTATATCATCAAGGCACATCAGGCAAATGATGCCCTTTCAGAAAAACTTTCAAATGTAGCCGAAGATGCCTATCATGACAGTTTAACAGGTGTGGCAAACAGAAAAACCTATACCGAAGAGCTTAAACATGTATTTAAAGAAAAAGAATTTTTTTCATTGTCATTTATTGATTTAAATAAATTTAAAGCGATAAATGATACTTACGGTCATCATATTGGAGATGAAGTTTTAATAGAAGTGGTAAAAAGACTGGAAGCTCAGATGGATGAGGAAGATTTTCTTGCACGGCTGGGAGGGGACGAATTTGCTATTATCTCAAGAAAGAAAAAAGTCTTTTTACCAAAATTTATACAAAAAATTGAAAAAAATGTTATTGGAGAGCATCAAATAGATGATATTAAAGTATCTATTGAATTGAGTATAGGAATCAGTATGTACCCGGATGATGCCAAATCTTCCACTATGCTGGCAAAATATGCAGATGTGGCTATGTATGCTGCAAAAAAAAGAAAAAACTGTTATCATGTTTTCTATAGGGAGCTTAAAAAGCAAAAAGATACAACTCTTTTGTAGTATTTCCTTTTTTTTCAATATCCTTTGACGTGTATACATGCTCCATTAATCTATCTGTATTAGAATACATACAAAATTCACACAGAGTATTGCATGTATCAAAAACTGATTTTACCTATTTTTATTGTTTTTACTTTTTCTTCCCTGCTTCATGCAGACTATCTACTGAAAGAGAGCAAGCGACACTCAAGCAGAATTGACCATATGCCAAAGCACAAAGTGGCAGATATGAAGAGAATACCCCAAAATCCTGCCTATTATGCCAAACAGATCAAGCCTTGGCCCAAAGCCAGACAAAAGCGTTCTGATGAAGCTTTTAACAGAAAATACTTCAAACCCTGGCAGCTTAAAAAACTGGATATACCACAGAAAGATTTTGGTTGGGAAGTACGTTTTGTTACCAAAAACAAAATTTTTACTGAAAATAGAAAACAGATATCAGAAGCAATTTACAAACACTGGATATATAATGCAAACTATAGCCAGAAAGACCGTATAGGGGCAAAGGCCATTACAACGGAACGTACCAATGTCCGGGCACTGCCTACTTCTACTGCTTTCTATCTTGACCCCAAACGTGTGGGAGAAGGTTTCCCTTTCAACTACAACCAGAACTCCGCACTGCATATGAATGTACCGCTTTATATTTCTCACTTCTCCAAAGATAGAAAGTGGGCTTTTGTACGTGCCTCTTATGCTTTTGGATGGGTTAAAGTCAGAGATATCGCATTTGTGGACAAAAAATTTATCCGCGCATTCAGAAATGGGCAGTATGCTATGACCATTAAAGATGACCTCAGGCTTTATGATGAAAAAGGCAAAGCCGTCAGTTTTGTAAAGCTGGGTACTCTTTTCCCTCTTTCAAAAGACGGCAAACATTATCTGGCAGCAAAACGTGGTACAAAAGGAAAAGCACGCATTGAAAAGGTTTTGGTTGCAAAATCTGGGATAATTGCCAAAAAACCGCTTCCTTTTACCTCTCAAAATGTCGCAAAGGTTGCCAAAGAGTTTTATGGAGAACCCTACGGATGGGGTGGAGGATACGGCTGTCGTGACTGTTCTGCAACAACCAGGGATTTTCTGGGGGTCTTTGGTATCTTCCTGAGAAGAAACTCAAGCAAGCAGGCAAAGGACGGTCAGTCTATTTATATTAAAGGCATACCCAAACAGGCAAAAAAGAAAAAGATCATTCGTGAGGCAGAACCGTTCCGCTCATTGCTGTATGTTCCCGGACATATTGTCCTTTATCTGGGACAATACAAAGGAGAACCTGTCATTATGCATACCTATTGGGGTATACGCAAAAAAGACGGTACAAAACTGATTACCGGGCGAACGATCATTACTTCTACCGAACCGGGAAAAGAGCGTCATGATACAAAGAAAAGCAGCAGCCTTATCAATACGCTCAAGACAATTGTGAAGTTTTAAAAGGTAAAATACAGTTATGAAACATCAAGAAAACAATAGAAAATATAAAGAGAGAATTAAACTCTTTACTACCACCATCATTGCGGGAGACTATAAAGGCAAACAGATAGAAATACCCGATATTTCTACAACCAGAAGCTCAAAATCCATTTTGAAAGAATCGTTTTTCAATACGGTTCAGTTTGAAATTATAGATAAAAATTTTGTTGAAGTCTTTGCCGGAAGCGGTTCTGTAGGTCTTGAAGCACTCAGTCGCGGTGCGGCACAATGTTATTTTATGGAATATAACAAAGTAGCTTTCCGCTCTCTTGAGAACAATATTAAACAGACAGATCCCCACCGCTGTCATGCCTTTTACGGTGACAGTTTTGAAAACTTTGAAACGGTTTACGGTCTGGTGAAACGTCAAGGAGGTAAAACCTATTTCTATTTTGATCCGCCCTTCTCCACCCGTGACGGTATGGATGAGATCTATGACAAAACCATTACGCTTATTGAACAAATAGAACCCCAAGTATGTGAAATGGTTGCCGTAGAACATATGACAAATCTGACTATGCCAGAAGAGATCGGCGCACTTGAAAAAGTGAAAAAGAAAAAGTTTGGACGCAGTACCCTGACCTACTATCGCCCCAAAGATGAATTATGACGAAAAAAGAAGATCATATAGCCCTTTTTATCGACTGTGACAATATCTCACACCGCTCAATTGAAGGTATCATTAACGAATTGAGCAAATATGGGGTGGTCAATATTCGCCAAGCTTACGGAAATTGGACAAAAGACAATCTCAAGAACTGGGAAGACAAATTGCTTGAATTTGCTATTAAACCCATTCAGCAGTTTGATTACTCCAAAAATAAAAATGCCACAGATATTCTCATGACCATCGATGCCATTGATCTGCTGCACACCAAAGATATTGATGCCTTTGCCTTTGCCACCAGTGATTCGGACTTTACCCCTGTAGTGATGCGTGTACAGGCAGAAGGTATCAAAGTTTTCGGCTTTGGAGAGAAAAAAACACCCAAACCCTTTATGGCAGCCTGTTCACAGTTTATTTTTACCGAAAAACTGATGGTAACTTCAGTGAAGGTTGAAGATGAAAATGAAAGTGATGTCAATAATGCACCGGTACGAAAAAGCAGTAAAGAGATGCGTCAGGATACCTGGCTGGTCAATGTACTCAGAAATGCCGTAGACCATACCATGGATGAATATGGCTGGGCAAACCTTGCCGAAGTGGGACAGTATATTAACAACTCTACCTCTTTTTCACCTATCAACTACGGCTATAAAAAGCTGAGCAATCTTATCAAAGAGATAGACCTTTTTGATATTGCCTACGATGATGTGACAAAACAGTTGAGCATCAGAGACAAACGCTGGAAAAATTAAATGACAGAATTTATGCAGGAAGCTTTTACTGAAGCAAAAAAAGGAGTAGATGCCGGCCATGGAGGTCCCTTTGGTGCAGTACTTGTCAAAGAGGGAAAGATCATTGCCCGCGGACATAATGAAGTCATAAAAACCAATGACCCTACCGCCCATGCCGAAATGGTGACCATCAGAAAAGCTTCTGCCGCTCTTGGACATTTCTCTCTTGCCGGATGTACGCTTTATGTCACAGGTGAGCCGTGTCCAATGTGCTTTTCTGCAATCCACTGGGCACATATAGACAAAGTCTATTACTGCAATACCAAAGAAGATGCGGCAGAAATCGGTTTTGATGATGCTTTTATTACTGAAATCATAGAAGGAAAGAGAAAAGATCCTGTCTCTTTTGTACATCGTCCTGATGAGAACTGCAAACAACTCTTTTCAAAATGGTATGAGAACCCAAACAAGGTTCCCTACTGATTGGGTTCGGAATGCTTCTGTTTTCGGATTTTTCTAGGTTCAGGTTCAACAAATTCACCTTTAACCAACCCTGCTTCATGCAGAAACTGTGAAGGTTTATAGTCTATTTTCTTTACTTTGTCATACTGTGCCAAAGAGAGGTAAAGTTTGTCTTTTGCCCGTGTAACAGCCACATAGAAGAGCCTGCGTTCTTCCTCTATGGAACTCATCATCTTTCGGTTCGGAAAACGGCCGTCTACGAGGTCAACCACATAGACTTCCGGAAACTCAAGTCCTTTGCTGGCATGGACTGTCAGCAGGTTGACCCCTTCACCTTCACTTAATTCTCCTCCTCCAAGCACCATGGCATTGACAAAGCGTCTTAACTCTTTGTACTGCCTGGAAAGATCCAGAAGCAATCCTGCTTTACGCAAAATACGTTCTCTAGCCACTTTTTTCTTCTCATCGTCTACTTCACCGCTTTTCAGTCGGCCCCTTTGTGTAGAAAGCATCTCTATTATCCCATTGTAAAGTTTGGAAGCTATGGCTGTTCTGAGTATTTTGGCAGGATTCTGTTCTGACTTGATCTCATTCATCAGGGTATAGAAATTATGAAAAAATTTTACACCGTCCTGTATGATCTTTGGGTGTTTGAGCAGTGGATGGCCATACACATTCCCGGGAAGATCCAAGTGTTTGAAACGTGTGGCCGAACCGATCTCATGGTCATCATCAAAAAGTCCCAACTGGACATTTTTATTGGGGTTAAGTTTGGGAAGGTCCGAATTTACAGGGTAAAGTACACCCTGCATGAAATTTCCGTTTCCAAAATGGAGGAAACACTGAAAGAACTCTTTTGAGAGTGCCGACCCTACCCCGGAGGCATACTCAAAAATATGAATAAAAGCCATCATGTCTTTTGGATTGACAAGAAGAGAAAGCAGGTCAAGTAGAAACTTGATCTCTTTGGCATCAAAAAAACTGGTGCCTCCTTTACGCCTGCATGGAATTCCCGTCTCCCGCAAACTGGCTTCAATACCGTCTGCGGAAGAGTTGTTTCGAAAAATGACGGCAATACTGTCATTGGGCACATGGGTATGTTTGATACTCTGGGCAATGGACTGATATTGTTCAAACAGGTCTTTGTACATCAAGAGTCTTGGAGGGTGCGTCTTCCCGTGTCTGCCCACTTCCAGTTTTTTGGGATAGATACGTTCATTTCTCTCTATAACCCGGTTGGCAAGTGAGAGAATGGGTGCGGTAGAGCGGTAGTTTGTTTTAAGTGTAAAGACATTTGCATCGGGATAACGCTTTGAAAAAGTAGCAATATTCTCAATATTGGCACCGTTAAAAGCGTAAATACTCTGGTCATAGTCTCCTACACAGAAGAGTGAACGTGGTTTGAGTGTATCGATGAGTGCTCCCTGAAGGGTATTGGTATCCTGGTACTCATCGACCAAGACTTCCTCAAAATGGATCGTGTTGTTTTCCAGATAGCTCTTAATGCGTAAAAGAAGGTCATTAAATGATGCAAAACCGTAGTCGATCTTCTCCTGCTCAAACTCCTGAACAATATCCATATAGGCATCCATAATTATTTCATGTTCAGGGTATTTTTCAAGAAACCATTCATCAAAACTCTCCAGAGAGGCATTTTGGTAGAGTGAATACATTTCGTAGAGATAGGTAGCGGAGAAGGGAGCCAAAGGCAGGTTCATACGTTCAAAATTACGTTTTTCATAAATACTTCTGAAGAGGGTTTTCAGTTCAGAAGGCTGCTTGAGTGCCAAATTGGGATGCAGTTCTTTGAGCCAGCGATACGAGACGGCATGAAATGTACCCGATTCTATCTTTGAGACAATTTTTTTGGGAAAATAGCGCTCAAGCCTGGCGATCATCTCTCCGGCAGCTTTGTTGGTAAAGGTAAGCAGCAGTATTTTTGAAGGGTCCATACCGCTTTGCAGCAAGTGGGCAATACGCCCTACAATGGTAGAGGTTTTCCCTGTTCCCGCAGAAGCGATAATGAGATTGTGTCCCAGAGGTGCGGTCGCAGCAGCAAGCTGCTCTGCATTGAGCGTACTGAGGGGCAATTATTTGTGACCGATAATATAGTAAGTGTTTTTATTGTCTACTTTTTTCAGTTCAAGTTTGTATTTTTCTGCCCAGTGCTTTACCAGTGCGGTAAATGCGGAAAGGTTGTCTGCCGAACTGTCTTCGTTACATTTTATTTTGAGATAATTTTCCGAATTGGACATGGCAATATAGCCTTTTTCTACAGCCAAAGCATCATTAAATGAAGGAATGTGCGGAGAAAACTTTTCAAATCCTTCTGTATTTGCGATAATATCGTTAATCTGTTTCAGTGTCTGTGTAGTGTGTGTGTAGCCAAGCTGTGTCAAAAGTGCTTCAGGTGTAAGATCTAGATGCATATTTTTCCTATTATATAAAAGTGTGAATTTAAAAATCAGATTGTAGCAAAAAAGAGGTTAGGAAAGAGAAGAAAGCAGGCAGGATTTAAAAGCTTTTTTAAATCAGTGTCTCTTGAGATGTTTCTACTCTTGCAATAAGATCTTTATAGTGTTCAACATTCTGAAATGCTTTTTCATAACGCCATCTCAAAACAAATTCAATAATCTCATTTTTTAGTGTAGTATCCAGTGCTTCTGCTTTTCCAAAGTATCCAAGTGAAACATTTTTAGCTTTCTTTTTTCCGTTTTTATCCGGTTCATAGGTAATGGCAATAATCTGTATATACTTCCCCTCGCGAACTTCCCCGAAATCTTCTTCTTTCAGACCGATACCCGAAAGATTCATTGCTTTATAGATAAAAATATCATCAAAATTTGGAGATTTTTCAAAAATTTTCAGCTTTTCATACAATGCTTTAACACGTAAAATATTTGCTTTTCGAATATCATCGGAAGATGTGTTTTTTTCTGTTTTTTTCAGACTTTCAACAGAGGGAGACGGTATCGTCGGTATGGTTTCACTTTTGTTCATTTCATCAGAAGAAGAACGGGTCTCTTTTTGGGACAGCTGCTCTTCGAGACGGTTGGTAAGTGCTTTGAGTTTATCTAAACTACTTGACATTAAAGTTTTCCTTGACATTTAAAGCTCTTGCAACCTGGCGATCTCATTCTTGATGAGACCCATGGCTTTCCGTCCCTGCTTCACAACAAGTTTGGCATAATGAATTGGTATACAATCCATATATTAGATAATATAGTACACAAGATTTTATAATATCGACTTTAAATCATAGTGAATAATATCAATTTTTTCTATTTTTTAATGTTAATTCACAGATAAAGTTAAAATTATTTAATATAGTCAAGCCTCTCCTACTCTTAACCAATCTTTCGATAAAATCTTTTACATTTAATGTTGTGAGGTAGGAAACGGGTGGAGTACTTAGAAATAAAAGGCGGGAAAAAACTTAGCGGAAGCGTAACGATCAGTGGGGCAAAAAATGCTGCCCTTCCCATTATAGCGGCAACAATACTGAGTGACAAAGAAGTTACACTTGAGAATTTGCCGAATGTTGTAGATATTCGGACACTGCTTAAACTTCTTACGATGCTTGGTGGAAGTGTAGACCATGAAAGTACCGTTGCCAAGATTAATAACGGTTCGATTACCTCTACCAAAGCAGTTTATGAAATAGTCTCCCAAATGAGAGCATCTATTTTGGTATTGGGCCCTCTTTTGACAAGATTTGGAGAATGTGAAGTCTCTCTTCCGGGTGGATGTGCCATAGGTCAGCGCCCTATTGACCTGCATCTCAAAGCACTTGAAGCAATGGGTGCAAAGATCAGTATAGAAAGTGGATATGTTCATGCAAAAGCACCTGCCGGCGGTCTCAAAGGTGCCAAGATTATTTTTGACAAAATTACAGTTGGCGGTACAGAGAATATACTGATGGCAGCAGCTATGGCAAAGGGAACAACAACCATTATCAACGCAGCCAAAGAACCCGAGATCGTGCAACTTTGCGAAATGCTTGTTGATGCAGGTATCAAAATAGAAGGTATCGGAACGAATGAGTTGACTATTGAAGGCACTGAGGGCGTACCACTTACATTTAAAACGGTTAGAATTATTCCAGACAGAATAGAAGCAGGAACCTATCTCTGTGCTGCAGCAATTACCAAGTCTGAAATTACGCTGAAAAAAGTTAATGCAGAACATATCCGTACCTCTATTGATAAACTTGAAAGTATGGGATGCAGCTTTGAAATGAGAGATGACAGTATCACCATTCATCCGGCTGAAATGATTAAGCCTGTTAATCTCATTACCATAGAATATCCTGGTTTTCCTACAGATATGCAGGCACAGTTTATGGCTGTTGCAACACTGGCAGAAGGTGAAAGTCTCATTGAAGAGCGTCTCTTTGAAAACCGCTTTATGCATGTCAGCGAACTAAACCGCCTTGGTGCAGATATCTGGCTAAAAGGAAGTACGGCAGCGGTTAAAGGGGTTGCACAGCTTCACGGTGCCGATGTTATGGCCACAGACCTTCGTGCCTCTTCAGCCCTTGTTCTTGCAGGTCTTGCAGCAGAAGGTACAACCAATGTACGCAGGATCTACCACCTTGACCGTGGATATGACAACCTGGAGGGCAAACTGGCAGCTTTAGGTGCGGATATTAGCAGAAAAAAGTCAAATTACTGATATGGCAAAAGAGATTGAACGCAAATTTCTTGTAGACAGGGAAAAACTTCCCCCTCTTGAAAACCCCCATATTATCACACAGGGCTATGTTTCGGGATGTCTTACGGCAACAGTACGTATCCGTATCAGTAACAGTGAAGCTTTTTTGACCCTCAAAGGCAAATCAACAGGTCTTACCCGTTCGGAGTTTGAATACCCCATACCGCTTTCTGATGCCCGGCAAATGCTTGAGGAACTCTGCAATACGACTGTTATTGAAAAAAAGCGCTATCTTATTCCCTGCAAAGAGCATATTTGGGAAGTTGATGTTTTTGAAGGCAACAATCAGGGTTTGATTGTTGCCGAGATAGAACTTGCTAATGAAAATGAAACCTTTGCAAAGCCTGAATGGGTTATGCAGGAGGTTTCCAATGATCCAAAATACCGTAATTCAAACCTTCTTGTATCTCCATACAACACCTGGAAAAAACAATAAGGTCATTCCGTAAGGAAATCTACAAACATTTTAGGCGGAAGCGCCTGTGAATAGTAGAACCCTTGTATAATATGGCAGCCCTTTGAAAGCAGATATTCCATCTGTGCTGCATGTTCTACCCCCTCAGCTACTATTCCAAGTTTTAAACTTTGTGCCAAAGCGATTACCGCATCGGTAATGGCACAATCTTCTTCATTATGGGGAAGATCAAGAATAAAAGATTTATCAATTTTCAATGTATTGACCGGCAGACGTTTCAAATAAGCCAGAGAAGAATAGCCTGTACCAAAATCATCAATGGAGATTTCTATACCCATACTATTAAGATATTTGAGCTTTGCGATTGATTTATTGGGATCATGCATCATCTGACTTTCTGTAATTTCAAAAGAGAGCCAGTTAACGTTAAAGCCTGTTTCTGCAATAGTTTGTTTAAGTACGGTAAAGAAGTTTTTTTGCATCAGCTGGTTTAGTGAGAGATTTAAAGAGAGCTTTCCGGGATTTAAGCCATCACGATACCATTTTGCCATATCTGACATTGCCTGCCTCATGACATAATTGTCTATCTCTTTGATAAGGCCCGTCTCTTCTGCCAGAGTAATGAAAATATTAGGCATTATCATCCCTTTGGTTGGATGTTTCCATCTTACCAGTGCTTCTGCCCCAACCACGCTTTTATAGCGTGCATCAATTTGGGGTTGATAGTAAACAATCAGCTGTTCTTCTTCTATTGCTTTGCGAAGTTCCAGTTCCATAGCTGCTTTTTCAAGTGCCAAACTTGTCATTTCGGTAGAATAGAACTGATAGTTGTTTCTACCGCTCTCTTTTGCCTGATACATGGCACTGTCCGCATATCTCAGTAAATTATTTTCCTGTGTAGAATCTTTTGGATAAAGACTGATGCCTATGCTGACGGTTACATGCAGTGTATGTTCATCAACTATGATTTTTTTCATTACCGCATCAATGATCTTTTGTGCTATATTGGCTGCGGATTCCGGAGAATTAAGATCCTGGGCAATAATTGTAAATTCATCTCCTCCAAGTCTGGCAAGCGTATCTCCTTCACTGATACACTCAAAAAGTCTCTGTGCTACTACTTTAAGAATTTCATCACCATAATGATGTCCCAGTGTGTCATTGATCTGCTTGAAATTATCAAGATCAATAAAAAAGACAGCAAATTGTTCATGATGTCTATGTGCATAAGCAATGGTTTGAAGCAGTCTGTCATGGAAAAGTGTTCTATTTGGCAGGCGTGTCAAAGGATCATGTTGTGCTTGAAAATTTAATCTTTCTGTCTGTTCAAAAAGTCTTTGTTCTATCTCTTTTTTCTGTGTAATATCCTGTGCATAATAGGTGATCCCTATGATTTTGTAGTTATCATCTTTCAGTAGAGAAGCTGATACATCTGTATAGATCAAATTGCCTGATTTGGTAATATTTTGTATCTGCTCCTGAAATGATCCCGAAAGCAGGGTTTGCCTTTTGATCCATTGTGCTTTTTTGAAGTCATCGGTTGTATAGAGTATATCCATGGTTTTTCCAAGCATTTCATGTGAACTGTATCCTAGCATTTCTGTAGCACCGTGGTTCCAATGGATAATTTTCCCCTGCAAGTCAGTAGAGATAACAGCATCATGTATCTGTTCAAGTATTCTTGCCTGCTGTAACTGCTTTTTTTCTATTTCAATAAGGTGGCTGATGTCGATATTGAAGATGGTTGCGACTGCTTTATTATGATATTTTCCAAACTCCGCATATGTCTGTACCGGATATTTCGTACCGTCTTTTTTTGTATAAACCGTTCGATTCAGTATAGAACCTATCTGTTGTACTTTCTTTTTAAATCCTCTGAATTCTTCAAGTGATACCATTCTGTTGATATCAAGAATCGTAAGAGTATAAAGTTCATCTTTTGTATACCCTAATTTCTGTAGTGCTGCATGGTTGGCATAAAGTATCTTGTAGGTTTTGAGTTCTACGATGAGTATCTCACTAGATGATTTGTCTATCATGTCGGCCAATTCTTTATTTTGCTGTCTAAGCTTGACCTGTTCTGTAATATCCAGAGTTGTTCCCACAATTTTGGAGGGTTCCCCTTTTTCAAAGATCATTTTTGCATTGATCAGCAGCGTAATAATTTCTCCGTCAGATCGCCGGACACGAAGCGTAATACTTTGGACTTGGCCGTCTTGTAGATTTTCCATCCCTTTGTAGGCCAATTCTTTATCTTCATCCAAGACCATTTCAAGAAAAGTATCTATTGTCGGGTTGGTTGTTTTCGGGTCAAGTTTATGAATACGGTAACTCTGTTTGGACCAAATTGCCTTGTTTGTTTTCAGATCTACTTCCCAGCTTCCAAAATGCCCTATATCCTGAATTCTGTCCAATGTCGCCTGTTGTGCTGCTATAATCTGTGTTTTCTCCTGCAACTTTTTAATATCTTCTGTTGCTTCAAGGGTAATGACATTAAGAAGATGTGCCAAAGCTTTAATTGATTTTTGGTACTCATTTAAGTGTGCTGTTTTTCGCTTTACCGGATTTTGGTTTACTTCATGTGATTCACTGAGCCCTACAATGGTCATCGTTTGGTTTAAAAGTTCAGTTCTATCTGGAAATGAGTAGAATTCTCCATAGGTAAAGAAGCCGGTTACATTGGCAATGCTTTGAAAGGGACTAATTTCATTTTCAATCAGTTCAGGCATAAAACGTCGTCTGGCCATACAGGAGTAGATAAATATCGATTCAATAGGCTGATCTGCAATCTTCTCTTCCGTCTCTTTAAATTGGTTCAAAATCATTTCGACATTTCCATATCCAAAGGTAACACGGTCTCCTTCCTGAAAATCTCCTGCAAAAGAGAGTGAACCGTCATCATATATGGAACGTATGGCACGTGCAATGGTTTTATTCTCCTTCTGAATTATCAGAGGAAATTCAATACCTATGGCCGGAAGTTCTTTGGCGACTTCATCTCCCAGATATTTTTTATACATTTGGTATGCAGGAATATCATTGATCGTATAAACCCTGTTTAAATCAACTTTTGTAATGATCATCTCTTTACCAATAGGAAGCCAGTTGAAACTGTAGTCTTTATAGATAGAAAGATTTTTATTGACAAGGAGTACGCCTACTGCACCATTGGAGAGAATAGTATCCTGAGTAAAAACAAATGTTTTTTTAAACAGAGCATTGTCTCCAGCCATACCGCCTGCAATATCAAGTGTTTTGTTAATACTGTATATACCATTGAGATACTCTTCTCCATTGGTTATAAGCCCGTCAGAGAAAGTAATGAGCAGTCCCCCTTGCGGATAATTCAGTAAAGTGGCCATTTTCTGGCCTACATTATAACTGGATATCCCCTCGCCTTTTACAAAAGCAACCTGAAGATTCGTATATTCAAATTGTGTAAATGCAATAATATGGGTTCCTGTACTTACTCGACCATTGCAGATGGCTCCGTCTGTAGATGAGCCGATAATTGAAGCCAACGGCAGAAGAGAAGTGATCTGCTCCATCATTTTTTGAATATCTGTCTCTTGGGTAAAGGAAGTAAATATTTGTATAAGTAATCGGGGATTGTCTTCTATGTGCTGCTTTTTAAGAAATTTTTTCAATGCACTCTTATTGGTATAAAAGGTATTAACTGTTTTCATTGCTGTACTTTCATTCAGGATTACCTATCATTATAGTAAAAAATAATAAATAAAACCCGTAAGAAATAAATATTGCTCTTTCAGGAAACGGTTTCTCCCCTGAGTACATCCAGTACATTGGTTGCATATGAACCTTTTGGCAGTGTAAAAGAGAGTTCATAATGGGCTCTCTCTTCAATGTAGTTCTTTGCAATGTCGGTTACCTGTATCCAGGCATAGCGTCTGGCACCGTTCATTTTCATCTCTTCATCAAACATCTCTTCGATCAGGCGTGCCGTACCGCCTGCTCTTTTGGTACGCGTTCCGGGGATGAGTCCTGTCGGTGCAATGTCTTTGCTTTCAAAACGCTCTGCTTCTTTGGCAAGTTCTTCCACTTCAAAAAGCCGGCCATAAGGGTAATGCATCATCAAATCACCCTCCAGCAGTTTGAAGAATTGCTTCTGCTCTTTTATCCCTTTTAAAGATGATTCAGGCAGTTTAAGCAGTTTTTCCGTCTCTGCTTCGGAAAAGTCCTGAAGCAGAAGGTTCAGTTCCATGCGTTTGGAGAGCCAGTTGTTGAACAGATAGCTCTGGTACGATCCCATCAAAAACTCTTTTGTCTTTCTGTCTCTGATCTTCAGTTTTCCCTCTATGAGTTTTTTGCCGTCCACCCAGTTATTGCCGTCTGTTCCAAAACGCTGATTTCCGAAATAGTTGGGTACCCCGTGGGTTTTGATCCACTTCAGTACTGAGTCGAGTTTGTCCTTCTGTACACCAAGCACTTTTTTAAGCCGTATCTCAAAACGGTTGCCCTTAAGGTGCCCTACCCGTATCTTGTTATTGTGGCGTACTTTGTCAAGTATCTTGATCTTCTCATGGGTAAATGCATCCAGTTTTTCTTCAAACTTTGCCGGCAGAGAGATGTACTGTATGGTCATGGCATGCTTGTCCTTGAGCCCTGCATATCCCATATCTCTTCTGCGTATGCCCACATGGTTGGAGATGGCATCGAGCATCTCCCAGGTGGTCATCTCTTTTTTACGTATTTTCAGTACCAGATGTTCTCCCTCTCCGGTAAATTCATACAGGGGGATCTCCTCAACCGTAAAATCCCGCGGGGAGGAGTTGAAGACAAATTCATTTTTGACGTTGAGGGGGTAGATGAGTTTCATAGATACCTTTTTTGTATAACAAATATTTTTAAAAGTGTATTTTAGCGGAAAGGGGGTTACATATCCAATGGGCTTGCCACCCTTCCTTTGTTCATCTCTGCTACTACGTGGGTATACACCATTGTAGTCTCCACACTTTTATGCCCCAAAAGCTCCTGAATACTTCTCAGGTCAATCCCATTTTGAAGCAGATGTGTGGCATAGCTATGTCTGAAAATGTGTGAAGTCACCCGCTTGTGTACCCCTGCTTTCATAGCAGCTTGTTTAATGTTCCTCCCCAGTGTCTTTTCATGGATATGATGTCTGCGTATAATGTCACTACGAGGATCTTTGGCCACATTTCTCATAGGAAAAAGATACTGCCATTTCGTTTCAAACTTGGCATGGGGATATTTACGCTCCAAAGCATAGGGCAAATAGACTGAGCCGTATCCATCGGCTGCATCTTTGGCATGAAGCTGTTCCACATACGCTACCTGTACTTTCAGCCTCTGTTTTAACACTTGAGGTAAAGGCACAGTGCGATCTTTGAGACTTTTACTGTCCCAGATGTAGACTTTGTCAAATCCGAAGTCTATATCTTTAATGCGAAGGTTCAATGCTTCCTGCATACGCAGACCACAACCATACATAAGTTGCACAACAAGCTGGTAAATACCGGTAAGTTCCCCTGTGACTTTTTGCACCTCTTCTTTGGTCAATACCTGAGGAATATGCTTTCTCTCCTGTGCTCGTAGTGCCTGAATATTACAACTGCTCATATCGACACCCAATACCTCTTTGTAAAGAAACAGTATGGCTGAAAATGCCTGATTTTGTGTTGTTGGTGAAACTTTTTTCTGTACAGCAAGAAAAGTAAGAAACTGTTCTATCTCCTCTTTACCCATTTCTATAGGATGCTTTTTGTTATGGAAAAAGATATAGTGCTTTATCCAATGAACATACGTGCG
>Ga0256843_1000953_pt1 | contig 23710 bp, 23 predicted proteins | sample AlvinellametaG_FD_191572 | JGI IMG/M metagenome (GOLD analysis project Ga0256843, IMG submission 191572) | Pompeii worm associated microbial communities from hydrothermal vent at the East Pacific Rise, Pacific Ocean - Alvinella | ecosystem: Host-associated > Annelida > Integument > Unclassified ... | reverse complement strand
ACACCAAAAGACGAAAAAGATTTGGCTTTCGGTGCTAAAAACGAAGTCGATATCGTAGCTATTTCGTTTGTTAATAGAAAAGAGGATATCTTAAAAGCAAAAGAGATTCTTAAAAACGCACACCCTAAACATATGCCGTGGGTAATAGCAAAAATCGAAACGAAACAAGCGGTTGAAAATCTTGACGAAATTTTAGAAGCTGCTGACGGGGTAATGGTGGCAAGAGGCGATTTGGGTATTGAAGTAGGAATAGAAAAAGTACCCGTAATTCAGAAAAAAATAATACGCCGTGCCAATAAGCTCAAAAAACCGGTAATTACGGCGACTCAAATGCTACTATCTATGGTAAATTCTCCGTTTCCGACGCGTGCGGAAGTTAGCGACGTAGCAAATGCCGTTATGGACGGAACGGATGCCGTTATGCTTAGTGACGAAACGACCGTAGGTAAATATCCTATTAAAGCGGTAGAAGTTTTAGTAAAAATCATTCAAGAAATTCAAAGCATTTATCCTTATTATAAAAAATACGAAATAGAAGACAAAGACGCAATCGCTGCAAGTGTTGCCGACCTTTGTAAAGGAATCGAGCCAAAAGCGATTATTTCATTCACAAGTAGCGGTACAACAGTCAAATCAATCGCAAAATACAGACCTAAATCTCCGATTTTTGCGGTAACTCACAGCAGAGACACAAGCAGAAAATTAAAAGTAGTATGGGGAGTTGAAGAGATTTTTGAAATGCCGAAAATCAAAGACCCTGAAAAACTTATTCATAAATTTATAGAAATCGCAAAAAAATTAAATATCTTAAAAGAAAAAGACAAAGTGATTATCACTATGGGTAGTATCGTCGGAAAAGAAGGTACTACGAATATGATAAGGGTCGTTGAAGTTTAGATTATTTCGCTATCGAAGAAAAACTCTATTTCGGGGAAGTTTTTATACAAAAACTCCTCGATAGTTCTTTGTATTTCTGCGGCTTGCTTTTCGTTATGAGCCAAAAAGGCTATTGCAATACTTGCTTCTTTTGGATATTCTCCGGAAATATCAAGTACGCTAACATTGAATTTTTTTAATTTATCTTTTATAGAATTGACAATTTTACGACGTTCTTTTAAAGAGAAGACAAAAGGAAGCTCGAAATCGACGATAAGATTAACTATTACCATCCTTACATTCTTCACAAATTCCGTAGATATATAACTCTTTTTCGCTATCTGAGTATTTTTCGTTCATTTCCGGTCTTAATAACTCATCCATAGGGATATCTACTACTTTACCGCATTTTTTACAAATAAAATGAGCGTGAGGGTCTTTTGTAATTTCGAATTTAGGCTTTTGATGAAGACAAATTTCACTGATAATATTTTCTTCTTTTAAAGCATTGATGTTTTTATAAATCGTAGCAAGAGAAATACTCGGAAACATCTCTTTAATATCTTCATATATCTCTTCTATACTTGCGTGACCTTTTGAATCGAGCTCTTTTAAAATAGCGAGTCTTTGAGGTGTCGTTTTCAGGTCACTATTTTCAAGGAGGATTTTATAATTTTTCATATCGGCCTTTCAGTTTTTTTCTTTACAATATCCAAAAATTTAGACATTGTAAAGAAAAAAAAGAAGAAAGATTAAGAGTTTTTGAAAGCCTTAACCATTTCTTCCATTTCTTTAACGTCGTTTTCGTCGATAAGGTCGTTAAGTGTTACGTATGCACCAACGTTTCCTGTCATAGGTTCGATATCTGTATTAACAGGTAATGTTTTTTTACCAGGTTTCCAGTTTGCAGGACAAACTTCACCAGTTTTGTATGCATGTTGATGTGCGATAATTTGTCTTACGAATTCTTTTACGCTTCTACCTACAGGTGGAGCTTGTACTTCTTGCGCTACAACTTGTCCGTCAGGGTTGATTAAGAATCTACCTCTTAGAGCAAGTCCCGCACCTTCGATCATTACACCGAATTTTCTTGTAACTTCACCAGTCGGGTCAGCTGCGATTGTAAGTTTTAAATCTTTTAGTAACGGCTCAGTTTCAACGAATCTTTTGTGTGAGAATTTTGTGTCAGTTGATACTGCAAGTACTTCCACACCAAGTTCTTTTAATAATGGTAACGCTGCGTTCATTGCCGCAATTTCAGTAGGACATACGAATGTAAAGTCCGCCGGATAGAAACATACTACAGTCCATTTTCCTTTATAATCATCGCTGCTAACTTCAGTATAGTGTCCTGTTGCCGCGTCATATGCTTCCATTTTGAATTCAGGCATTTGTTTTAATACTAATACACCTTCTTGAGTTTTGATTTCTTCCATATTTACCTCCTTAGTTTCTTGTGTTTGGTTTTCAGCTTGTGCTAATTCTTTTGTGTCTTTTTCGCATGCCATGTGGCACCTCCTAATTTTTTATACAACAAAATTATATTAAAACTCTTCATAATTGTCAATAGAAAAAAGTAAAAAAAGGAAAATTTTTTTCGTTTAGAATAATTTATCCAAGTTTAAATTGTAAAAAAGGTTAGGATGTTCGGTCTTTACTTTTTGAACTATTTCATAAATCGATTTTTCATCGTCGTTTTTCATCTCTTCCAAAACTACCGCTTTTACGTCGTCATAATCTATAGGAAATTCGCTTAAAATAGCTTTTTCAAGTTTTAATTCGAAATTTTCTTTCATAATCTGTTTCATACTATCCATAAAATCCATATATTCATCCACATCCAAAACGACTTTTAATTTTTCATCGGGAGTTATCATAACCCAAAGAGGAGAGTCGATATCTCCTTGGATTATCTCCATATCTTTACATTGAACGATAGTATTGGATTTGATTTTTTCAGCTATTTGTTTAGCCATACCATTAAACCTTTTTGTGCATGAAGTCTGTTTTCCGCTTCTTGGAAAATCTCATCCGCATGTGATTCGAAAACTTCTTCACTCACCTCATATCCTCTGTAAGCCGGCAAACAATGTAAGAAAATAGCATCGCTTTTTGCCAATTTCATAAGTTCGCTATCAACCTCAAAACCTCTAAAATCTTTGATTCTTTTTTCTTTTTCTTCTTCTTGCCCCATACTAACCCAAGTATCGGTCGTTACCACATCCGCATCTTTTACAGCGGCTTTAGGGTCGTATAAAAATTCTAATTTAGCACCGCTTTTTTTAGCAAACTCCAAAGCTTCTTGTTTTATGTTTTCGTCTATTTCATAGCCTTTTGGAGTGGCGATTCTTAGATTAAACCCGAGCTTACTTGCAAGAATCGCCCATGAATTCGCCATATTATTACCATCTCCAACATATGCTACGGTAGTATTTGAAGGATTTTCAAAATCGAATTTACCAAACTCTATCATAGTCATCAAATCGGCTAATAATTGTACTGGATGACAAAGGTCTGTCAGTCCGTTAATAACAGGAACTTTACTATATTTTGCAAACTCTTCGAGTCTATCTTGTCCGAAAGTTCTTATCATAACCATATCTACCATTCTACTAATCACTCTTGCGGTATCCTTAAGAGGCTCACCGCGTCCTAATTGTATATCGCGACTACTTAAAAATATTCCGTTACCGCCTAATTGATTAATTCCCACTTCAAAAGAAACTCTCGTTCTTGTAGAGCTTTTTTCGAAAATCATAGCAAGCTGTTTATATTTCATATATGGCTTGAAAATACCGAGTTTCGTCTCTTTTTTTATCTCAAAACCAAGATCGATAATCTCTTTTATCTCTTCTTTGGTATAATCAATAAGCCATAAAAAATGTCTCACTTTAAATCCTTTATTTATAATTAAGGTATAATTTTAGCAAAAAAAGGAGAATTTTTGAAAATATCCGAAATTGCGACTCTTCCTACGAAACACGGAATTTTTAAAATTCAATCTTTTAAAGAAGGAGATAAAGAGCACTTGGTGATTTTCACCGAAAATATACCCGAAATCCCGCTTGTGAGAATCCACAGCGAATGTCTAACGGGTGATGCTCTTGGAAGCTTAAAATGCGACTGCGGAGAGCAGCTCGATTTCGCCTTAAAAGCCATAAACGAAAAGGGTGGTATGGTAATATATCTAAGACAAGAAGGAAGAGGCATCGGACTTTTTAACAAAGTAAACGCATACGCTCTTCAAGACAAAGGCTTAGATACCGTAGAAGCCAATCATCAGTTGGGATTCGAAGCCGATTTGAGAGATTTTTCGATTGTGGAGAAAATCCTGAATCATTTCGGTATTAAAAAAATAAAACTCCTAACAAACAACCCGAGAAAACTTTTTTCATTAAAAAATATCGAAGTTGTTGAGAGAATACCTATAAAAGTGACACCGAATAAATTCAACGAAAACTACCTAAAAACGAAAAAAGAGAAATTGGGTCACAAATTATAAAATAGGAAAAAATAATGAAAAAAATATATATTACATCGGATGGTTTTTTAGGGTCGTATTTAAAAAATCATTTCAAAAACAATTTAACAAATAATATACAAAACGCAGATATCGTAATAAATACCGTAGGAATCCTAAAAGAAAACAAACACACATATGAAGAATCTCACGTAGAGTTCGTAAAAAATCTCATCCCTAAAGTAAAAGATAAAAAACTAATCCACATTTCGGCTTTAGGTAGCAAAAAAAATCACCCTTCCGGCTACAAACACACAAAAGCCCTCGCAGAAGAGCTAATAAAACAAAACGTAAAAAACTACGCAATAATTAAACCTTCGATAATTTTAGGAGAGGGGCAAAAATTATACGAAGAGCTCGAAAAATTCAAAAATATGCCTCTAATCTTCGCTCCGAAAATGAAAGTTCAACCTATTACTATCGAAAAACTGACAGCTTTTATCGATAGAGTAATCAAAGACGATTTAAAAGGAGAATTCGAACTTTGCGGCGAAGAAGTGATAAGTATGAAAAAACTCTTCTTAGCAGTTTTTCAAAGATACGGAAAAAATCCTGTAATTTTAGAAATGCCAAAAGCGTTTTTTAGAATTATGCTACCTTTTTTATCGGTTGCGGGTATAATGAGCAAAGACGAATATTTAATGATAGAAGACAATATCTGTAAAGGCTGAAAATGCAAGAAAAACTTGAAAAATTCACAAACGAACTTTTAAAATGGAACAAAACCCACAAACTAACCAACTACACGACAAAAGAAGAGATTGAAGCTCAGATTCAAGACAGCCTTTATCCGCTTGAGAAAATAAAAGATGCCAAAACAGCGATAGATATAGGCACCGGCGCAGGATTTCCGGGACTTATTTTGGCAATTGCCATGCCCGATACCAAATGGTATTTGGTAGAACCTCTAAAAAAAAGATACAGCTTCCTAAACTACCTAAAAACGATTTTGGGCTTAAAAAACGTAACCGTCGTACCAAAAAGACTCGAAAACGCCGATATAGAACCTGTTGATTTGATAACGAGCAGAGCCGTTATGCCAACCCCTGAAATTTTAAAAATAGCAAAACCTTATCTAAAAGAAAACTCAACGTTACTTCTTTATAAAGGCTCGAACGTCTTAGACGAACTAAACGGCATAAAAGCATCAATCATAAGCAAAGACAAAAGAAACTACATCTTCATAAAGGACTGATATGGGAAAATTAATACTTTTTTTGATAATTGCGGGTGCGATTTATTTCTTTTTTATAAAAAAACCTGCGGTTGAAGAAAAACAAAAAGAAGAGAGTGAAGATTTGGTAATGTGCGATAAATGCAAAACCTTTTATCCTAAAAACGAAATAAAAAAAGTTGACGGAAAAAACATCTGCAAGGATTGCTATGCTAATTCTTGAAGCTCCTTTTCATAACGAAACGTTTTATTTTGCAAAAACGATAGAAGATATCAAAAACTCCCCAAGTAACGCTACTTTAATCTTCGAATATTGTGATTCGTCTTTGGAAGTTTATAGCTTTTGCCATCGTAACGACATACCTTACGGAGTAATAATTTCTTCGATTAAAGAGTTAATTTTCGTCTCAAGCCTTAATGCTAAATACGTTTTTACCGATATAGTAGAAAATGCCAAAAAGTTTCAAGAGGTAGCTGAAGAATATTTATTGGATACGAAAATTATCTACTTAGCCGATTCGCTTGACGAAATTGAAAAAATAGCTCCTCTTGGAATCGACGGCATAAAAGTTAAGGAGAAACGATGGCAAGAGTTAAGGTCACACCAACCCAAAAGGAGATTATCCTAAAAGAAGAGGATTTTATCGTCTCCAAAACGGATTTAAAAAGTAAAATCCTCTACGGAAACGAAATATTCATCCAAATGAGCGGCTACACGGAAGCCGAACTCTTAGGAAAACCTCACAATATCCTACGACATCCGGATATGCCTAAATGCGCTTTTAAAGTACTTTACGACCATATCCAACAAGAAAACAAAGAGTGGTTCGGATTTGTTAAAAATCTAAGAAAAGACGGCGGTTATTATTGGGTATTTGCAAACATCTCTCCTACTTTTGACGCTTCCGGTCAAAAGGTGGGATACTATTCCGTCAGACGTAAACCAAGAGAAGGATTCAAAAACATAATAGAGCCTCTTTATCAAGAACTCAAAAGAATCGAAGAGAGCGGAGGAATGCAAGCTTCACTTAAAGCCGTAGAAGATTTACTAAACTCAAAAGGCTTAACATTCAACGAACTCATGATAAAAATTCAAAAAGGAATTATCAATGAACTCTAAAATCATAGGAACAATCACGGCCCTGCTCTTTTTGACAGTAGCGGGATACGGCGTATTTAAAGGAGATTTCGTAACCTTAGGACTCGGAGTTTTAGGTATTTTAGCCTCTGCTGCTCTATTTTTTCAAAAGAGCCAAACCACATCTTCTACAAAAAGCTCTTTAATAGAAAAAATCTCAAAAACGATCGAAAGAGCGAGTGAGGGGGATTTTAACGAAAGAATTACAAATATCGACCCGAACGACCCTTTAAACTCTTTAGCGTGGGATGTTAATAACCTGCTTGACCAACTTGAAGCGTTTGAAAGAGACATAAAAGAATCAATCAGCGCCGCAAAACAAGGAATCGATTATAGAGATATATCTCCTCAAGGATACAAAGGTAGATTCAGAGCTACGGTAGAAATCGTAAACGAAGCGATTCAAGCTATTTCAACGGCTTTAAAAGAACAAGCAAGAAGCGAACTATTTATTACACTTAACGACCTCGGCGGCGGTGTTAAAACAGAAATTCAAGAAATTAAAAAATCTTTTGACGAAAAACTTAGAGAATTTATGATGAAAATCGACGAACTTTCTACCGAAATTTTCGAAGGTGCGGACGAATCGGCTCAAAAAATAGAAAATTTAGCTACGGTACTTAACGAACTTATCGACTTTATCGCTCATACGAACGAAGCGATTAATATGCTCTCACAAAGAGCCGAAGAAATCGGTAAAATCGTAGAGCTTATCACAGATATCGCGGACCAAACAAACTTACTTGCCTTAAATGCGGCTATCGAAGCGGCAAGAGCGGGAGAACACGGAAGAGGATTTGCGGTAGTTGCGGATGAAATTAGAAAACTTGCCGAAAGAACCCAAAAAGCTACAAGCGAAATTTCAATCACTATTAAAACATTACAACAAGAAACAAGCGATATTCAAGCCAACTCCGAAAAAATCACTTCAATGGCAACAACAAGTAGAGAAGATGTTGATAACGTAAACGAAATGATTATCGGATTTAGAGACAAATCATTAGAAAACAAAAAGAATGTCGATTACGCACTTACAAGAATGTTTATCGACCTTGCAAAATTATCTCATCTTGTTTATAAACTTAACGCTTTCGAAGCTGTCGTGGAAGAAAAAGAGATTCCTCAATCAAAAGACAACGAATGTGAATTCGGAAAATGGCTCAGAAACGAAGAAACAATCAAAAGAATCGGGTGTCTTAAAGAATACAAAGAAATTAAAGACAACATCCATAAAAACATTCACCACTTCACAAATACGGCTCTTGAATGTACAAAAGACAAAAGTTGCCTCAAAAGAAAAAACGAAATTATTGACATATTCAAAAAAGTTGAGGATAATTCTAAAAAACTATCTCATAAACTTGACGAGATGTTTGAGCACTATGTTAAGGAGCCGTGTAATTGAGGAAATTCGATTTTTTATTAATTCTCCTTCTTCTTCCCTTTATTTTTGTAAGTCTGTTTTTGGTAAATGAAATTTCTCATAAACTTTTTATAAAAGAGCTGATTTACATCTCAATAGGTATTGTGGTATTTATTGCGGTGTATTTCATTCCTATTCGGAAACTTCTTTGGGTAATCCCTATAGTTTATTGGATTAATATCATTCTTTTATTATTGGTGGATTTGGTAGGAATTAAAATTTTAGGAGCTCAGCGGTGGCTTAAAATACCTATTATCAATCTCACCATTCAACCCTCGGAATTTATGAAAACCACCCTGCTTTTAATGCTCGGGTACCTCATATATCGCTATCCTCCGCGTCCTACATATACTCTTAAAGAATTTTTAAGACTCAGTCTTTATATCATCATTCCTTTTTTATTAATTGCAAAAGAGCCAGATTTAGGTACCGCTTTAATTTTATTAATTATCGGATTCGGGGTTTTATTTATTGTGGGAGTGGATAAAAAAATATGGATTACGTTGATTGTAGGAGGCGTACTTTTTGCTCCCGTGGCATATAAATATCTGCTAAAAGATTATCAAAAAAAGAGAATCGAAAATTTCTTAACTCATCCGAGCTATCACGTAAAACAATCGATGATTGCTATCGGAAGCGGAGGTTTTAGCGGAAAAAGTAAAAACGAAGCCACCCAAACCCAACTAAAATTCCTACCTATCGCAAGTAGTGATTTTATTTTTGCATATTTGGTGGAAAGATTCGGATTTTTAGGGGCTATTGGAATAATATTTTTATATTTCGTTTTGATACTTCATTTGTTAAACGTCGCAGAAAAACTAAAAGACGACTATTTTGCAAAAGTAATGTTTGCCGGAGTCGCTCTTATGATTTTTGTCTATTCATACATAAATATCGCAATGACAATGAATTTAGGACCTGTAGTGGGAGTACCTTTGCCTTTGCTTAGTCACGGAGGTACGAGTTTTATTAACTTTATGATTTTATTTGCTATTTTGGAGAATCTGATAAGCAGAAAAGATTTTATAAATACTCACGGAGTAAAGTAGGAGCCTTATTTAGACTCCTCTTTTTTATCTTCCGCTTTTGGCATTTGTGTAGGTGCTTTAGGTTTATTGAATTTAGCCATAATTCCTGAAAGTTTTTCTTTAAGCGTTTCGAAAATATCTTTTGTAGATTCTTCACCTTCAAGAATTTTTTCAAGTTTAGAAATTTCAACATACAAGTCTTTGTAATCGATTTCAACTTTTCCGTATCCTAAAGCTTCACCAAGTTCCAATTGCTCTTTTGCATAAGCTAAAAGCTCTTTTAATTCATCTTTGTTAGGATTTTCTTTGTTTGCAAGCTCGTTTGCTCTAATAATAGCTTGCTCAGCTCTTAGAATCGGTAACGGAATTACGATTTTTTCAATTACTAACGTTTCAAGTGCTTCTACCAAAAGTTTTTTCGCTTCTTCGAATTTTTCTTGTTCGATTAACGGAATAATAGCTTTCATTACCACTGGATACGTACCTATCGGTAATGCAGTCACGTAAATATCAAGCTCGCTTGCAAGATTTAGCATAATATCTCTTGCAGCTTGCACTTCGCTCGCTTTAATAAGCGCTACAACTTCCGCTTTTGCAGCTTCAACGTCATCAACTGTGCCAGGAAAATCTACGATACTTTGTTTTACATCAACAGGTACCACTTGTAAATTCGGGTCTCTTGCGATTAATACTTCAAGTTTTCCAAGAACGTTTGCGATTTCTTCAAGCGCTTTGTCTTTTTCTTTTTTGTCTAAAAGCTCGATTACTTTTGCAACCATATTGATTGCATCTACAGCTTCTTGAGTTACTTTTTTCACTCTTTCATCTACATAATTGTCTTGAGCGTTTTCAACTTTTTTTGTAACTTCTTTGTTTTCTTCCATTCTTTTTTTATCTGCCATTTTCCCCTCCTTTTGTTTTAGTTACGATGAAATTATACAACTTTATACGATTATTGTCAAGATAATTAACTTTTTATAGTCATATTTTTTTATGCATAAGCGCTAAATAGTGAGGAAGAGATAGTGAAAAAATACGATAACTATGGTGAAATAGTGAAATTGTGAGTTTGTAAAATCGAAGAATTGTAAAATTAAACAACCCGAAACAATTGCGAATTTTAATGAAAAAAAAGCGTTAAAAAAGCACATAAGCGGAGAGCGGTCTGGTCTTTTTAGCTTTTTGTAGTGGTCGAAATTTGCTCTCTTGTTGAGGGTGGTTAATTTTTTTTATATGATGAATGAGTGAAATTGTGAGTTTGTAAAATAGCTTCCCGAAAAAGAATAAAACCAAAGAAGTTAAAGATTTATAATCTCCACTTCCACAGCTTTAAACCTTGCTGTTTTTACTTTGTGGTCCGCTTCGTCTCCGAATAGATAGTTGATTTTGTTTTTTGCAAAATGAAAAGTGGTATAAAGAGTGTATGGTCTTACTTTGTCGGTAAATTTTACCTTAAGCTCGGAACTTTCCCCGTATTTTGACCTTAATTTCACTTTTTGGGAAATTTCATTTTTATGAATCTCATTTACAAGAAGTATATCGTCGTCATATTTTGAAGTTAGTTTTTCACTCGGTTTTGTTTGAGCGGAATTGTTATATTGAGGAAGCGCCCTTCCGGTATTTAACCACCAGCGTTTTTTTCCTTTCAATATATCCTCAACCTCACCTCTTAAATGATATTTGTGATAATGAAAATGTCCTTTTCCGTCACTTGTTGAGAATTTCTCAAGATGAAGTACGGGCAAATCGCTTCCGTCTTCTTTTATTGGCCATTGAAGAGGCTTTTGTTTCAATCTCTCATAACTCGCACCCCTAAAACGCCCCACTTCTTTTTTACAATCCTCAAATACATCTTCACTCTTTTCGTATTTTAAAGTACCTCCGAACCTGTTTGCAAGTTCTTTTATAATCTCCCAATCATCCGGAAGAGAGCTTTTTACAAGAGGAGTACTTAAATGAAGTCTTCTTTCGGCATTTACATAAACACCGCTTTTTTCATAAGCGCTTTTTACCGCAAAAACGATATCTGCTCTTTTCGTTATCTCATTTGGCATCACTTCCATAACCATTAAAAATTCAAGCTCTTCAAAAGCTTTGTGAATTTTGTTTTGATTCGGATGAATATGTAAAATATCCTCGCCCATATTAATAATCGCTTTTAAATTGCCATTTAAAATCTCATCTATCACATCAGGTGTCATAAGCCCGATATGCTCTTCATCAGGTCTTATATAATCCGGTAAAAAGTATGGCAAACACCCCACATCACAAGCACCCTGAACGTTATTTTGACCTCTAAGAGGCAATACCCCAGCCCCTTTTGCAAAATTTCCGCTCATCATCGCAAGATTGCTTATCGCATTTACCGCTTCGGTTCCGTCTATATGTTCCGTAACTCCAAGCCCCCAGGCAAATATCGTTTTTTTTGTTATTAGTTTTGCAATCTCTTCGATTTGCTCTTTTATCTTCTCAAAACCTTTTAATTTTTCAAAAAAATGTTTATCGTATTTGTCATTTAACATCAACTCTTTATATTCGTCAAATTTCACACATCTTTTGTTGATAAAATCTTTATCTATCAAATCCCTCTCAATCATCTCTTTTGCAATTGCGTTTAAAAACAAAAGATTGGATTCAAACGGCAAAATCACCGAAATATCGGCAAATTTCATAAGAGGAATTTCTCTAACGTCAACGACAATCAGCTTTGCGCCTCTTTTTTTTGCTTTTATGATTCTGCTTGCAACCATCGGGTGAGCTTCGGTGGTATTGGAGCCTATTACAAAAATCGTCTCAGCATCGAAAATCGAATCGAAATCTATACTACTAGCCCCCTCACCTATACTCATCTTAAGCCCTGAGAGACTTGGAGAGTGGCAAACTCTTGCGCAGTTATCGACGTGAGGAGTTTTTAAAATATTTCTTGCAAAATGCTGAAAAAGCCAAGCACTCTCGATATTTGTCCTCGCACCTCCTATTGCGGCTATAGATTTAGGAGAGTGTTTTTCAATAATATCTTTTAATTTCCATGCCGCAATATCCAAAGCCAAATTTAAAGGAGCTTTATAAAATCTCTCGTCCCACTCATATAAATTCGCAAGTCTCACTTGCAATTCAAAAGGCATTTTTTCGGCGTTTTTTTTGATAAATTCATAACTTATCAAATGCTCTTTTAATCTGTTATTTAAAAATTCAAATCCGTATCTGCCTTTTATGCACAACTCACCGCCGCTTGAAATTCCGTTTTTTACCGGCTTTATTTTCGTAACTCGGTTATTCTCAACAATAGCCTCTATTTCACACCCCACCCCGCAATAAGTGCAAACAGACGTCATTAATGCCCTTTTTTGACTAAATATATCTTATTTTGCCACTTTTTGCAATAGTTTGTCTTTTAAACTTAAAGGTAAGAGATTAAAAAGTTTAATTAAGTAATAAAAACGTTTAGGAAATGCGTACTCTTTTTTGTTTTTTTCTATAGCATACTCAATTCTATCCACACCGCTTTTCAAATCCATTAAAAAAGGCATATAAAAATCGTTTTTTGCCGTCATATCCGTTTTTATAAACCCGGGAAGTATATTTATTACCTTGATATTCGGAGCTAAGAGGTTTCTTAGAGATTCGGCGTAAGAATTAAGAGCTCTTTTGCTTGCGCTATAAGGCATGGAAGTCGGTGCTCCGACAAGAGAAGCAAGAGAAGAAATTAAAACGATTTTCCCGCTTTTCATATTAGGTACTATTTCGCTCAAAAGTGCGTGAATGCTTAAAAAATTGATATCGATAGTTTTTTTAAAATCTTCAAACGGAGTAAATGAGGGAGAATGAGGCAAAGAAATTGCGGCATTACAAATAACGACATCTATTTTTTTATCGCTTAGATACTTAGAAACTCTCAAAACTTCATCCAAATCGGCAAGGTCAAGAGAAATCGCCTCGACATTTGGTATATTTTTTAGATTTTGAACATTTCTTGCTATTGCATAAACTTTATAGCCTTTTTTAAGGTATCTTTGAAGAAGCTCATACCCTATACCTCTACTCGCACCCGTTATAACTACATTCACCTAAAATCCCCATTTCCTCATTATTTTTTGTCCTTCATACGATTTTGCAAATTTCAAAAATCTTTTCGCCATAATCATATTCGGCGCAAATTGCGTCACTCCCATTACAAGGTCGCTTGAAGGAGAGTATTTTTTATCTATCGGAATTATATCAACATATTGCTTATAATTTTTCCAATAAACGACACCTTTCCAATTAAGTCCGCTATCGGCATTGCTTATTACGTTTGCAATTATTTCGTTTGAAGTATAAGCGATTATAGCTTTTTTAGTTAGAAGATTATAAAATTTCGCTCCTTTTTTCTTTAAAACGTCTCTGGTTTTAACACCCACGGAAGAGTTTTTAGAACCGATTACGACACTAATTTGCGGATTTGTTAAAGAATCCAAATTTTTAATTTTTTTAGGGTTCCCTTTTTTTACGATAATAACAAGTGTATTTTCACCTATTTTTGCGGTATCTAAAAATATTTTCGGATTTTTGTTTATAAATTTAGCACTTCCCGGAAAATAGATATCGCATTTTTTCATTGCAACCATTTTTCTATAAAGCGCACCGCTTTTACCAAAAAGGGTTTTGACTTTAAGTCCCGGATACATCTTTTCAAACTTAGCTGCCATCTCTTTAACAGGATATTTCATCGTAATACCGCTATAAATTACAAGAGTTTGCGCCAAAAGTATTTTTGCAAAAATCAAAAAAAGTAGCTTTTTCATCCTCACTCCTTGGTATAATTTCAAAAAAGGCATCTGATGTTTAATCTGGTCTCAAAACTTTTCACAGGTTTTTTTCTTCCTCCGGGGCTTTTTATAACCCTATTTGTAATTATTGCATTTTTAAGCAAAAAAGTCAGGAAAATTGCAATTTTTAGTGCCATTTTGTTATATTTAATATCGACAAAACCCATTGCGAATTTACTTTTAACGCCTCTTGAGACAAATCTTACAATAATACAACAAAAAAATGACACAAAATATACAATTCTACTCGGCGGAGGATTTAACTTCGAAGATATTTTCAAATTCTCTCCTCATGCTTTTAAAAGAGAAGTTTACGCTTTTATGATTTCAAAAGAGACAAACACCCCTTTAATTTTTTGCGGAGCGAAAAAAGAGATGAAAGCATTCTTAGATGATTTAAGACTTTTTGAAAAACAATTTAATTTTAAAATTACCTATTATTTTCCAAAACCCTCCCTAAACACTTACCAAAACGCCGAAACTGCAAGCGAGCTTTTTGAAAAAAACGGATGGAAGAAAAAAATATATCTCATCACCAGCGCTTATCATATGAAAAGAGCGATAATGCTCTATAAACATTTCGGATTCGAAGTAGTACCGAAACCTGTAGATTTTTTAAGAGATTATAATTACGATTATTGGGATTTTCTGCCGAATGCCGGAAGTTTTCTTAAAAGCTATGCGGCAATTCACGAATATTTCGGAATTTTAAGTTTAAAACTTAGAGGTATTTAGTTTTTTTACGAACTCCTCAAATTCCTCTTTTCTTAGAGGTTTAGCAAAAAGATATCCTTGAAAATAATCGACTCCCAACTCTTTTAAAACTTCAAACTGCTCTTGATACTCAACTCCCTCCGCAACGGTTAAAAGATTTAGATTTTTGGACATATCGATTATCGTTTTTACATAAACTCTTCCCTCTTTACTCAACACCTCATCAACAAACGACTTGTCTATTTTTAAAACATCTATTTTAAACTCTTTCAAAACGGAAATAGAAGAGTACCCCGTACCGAAATCGTCAAGATTTATTTTAAAGCCCATTCTTTTTAAAAGCTCCAAAAGATGAAGAGCTCTTTGTTTGTTTTCGATAAATACCGATTCGGTTATTTCCACTTCCAACTTAGAAATATTCGGATTGATATTTTTTATAATCTCCCTTATATCGTTTAAAAAACCTTCTCTTCTCATCTGTACAACCGAGACGTTAAAAGCCAAAGATATCTCTTTTAAAATATCATCACTCTCCCACTCTTTCACTCTTTTTGCAGATTCTTCTATAACCCATTTACCGATTTCATAAATAAGACCACTTTTCTCCGCTACCGGTATAAATTCTCCCGGAGGCACAACTTTTCCGTTTCTTATCCACCTGATAAGAGCCTCACAACCCACCACTCTTTTATTTCTATCGAGTTTGGGCTGATAAAACAGCTCGAATTCTCCATTTTCTATAGCTTTTTGAAGCATTGTTTTTATCGTATATTCTTTACTGATTTTCTCTTTAACGTCGGTATTGAAAATTACATATTTATTTCTACCTCTATGTTTTGCTTCATACATTGCAATATCAGCGTTTTTGAGTAACTCGTCAAAACTTTTCCCGTCATGAGGAAAAATAGCCACACCCACACTTGCGGAAGTGGAAAGTTCGTAGTTTCTAATTATCCATTTTTTATTCAACAATTTCAAAAGCTCGTTTAATCTTTTATTTAGTTTTAAAGTATCGCAATCATTTAGCAATAAAACAAACTCGTCCCCTCCGATTCTCGTTATCAATTCATCCGAATGTATAAACTTTTTAAGCTCATTTGCAACTTCGATTATCAAAGCATCTCCGACGCTATGTCCGTAGAAGTCGTTAATTTCTTTGAAATTATCCAAATCCAAAAAAACAAGACAAAATTTTTCTTCTTTTTTTATTCTTTTTTCCACCTCTTTTAATAACAGCTTTTTATTTCCAAGTCCGGTCAAAAAATCGGTAATGGAACTTTTATATAAGTTGTCTATAATTCGGTCTAACTTTTCAAAACTCTCTTTTAAAGCATCTCTTATGTCCTCTATCTCTTTTATAGGAATAAATTTCGGCTCTATCTCTTTTTTTTGAGCGTATAGTTTTAATCTTAAAAGCGGGTTTATCAAATAGTATTGAACCATATAATTTAGAGTAAAAAAAATCGCGCCTATAATCATAAAATAAAATATAAGATATTTAATTTTCAAATTTACAAACATTTTTTTAAGCTTTTCTTTATCCAAAAAAACATACAAATCATAAATTTCAACCCTATTTTGACGATAAAATTCTATAGGTATTACAAAAGCCTCTTTCTCAAGCAAATCTTTTAGAGTAATATCATTAATATCTTTTTTGACATTACTTTTAGGCACTTTCAAATCCACATCACCCGAAACGAAAAGTTTTTTATTACCATCGGCTAATAAGAATCCTCTAATAAGGTAGTTTTTTGCAACTTTTCTATCAAGTACAGGTCTTAGAAAATATACGTCACTACTTTTGTTTAAAATTTTAGAAGCCAAATAACTGCTATCTTGCAAATCTTTTTTGATATTATCAATAATTATCCGTGCGGTTTTTTGCTGCTGTTGAGTATAAATAAAAAAAATAAAAGCGCTTAATAAACCGACAATACCTAAATTAAGTAAAAAAATAAAAGTTTTAATTCTCATCAATCAAATCCTTAGTATTAAAACCTATTTTTTTAAGCCTCAAAAGCAAATCTTTATTTGGATTATTAATCCATTTAATTTTTTCAAGAGCTTTTTTAAAATCTTCATATTTGTAATCAGGATAATAATTTTTAATTACGCCAAATGCTTTTTTCGGGTCGTTTTTTATCTCTTCAATAGCCAAATCAATCTGTTTTTTTAGGTTTTTGAATCTTTGCCTATTTTCACAATGTTTATGAATAAATATCGCATCAATAACCAATAAATCTTTGTCGTTACGTGTAGAATCTATAACTTTAAAACCTTTTTTGATAAAAAGTTTGTCATAAGGAGAGTATGTAACTATTAAAATATTTTTTTTCATATCGAAAGATTGCTGAGATAATTGTTCTTGGTCATTGCTGTGAAAATTCATTTTAGTTAGAGGAATATTATATTTTTTTGCGAAATATTGTAAAAGCAGATAATTAACGGAGCCCATTTCAAGATATACGTCTATTTTTTTCGCTTTTTTAAGCTCTTCAATGCTTCTATTGGATAAAATCATATCGCCGCCGTATGATTTATCAAGCAAAATAATAGGTTTAACTTTGTCTTTTATCTGAAAATATTCATATTGAGTAGCCGCAATAGAATTAACCAAGCCGCTTTTATAAAGTTTCAAACTCTCCGCAAGCGAGACTGTTCTTATTACTCTGATTTTGTCTTTTTTCAGCCAGCCTTTTTCGTTTGCATAAAAAATAGGAGCATACCCTATCCACTCGTTAGCGGCTATACTTATCTCTTTAGTTTTTTCACATCCCGTAAAAATCAAAAACAAAACCAAAGAGATAAGCATACCTTTTTTCATAACCCCTCCTTACAAAAATATCATAATCACCCCTATAAATAAAATTGACGTCAAAATAACCAAATACGCAACTTTTTGCGGATATAAGTTAAATAACGCCGCTAAATTTACATTCGTCACCGCCAAAGGTGTCAGCACTTCAAGCAAAACGGCCTGATGAAATATCGGCTTTAAATGACAGAACTTTAACAGAACAAATGAAATTAACGGAAAAACTAAAAATTTATTAATAATAGTCACTAAACTTAATTTAAAACTCACTTCTTTAGCTTTAATCTCAGCTACGTAAATACCGAAAATCAAAAGTTGGACCACGATAGAAGCAAAAGCTCCCATTTGCAATATTTTCATAATATCCGCAGGAAATCTAACCCCGCCGATATTTAAAATTAACGCCAAAATCCCAAACCACATAACAGGAATTTTGACTATTTTTTTAAAAGCATCTTTAAAAGAGTATTCACCCTTTGCAAAGAAAAAAATCCCGAAAGAATAAATAAAAAAGATATTTGCCAAATTTACCATAGTAGCGATACTCGCTCCTATATCACCAAAAAGAGCATATGACAAAGGAATTCCCAAATTTCCGGTATTTCCGATAAGCGGAGTTAGAGAAGCTATAATTTTTTCTTTTTTATCTTTCAAAAACAAAAAGGCTAAAAGCGCGGTAAATATCAAAGAGATAAAAACCGCTCCCAAATAGACAACCGGAGAAATTATCAAATCGAAATTCAAAGGCACAAGCATAATACCCCAAAGGGTCAAGAAAGGCTGAAGAAAATAGGTGGAGAGAATTACTAACGTTTTTCCCTCAATCTCATCTTTAAAAATTCTTTTTGCAAAAAACCCTATTACGATAAAAATATAAATTCCGATAACGGTTATCAATTTTTAGCTTTTAATAAATTTGATTATTTCGTCTTTAATTGCGTTTTTGTTAATAATATTTTCGTTTACGATATCTTTTTCAAAAAGCTCTCTTATCATATCCGGAGCTTTTACGTCATAATGCGTTTCGATATAAGCGATTGCGTCTTTATCGGATATCGTTTGCTCTTCAAGTTCGGCAATTTCTCTATTTACGTCTTCACCTGTGAGAGCGTAATAGATACTCGGAGCGAATTTAGTCCACTCGGCCGTAGAATATGCCACTACGTAATTGTTAAGTTTTCCTTTTTCTTTTAGATATTCATAAGCTTTTATCGCCGTAGCCGTATGTGGGTCCATTAAATAATTTTCTTCATTTGCATATCTTCTGATAATCTCTTCACACTCTCCGTCAGTTGCAAAGTCTGCGTCGAAATCTTCTTGGACTTTTGCCAATTCCTCTTTTGTAAGTTCGAAATATCCGTTTTCTTCAAGTGAAGTCATAAGCTCTTTTGTTCTCTCTTCACCGAATTTATCAAAAATCATTCTCTCTACGTTACTTGATTTTAAGATATCCATAGCCGGTGAAATGGTTTTTATCAGTTTCTTATCTCTCAAATCATATCTTCCGAATTTGATAAGTTCGTAAAGTACGTTGTTTTTATTTGAAGCGATAACGATTTTATCAATCGGAAGCCCCATTTTTTTAGCATAATATGCCCCAAGAGCGTTTCCGAAATTTCCGCTTGGAATAATTACGTCGATTTTATCTCCCAAATTAATATCTCTACTATCGGCAAGTTTTAGATAACTCCAAAAATGATAAATCGTCTGAAAAATAATTCTTCCGAAATTCACGCTGTTTGCAGCTGAGAGCTTAATACCCTCTTCATCAAGAGTTTTTCTAAAATCTTCATCTTTCAATAGAGCTTTAAGAGTGGTTTGAGCATCGTCGAAATCTCCGATAATTCCTAAAACTTTTTCGTTTTTAGCATCTGTCGTTACCATTTGAAGTTTTTGTACTTCACTTGTCCCTTCATGAGGATAAATACACACTACTTTTATATTTTCTCTATTTTCAAACGTTTTTAGAGTAGCCGGACCGGTATCTCCCGAAGTTGCGGCCATAATCAAATAATTTTCATCTCTTTTTTTAGCAAGTTCGGATAAAATGACCCCGAAAGGTTGCAATGCCATATCTTTAAAAGCTCTTGTCGGCCCGTGCCAAAGTTCGGCAACGCTTAAATCGAGTTTTACTTTTGCAATAGGCACCACCTCATCATCGTCAAAATTTTTCAAATACGTATATAAAGCTCTATTGATCAATTCCTGTTCTATATCGATATTAAACTTCGACAATACCGCTTTTGCAATATCCGTATAAAGCGCTTTTTTTTCTATATCGTCAAAAAATCTGTGAAAAAATTTCAACTTAATTTTAGGCAATTTTTCAGGTACGAAAAGCCCTCCGTTCGGGGCTGCCGGGTTTAAAATCACCTCACTAAAACTCTTCTTCTCATCCGTTCCGCGAGTTCCGATAAACTTCATTAATACCTCCGTTAATTTAAAAAACTTTCTCTTTTAATTATGAAATTATAGTAAAATTTCAACAAAAAGGGTTGGATTTGGTTCCTTTTCATATTCATAGCGACTATTCACTGCTTCACTCTTCTTTAAAAATAAAAGATTTAGTCAATAAAGCAAAAGAGCTCGGCTACAAGACGCTTGGTATCAGCGAACTTGACAATATGTTCAGCGCCATCGAATTTTACGAAACGTGCAAAAAAAACGAAATAAAACCTATTATCGGCACGGACGTTTTGGTAGATATCGAGGGTAATCTTCATAGAATGGTATTAATTGCCAAAAACTACCAAGGCTACAAAAACCTTATGTATCTAAGCTCTATAAGTTATCTTTATCACCAAAAAGGCCACCAAGCTATAGTACCTTTTGAAGAGCTTGTCAATCACCAAGAAGGCGTGGCGGTAGTGCTTCCTATGACGGAGAGTTTAGTCGGGTTTCATCTTAATATTCTAAACGAAGAAAACATTCTAAAAGGAGCCAAAGGAAAAGCCCAAGCCAAATATTCGGCACTATTTTTAAAAGAAAAAATCAACGATTTATATCTCGAAATAAGACGCGACAGTTTTAAAGAATCCCTCATCGAAAAAGACCTGATAGAAATAAGCGAAGAGTGCGACATTCCCCTAATCGCTTCGAGTAATATCTATTATCTCGAAAAACTCGATTATATCTACAAAGACGCCCTTGAATGTATTGAGAGCAACAAACAATTCGACGACGTTCACAGAGATTTCGACATAGGAGAATATTATCTAAAATCTCCCGAAGAATACGAAAACCTCTTTAGCGACATTCCTAAGGCACTTGAAAACAACAAAAAGCTTTTTGAAAGTATAGACCTTGAAATTCCTCTTGGAAATCCTACTCCTCCGACATTTAAATTTACAAAAGAGTACGCGCAAAAAGAGGGTCTTGATATAGAAAACGACGTAGAATATTTCGAATACAAATGCTGGGAAGGATTAAACAAAAGACTCCAAAAAATCCCGAAATCCGAACACGAAACTTACAAAAAAAGACTCGAGCACGAAATAAATATCATTAAAAAAATGAAATTCCCGGGATATATGCTTATAGTTTGGGATTTTATCAACTACGCAAAAGACCCGAGCCGCCACCTAAGAGGAGACGGAAATAAAATCCCGGTAGGTCCGGGACGGGGAAGTGCTGCCGGGAGTTTGGTGGCGTATGCTTTAGAAATTACGAATATCGACCCTATAAAATACGGATTACTTTTTGAGAGATTTTTGAATCCGGAGAGGGTGAGTATGCCCGATATCGACGTCGATTTTTGTCAGGACAGACGTGATGAGGTGATAGAATACGTAAAAGAAAAATACGGAAGCGAAAACGTAGCGCAAGTGGTGACATTCGGTTCTTTGCTTGCAAAAGGTGTTTTAAGAGACGTAGCGAGAATATTCGGTATCGACTACTCAGAAGCCGACAGATTCGTAAAACTTATCCCCGACCAACTCGGAATTACTCTACAAAAAGCAAAAGAATTGGAACCGAAAATCGTAGAAATCACACAAGAAGACCCTCTTTATAACAGACTCTATTCATTCGGCGAATCGCTTGAAGGACTAAAAAGAAACACAGGAAAACACGCAGCCGGAGTCGTAATAAGCGATGAAAAACTCTGGAACAAATCTCCTCTATACAAACAAGACGAGCACGACGAATTCCACACGACTCAATATTCTCTAAACTACCTCGAACCGGTCGATTTGATTAAATTTGACTTTTTGGGATTAAAAACGCTAACAGTTATAGACAAAGCCGTAAAAAACATAAAACTAAATAAAAACGAAGACGTTAATATCGACGACTTATCACTCAGCGACCCTAAAGTTTTCGAACTTATCCAAAGCGGAAAAACATTAGGCCTATTCCAAATAGAATCGGACGGAATGCAGGATTTGGCAAAAAGATTAAAACCCTCAACCTTTGAAGACGTAATTGCGATGCTCGCACTCTACCGCCCGGGACCTATGGATGCCGGAATGCTTGATGACTACATCGAAAGAAAACACGGAAGAAAACCTATCAGTTATTTCTACGACGAATTCGAAGAAGTGCTAAAACCTATTTTGGAGCCGACTTACGGGGTTATCGTTTATCAAGAACAGGTAATGCAGATAGTTCAGGCAATCGGGGGATTCTCTCTTGGTGAAGCGGATATCATAAGACGGGCTATGGGTAAGAAAAAAGCCGATTTGATGGCGAAATACGCAGAAGAATTCGCTCAAAGAGCCCAAAAACAAGGCTTTTCGTATGAAAACGCAAAAGCACTCTTTAACTTAATCGAGAAATTCGCCGGATACGGATTCAATAAATCCCACTCGGCGGCTTATGCGATGATTACATATCAAACGGCATGGCTAAAAAAATACTACCCTACCGAATTTTTAAGCGCCTTGCTTACATACGAGGCCGACAATACCGACAAAATCGCAAAATATATAGACGAAGCCAAATCTTTGGGAATAGAAGTACTTCCGCCTGACGTTAATAAATCAAACGCTGAATTCACTCCTGTGGGTGAAAAAATACTTTTCGGACTTAGCGCGATTAAAGGAGTCGGTAGCAAAGCGATAGAGAGTATCGTAGCAAACAGACCTTTTAAAGATTTGGAAGATTTTATTTTAAGAGTAGATACTTCAAAAGTAAACAAAAAAGTATTAGAACAACTCATAAAATCCGGAGCTATGGATTGTTTCGGACTATCGAGAAAAGCGATGCTTCAAAACGTGGAAAATATATTAGAATTCAAAAAGCGCGTAGAAGACAAAAAAAACGCAATCAACCACGAGCACTCTTTATTTGCGGATATGGCGGATGAGAGTGATGATTATCAAGAAAAATTAGAAATTCACGATATGCCGGAATTCGATACGAAAACATTGCTTGAAGGCGAATACGAAACGTTAGGATTTTACGTCTCCGCTCACCCTCTTGACCCTTATAAAGAAAAGATAGAAAAACTAAACTACAACCTCTCAAGCGAAGTTGAAGAAATTATCGGGCAAGAAGCTCTTTTTATCGGAAAAATAGAGGGAATGAAAGTAAGAATCTCCAAAAAAGGAAACAAATTCGCAATAGCGAATCTTATGGATTATCACGGCAAAATAGATATTATGATTTTCGAAAGAGACTTAAACAAACTCCAAGAATATAACCTTGACGAACCTTTGGCGATAAAAGCTGCGGTCGATAAAGTCGGAGAGTTTTTAAGAGTAACGTGTAGAAAAGTTATGAGTTTGGAAGAAGCGGCAAACGAAAAAGCCGCGGTAAAAGACGAAATTACGATAATACAAAGAGAAATTACAGAAAATTACGAAGAGGATTTGATGAAAATCTATAACGAAATCTCAAAAAATCCGGGAAATAAAAGAGTGATTTTACAAATAAAAACGCCTTTTGGGTTTACCTTAAAAGTAGAAACCAATCTAAGAACCTCTATTTAATCAGCTCTTTTATCTTTTCTTTGAAATTACATAAAAACTGAGGATATTCCTCATCAATTTTACTTAAATCGACATATTCTCTCATAAAAGTATCCAAATCTATACCGGATTGCATACCTAAAGAAAACCCTTTAAACATCTCTTTAATTTTTGAAGAATCGACCAAATCGACCATACTTTCGGCAAAAGGAATAGCCTCTTCAAACATTCCCTCTCTCCACATTCCGATCATATTATCAAATAGCGTCACAACTGCAAAAAGCTCTTCGTCATTTTTCAAA
>Ga0256843_1000952_pt1 | contig 23721 bp, 25 predicted proteins | sample AlvinellametaG_FD_191572 | JGI IMG/M metagenome (GOLD analysis project Ga0256843, IMG submission 191572) | Pompeii worm associated microbial communities from hydrothermal vent at the East Pacific Rise, Pacific Ocean - Alvinella | ecosystem: Host-associated > Annelida > Integument > Unclassified ... | reverse complement strand
GGACTACAGATTGTAGTCATACCTCTACATAATGAGACAAATGTCATCTCTACAGATATCTTCTATAAGGTTGGCAGTAGAAATGAGGTTATGGGCAAAACCGGAATCGCACATATGTTAGAGCATATGAACTTCAAAAGTACAAAGAACCTCAAAGCAGGTGAATTTGACAAAGAGGTTAAGAGTGTTGGTGGAGTTAACAATGCCTCAACAAGTTTTGACTACACACACTACTACATTAAAAGCTCAACTGAAAACTTAGAAAAATCCGTTAACCTCTTTGCAGAACTTATGCAAAACCTCAAACTCAAAGATGAGGAGTTTCAACCTGAGCGTGATGTAGTAACAGAAGAGAGACGCTGGAGAACAGATAACAATCCTCTTGGATATCTCTACTTCAGACTCTTTAACAATGCCTATATCTATCACCCATACCACTGGACACCTATTGGTTTTATGAACGACATTAGAACATGGACAATAGATGATATAAGAGATTTTCATGCAACCTACTACCAGCCAAACAACGCTATTTTAATTGTTACAGGTGATGTAGAGCCAAAAGAGGTCTTCAAAAAAGCAAAGAAAGCCTTTGGTAAGATTAAAAACAAGCATAAAATCCCTGAAGTAAAATTTGTAGAGCCCGAGCAAGATGGTCCAAAGAGAGTCCTCATTCACAAAGAGAGCGAAGTTGAGATGATCGCCATCACTTTTCATATACCTGACTTTAAACATAAAGACCAGGCAATACTGAGTGTTATCTCAGAGATTCTCTACTCAGGAAAGAGCTCTCGTCTCTACAGAGAACTTGTCGATAAAAAACGTCTTGTAAACTCTGTTTATGCCTATAACATGGAAAATACCGATCCGGGACTTTTTATATTTATGGCGACATGTAATCCTGGTGTGAAAGCTGAAGATGTAGAAAAAGAGCTTATTGCACAGATAGAACTGATGAAGACGACAGAGGTTACAAAAGAGGAGCTTGAGAAAGTAAAAATCAACACAAAATCTGACTTTGTGCACTCTCTAGAGAGCTCAACTTCTGTTGCTAATCTCTATGGAAGTTACCTCGTACGTGGTGATATCACTCCACTTCTTACATATGAAGATGATATTAAAAAAATCACAGCGAAAAAAGTAAAAAAAGTAGCAAATAGATATTTTGACTTCAATAAGTCAACAACAGTTATTTTAAAAAAGTAATTTTTAGCTATAATTGCGACAATATTTAAAAGGGCAAGAAAGATGAATATAGTAACTGGTTCTTCAACCGCACTTATTACTCCATTTAAAAATGGAAAACTCGATGAGCAAAAATATGCAGATCTCATCAAAAGACAGATAAACAACGGCATGGATGCAGTCTGTCCAGTTGGAACGACTGGTGAGAGTGCAACACTCACTCACGATGAACATAAACGCTGTATAGAGATAGCTGTAGAGGTATGTAAAGGTACAGATACAAAGGTACTTGCAGGTGCAGGAAGCAATGCAACACATGAGGCTATCGAGATAGCAAAACATGCACAGAGCTGTGGAGTTGATGCGATTTTTTCAGTATCTCCATACTACAACAAGCCTTCTCAAGAGGGACTCTACCAACACTACAAGGCAATAGCAGAGGCTGTAAGTGAACTTCCATTTATGCTCTACAATGTACCGGGACGTACAGGTGTTGATATCTCAGCAGACACAACTATTCGTCTCTTTGATGATGTAGCAAATATCTACGGTGTAAAAGAGGCAACAGGTAGCCTGGAGCGTACTGTTGAGCTACTCTCTCGCAGACCGGATTTAAAAGTATTCTCAGGTGATGATGCGATTGATTATCCGATTTTGGCAAATGGTGGAGCGGGAATTACATCGGTTACTTCAAACTTAATGCCAGACCTAAAGAGTCAACTAGTAAGCAAGGCTCTCTCAGGTGACTTTATGGGTGCAAAAGCGATCAATGACAAACTCTACCCGCTCAACTCAGTAATGTTTTGTGAGGCAAATCCTATTCCGGTTAAAGCAGCAATGTATATAGCAGGACTTCTTGATACTTTAGAGTACAGACTTCCTCTTGTTGCTCCAAGTAAAGAGAATATGAAAAAAATTGAAGAAGTAATGAAAAATTACGACATAAAGGGAATGTAATATGGCAGATTTTAAAGGTAAAACTCTATTTGTAAGTGGTGGTACTCGTGGTATCGGTAAAGCGATTGTTTACGCTTTTGCAGAGTCAGGTGCTGATGTAGCATTTACATACGCTTCAAGCGCAGATACAGCAAATGAAATCATTGCTGATGTTGAGAGCAAATATGGTGTTAAAGCACGTGCATATAAACTAAATATCTTAGAGCCACTTACATATAAAGAGACTTTTAAAGAGTTTGATGAAGATTTCGATAGACTTGACTACTTTATCTCAAACGCTATTATCTCTGGACGTGCTGTTGTTGGTGGTTTTGCACCATTTATGCGTCTTAAACCAAAAGGTCTTGGAAACATCTACACAGCAACTGTTGAAGCATTTGTTGTCGGTGCGCAAGAGGCTGTTAAGAGAATGGAGAAAAATGGTGGTGGTTCTATCATTAGCATGAGTTCAACTGGAAACCTTGTATATACTCCAAACTATGCAGGACACGGTACAAACAAAGCCGCTGTTGAGACTATGGTTAAGTATGCTGCAGCAGAGCTAGGTGAGAAGAATATCCGCGTTAATGCTGTAAGCGGCGGTCCAATCGATACAGATGCACTCAAAGCATTCCCTAACTATGAAGAGGTTAAAGCTGAAGTTGTTAAACGTTCACCACTTAGCCGTATGGGAAAACCTGAAGATTTAACAGGTGCTTGTAAGTTCTTATGTTCAGATGAGTCTTCTTGGCTTACAGGACAGACTATTGTTGTAGATGGTGGAACTACTTTTCAGTAGAGAACTCCACCGCTTAAGAGTGCCAAGAGTGCACTCTTAAAAATCATCTAGTTATGCACTACTTTTGCCAATTTCTCCTGGCACTCTACACACTCTTTTAACTTTTGAGCCTCCTCTTGTGTAATAGCATGTTCTACTAATGCTTTTTTGATTGACTCTTCAGTAAGATAGGCATGTTTCATCACGTACTCCTTGCAATGTTAATTTCTAATAAAATTATCACATAGATAAGTAAATATGAACTAAAAAATAACCTATAATTATGAAAGTAGAATAAATCTTTTATCTATCTCTAAAGTTTTAAAGCCAAAATGCTCTCTTATCCACTCAAAGGTCTCTTTTGTATAGAGAAAGACATGCGTCGGATCATTTTTATAGTACCAGGAACCAAAATCTCTTCCATCATAGATATCACTCATCAAATAGAGCCGCCCTCCACTCTTAAGCATTTTACGAAGCTGCTTAAACTCTTTATGTGGATTGTAGAGATGCTCTATAACCTCACAAGAGGTAATGTAGTCATACTCTCCTTCTAAAAGTGCTGGTTTATTATGAAAATAGGGATCATAGTTAGCTACATCATACCCCTGCTCACCAAGAACAACACTAATAATTGCACTCCTGCCTGCACCAAAGTCAAGGCCTCTTGCCTCAGGAGAAAAATCTCTTACAACACTTGATGTAATGGGTGAGACAAAATTTCTATATCCTGCATCATCTGTGTCAGTGTCGTGCATCTCATAACGCTCTATCTCTTCACTCTCTTTTGGAAGGTCATCTGCATCGACAAAGATAGCCTTGCAAGTTGGACACCTATAGTACCTTTGAGTATCTTCATAAAACTTTGTAGCGCTACTGCTACATAATGGACATATATTTTTCATACGCTAATAGTAACGTATCAACCATTGATAAGCAATAAAAAGATAAAATCTCATATTTATATAATCAAGGGATATTTTTGTTAAATTTACCAAATTTTTTGGCCTCTATTCGCATACTGATTGCACCACTAATGTTTTGGATTATACTCAATCCACAAATTTTTACCGATAACGGTTTTGATATTACCTGGAACTACTACTTAGCATCACTCCTTTTTGTCCTTGCATCAGCTACGGACTTCTTTGATGGCTATATCGCAAGAGAGTGGAATCAGATGACGATGCTTGGGGCTATACTCGATCCATTAGCAGACAAGATGCTCACACTTGCTGCATTTTTAGGCTTAATGCTTACAGGAGAGGCTTCTCCATGGGCAATCTATATCATCATTGTCCGAGAACTCTTTATTACTGGAATTCGTACCGTTGCAGTGAGTGAAGGTATCAGTGTAAAAGCTTCATGGGCTGGAAAAGTAAAAACTGTTGCACAGATGATTGCCATTGGTTTTTTACTGATGCACTGGCCATTTGGAAAAGAGCTGCTCTGGTTTGCAACGCTCCTTACAGTCTACTCCGGTTTAGAGTATCTCTGGGGATTTAAAAATGCACTTATGAAGGATGGAAAATAATGGGTTATCTTGTATCACTTCTTGTCCTCTCTGCCCTTATCTTTTTTCATGAGCTTGGTCACTACCTTGCAGCTCGTATGATGGGTGTCTATGTAGAGGTCTTTAGTATCGGTTTTGGTAAAAAGCTCTTTAGTTTTAAAAAATTCGATACCGAGTGGAGTATCAGTGCCATTCCTCTTGGCGGATATGTAAAGATGAAGGGGCAAGATGATTCTGACCCTACAAAAAAATCTTACGATGAGGATAGTTACAACACAAAAACACCTCTGCAGAAGATTTTTATACTTCTAGCGGGTCCACTTGCCAACTTTGTTCTTGCATTTGTGCTCTACTTTGTTATAGCACTTGGCTCTCCTGTAGCACTTGCACCGGTTGTTGGAGAGGTAGTAAAAGATTCACCTGCTTTTGTTGCAGGATTGGAGTCAAATGATACGATTCGCTCTATTAACGGTGTAAAAGTCAAGACATGGAAAGAGATGGCCAAGCTTATAAGTGAGTCTGATGGAGTTCTTCAACTAGAAGTTGAAAGGGCTGGTTATATTGAGCATATAAAACTCACACCAATGCTCAACGATGCAAAAAACATGTATGGCGAAGATATTAAACGTAAGATGATAGGAATCTCTGCAGCAGGAAGAACATTTAAACAAGATTTAGGGCTCATTGGGAGCTTAGAGTATGCAACAAACCAGACGATATTTGCCTCGACACTTATCTTTACAGGTGTTAAGAAGCTTATCTTTGGTGAAGTCCCTGCAAGTGAGCTCGGTGGTGTCATCAGCATTGTAAAACTTACTTCCGATGCAACAGATGCGGGGTGGATGAGTGTTCTCTTCTTTGCAGCACTTATCTCCGTAAACCTTGGAGTTTTAAACCTTCTGCCAATTCCTGCTCTTGATGGCGGACATATTATGTTTAATCTCTATGAGATGATATTTCGTCGTGAGGCGAGTGAAGCTGTTATGGTAAACCTTACCATTGCTGGATGGGTAATCCTCTTTGGACTTATGGGACTGGGTCTTTACAACGATATAACAAGATTAATAGGATAGAGATATGAATACAATTGAGTACAAACTACATATAGATGATGTAATTAGAGCTGTTGAGAGTGCAAGACTTCGTGTAAGTCCACACCATATAGTAAAAATAGTAGCTGTGAGTAAATACTCCGATGCAGAAGCGATTAAAAAGCTCTATGAGATTGGTCAACGTGCCTTTGGAGAGAACAAAGTTCAAGATTTACGTGCAAAAACAGAACTTCTTGAAGAGCTGCCACTTGAGTGGCACTTTATAGGACATCTGCAAAAAAATAAGATCAACAATCTCTTAGACATCAACCCTACCCTCTTTCAAGGACTCGACTCTATTGAGTTGGCACAAGAGCTACAAAAAAAGCTCCTCTTGCGAGATATGAAGCTTGATTGTCTTCTTCAGATAAACTCGGCAAAAGAGGAGTCAAAACATGGTGTTATGCCTGAAGTTGCCAAAGAGACATATCAAGAGATTAAAACAACTTGTCCAAATATAAACCTTAAAGGTGTTATGAGCATTGGTGCACATACAGATGATAAAGCCGTAGTGAAAAAGAGCTTTGAGACAACATATAACATCTATAAAGAGCTTGATGGAGCAACAATCTGCTCTATGGGTATGAGTGGTGATTTTGAGCTTGCCATTGAGTGTGGTTCAAATATGGTACGTCTTGGTTCTATAATGTTTCCAAAAAAATAGATACATACCAAAAGTATGTATCTAACGATAAAACTACTTTCTTTTTAACTTAAAAACATCAATTAATTCTTCTCATATCTTCTTCTTATTATTTTTATAAGCTATAATTCTAATCTAATCTAATCTAAAATAATAGGAATATTTACATGGAAAAAATCGCTCTTATGGATAAATACCCAGTCTTTTCACTTACAGTTGCAAAAAATGAGATCTCTTACAGCAGTGTAGATGAGATTATTGAATATTTTAAAGCTAAAGTTGATGCACACCCTTTTGCTACATATATTGCAATCTTTGATCACTATACACATACAAAATCAATAGCCCAACATGTTCTTGATGAAAACATTAAAGCAGCAAAAAATCTTGTTTTTTGTTTTGGAAAACAGTTACCAAACCCTAAAATGTTAGCAGTTCGCCCAAGAAGTTTAGGTGTAGTTGAACTTGAAGATAGTTTTGAGATTAACTTTTTAGAGGTACCAAACGAGCAGCTTCAAAAAGTTGTAACTGAGTGGGTAGAATCAATCAAAAACAGCTAAGAGTTCTCTCTTAGACTGTTTTGATTAGATATATTATTGAAGTACTTTTCTAGCATTTACCGGCTGAACTGGACGATTATTTGGATGGTGCATAGTGTGTAAGAACTCTGCTACTTCCTCTTTTGAAATCGTTGCATAATCCTTTAAAACAAACCATCTTACACCCTCAGAACATGGTGGTGTTGTCAGTGAACCATCAAATCTATAGTACTTTTTATCTGTTGGTAGAAGTTGATTGATCATATTTGCACTCAACTCGATTTTAGCGCTTTTGTTAGCCTCTTTAGGCATTTTACTCCACACTTTTTCAATAATCTCATTACTCTTGCCATCTTCAAACATTAGAGCAACAACTGCTAATGAACCATCTTTTGCAGCGTGTACAAAGTGTGCTTCTAGTGGAAAGTTTTCACCCTCTATCTGATTTTCACTCGGTGTATGAAAGTGAAACTGCTTAAGTTCAAACTCTTTGCCATCAATTTTGATATAACTTCCAGAGGCTACATTGACTTGAATAGAGTGGCCGTTATTTATAACCTCATTTGCCTTCGTTACATAGTGAAAATCGATTGGTTCTAAGCCTGTAGTAGCAACAATAACATCTTTTGAGATATTAATAGGTGATTGAGACCCACCAAGCTTACATGTAGCATAATCAGGTGTTAAATCACCCCAATTCTCAGGAGCACCATGCCCTGTATAACCCCAGTGTGTTGTATGTGATGCACCAAAAAGTGTTGCAGCAGTCATTAAACTTGTAAAAATTACTCTTTTAAATCTCATTGGATTCCTTGTTTTTAAAATAGATATACATCATAAAGCTTTTTTATTTACATCTTGTTGAAACAGTTTCTTTTCTCTTCTTAAATCGAACTGCGTTACTTTTTGGGTTTTTAATCAAACTCTCTTGATAAGCAACCATCTTATGAAAAGGTCTTAAAAAAGCATCTATCTGATGAGACTCTATACTCTCTATACCCCACTTCTGGAGCTCTCTCAATACCACTTGCGTCGACTCCATTGTCGAGAGATAGGCACTATTTGGCTGCTCTTTTATTTTGTACTGTGAAGTCTGTGTCGTGGTAAAACTCATATGAGAGAGTTTTTGCAAATTCAGACTCTGCTTAAATATCTGTTTTGTACAGCTCCAGGTAGAGTCTATTAAAAAGAGCGCCATCGCTTTTTGTGAGACAGGAGGCTTGGTTGTTGTTAAGTTGAGTGCCTCTTGTGAGGGGAAGAGTATATAGCTCTCATGCGTTGCAATTATCTCATTGATACGTCTGTTATCTGTAAAATCTATACCTATAAAGAGCTCTGAGTTACTCAGTGATCGGTGGGTAAAATAGCCTGTGTTGTTCTTTACCTTTTTAAACTCTTTAGGATGCATTAAAATTACAAATTTTGTCTGGGTATCTATCTTTTGAAAATATTGACACATACAGGAGCTCTTTGGTCTGTAACAGCTGTAACACTTCTCTCTATCACCATATATTGTCAAAAATCTCTACCTTTATGAAAGCTCTGTTCTTTCGATATTTACTAAGATATCTTAGTATATCATATAGAGAATTCAAAACTGAGAAAATATGCAAGAAAATCAAGATTATGACCTTATTGTTATTGGAAGCGGCGCTGCGGGAATAATCGCAGCCATTGTTGCTGCAAGAGATGGTAAAAATGTCATCATTCTTGAAAAGCTCTCAAAGATAGCATCAAAACTCAAAGCTACCGGCGGTGGACGCTGTAACCTCACAAACACACTCTCAAATGAAGATTTTATGGCACGATTTGGTCGTGATGGGCGCTTTATGCAAGATGCACTCAAGGCCTTTAGTTATAAAGATTTAATCTGTTTTTTGGATGAGATAGGGGTAGAGACACATGCCCCTGACGGATTTCGTGTCTTTCCAACATCACACTCCTCTATTACTATTATTAAAGCACTTGAGGATGAGATGCTTCGTCTTGGAATAAAAATATTTTGTAATGAGAGAGCCGAGCGTCTCTTAGCTACAGGAAATCATATCGATGGTGTAAGAACTCAAAACTCTACATTTTATGCACCAAATGTAATCGTAGCAACAGGAGGTATGGGTTATCCCGTACTCGGTGCTGAGGGGGATGGGTATAACTTAGCGAGTGAACTCGGACATAAAGTAACTGACCTCTCTCCTGCTATGATGCCACTTCGTACTAAAGAGGAGTGGGTAAAAAACTGCAAAGCAGATACCATTGCAAAGGTTGAGCTGCGTGTAGATATTAAAAAGCATAAGAAGCTCCGTGCCAAAGGAGACTTAATCTTTACAAACTCAGGTATTCGTGGACCTGTTGTTTTGGACTTTGCACGCGAAATTACACCACTACTTAAAAAGTATGGCGAAGTACCCCTACTACTAAACCTCACGAAGGGTAAAAATGAGGAGCAGATACGAGAACATTTTAAAACTGTTCTAGAAGAGGATAACTCAAAAAATATTCTCGAGCTTACATCAACACTACTACCATCTGCTCTCTCTCTTGAGCTTTGCAAACTTGCTGAAATAGATCCAGATGAAAAATATGGAAAAATTAGTGGTAAAAAGAGAGACAGACTCATCTCTCTCCTTGCATGGACTCCGCTTACCGTAAATGGTCATGATGGTTTTAAAATGGCGATGATTACACGTGGAGGTATCTCACTCAAAGAGATAAATCCAAAAACAATGCAGAGCAAACTCATTAACGGTCTTTACTTTTGTGGAGAGGTTATGAACCTTGATGGCCCATGTGGAGGATACAACCTCCAGTGGAGCTTTGCAAGTGGCTATTTGGCAGGAAAACTACTCAACTCTAAATAACAAACTCCTGCATCTCTCTATAGAGATTCTCTACAGAATTCTCCATAGAGTTTACTTTCTCATCAATCTGATTAAGAATTTCAACAAGCTTTGAACTGTCTTCTATAGTATGATTAATCTCTTCAACAATAGAGTAAGATGAATCTTTTACTATTGAGATTATTGAAGATATTTCAACAGCTGCTTTTTGACTACGCTCTGCAAGCTTACGAACCTCATCGGCAACAACAGCAAAGCCTCTACCATGTTCTCCTGCACGTGCTGCTTCAATTGCAGCATTTAATGCAAGAAGATTCGTTTGATCAGCTATATCTTTTATGAGATTAACCATCTCTTCAATTGAACCTGTAGACTCATCAAGAGATTGAGCTCTTTGCATTAATCTCTCTTGCGTTGTTTGAAAATCATTTCTTGCCCAGTCAAGAGAGTTATCAACAAGTACCTTTGTCTCTTTAGAGTCACTATTGATATTACTAGCAGTCTCTTCAATATCACCAATGATATTTTTTAGATTTGTAATAATTTGATTGACTGGTTCTTCAAGAAGTTTTATATCTCTATTTTCTATATTAACGAGCTCTTTGAAATCTTTTTGAGCCATTTTCTCTAAACGTTCAATTAAAGGAAGAATTGCAGACTCTAAATACTCCCTACGTTGTTGAAACTCTTCTCGTCTATCTCTAACAATTACATAAGTACGCTCTAAAGCACCCTTTCTAAAGATAGGAATAACATAGACAAAGACAGGTATTGTCTCACCTGATTTATCAATAAGTTCAGCTGTTCCGTAACCAGAGCACTTCTCTTTAGTATCATACTGTCCTACTATTTTACATACTTTACACTCTTTAGGATTAACTGGCCACAGTACCTTACCCGCACCATCAATATCACGAAGTTCTGATGAACTCCAACCAGTTAATTTTTCAAAATCATTATTCCACTCTATAAATTTTCTATTTGGTAAAACAGCAAAGAGTGCAACCGGGTAATGATTTTTAAACTCATTCCAGTAGTAGTTTTCACGCTCTTCAATCTCAAATATCATCTTGAGTTTTGTAACAATATCTGAAGAGTTTAACTTCTCCTCTTCTTCTGGAGATATATAGAGATTTAAAGCTTTTAAATTTTGAATCTTATCATCAACAAAAGAGAAGTCATACTCCTCTTTCTTTCTTGTAAATAGAGCCATTAGAAGACCTTTTATAAATATTTATCAAAATTATAACTAATATAATCTAAAAAAACAGATAATTAAAAAGTTAATAAAACTACTTCGATAACTTCACTCCAAATACTTTAAGCTCTTTTCTTCCCATATAGTATGGCTCCCACCATTTAATGGCAGTCGGAACTGTTAGGTTAAGAAGAAAAATCGTACATATTAGAGTATAGAACTGCTCAAAATCGATGATTTTATTATCAACAAAGGCAATATCTATAACAATAAATGCAAGTTCCGCACGCCCTAACATCCCAAGCCCTACCATAATACTCTCACTCCAAGCATACCTTCCTGTATATTTAGCCGCAAATGCTGCAGAGAGTACCTGGAGAATCAATACAGCAAGAAAAAGGGTAATCACTGCTGGAACAATATCAAGAAGAACCTCATAATCAAAAATAAGTTTGGTACCAAGCTCTACAAAGAAGATAGGACCAAAGATAGTATATGCAAGATGGTTAATAACAAACTCTCCATCACGCTTGTGACTGCGAATCTCATTATCTACCTTTATAACAAAATACTCCTCTCTTAAAAAGAGTCCTGCAAAGTAGGCTCCAATAGCTGGATGAAATCCAAACCTATCTGCTATTGCACTAAAGACAAAAGCGGTAAAGAGCATCACAAGAGGGGTAAACTTACCACTATAGGCTGTAAGAAGTCTTCTTATCTCTAAAAACTTTCTCACAAGAACTGCTACTTTAAAGAGTTTTCCGTGATGCACACCCTTCTCCCGTTTAAGAGAGTCAGGAAAGAGAACCATCCCTATAAAACTGATAACTCCAAAAAAGAGTATAACTTTAAGCATAATAATCGATATACTGATAAAATCTATGCCTGAAGAACTACTCTGCGTTGTACTCATAGCAATAGGGATCATAATAGAAAGACCAATCAAAGAGAGTATATCATCAACAACTGCAGCACTCATAATAGCTGTTGATGCAGTAGTTTTATGCAGATTCTCCTCTCTGAGACTCACCATAGTCAAACTCACAGCAGTAGCAGTCATAGTTAGACCCCAAATCATCTGTGCATTAAAACCATAACCAAAAAGACCGGCCGTATAGTATCCGGCAAAGAAGGGAAAGATAGCACCAATTACAGCAATACCAAAACTACGTTTAAGTCCTTGAATAAAGTGGTTTAGATCCTCATCAAAACCTAAAGCAAACATTACAAAGACAATCCCCCACTCACCAATAGCTTCAAGAATCTCGTTATGTTGTGGAAGGATGCCAAGGTTAACACCGACAGAACCTAAAATAATCAACCATAAGACATCTACAGTCGAAGTTTTTTGAGAGATAATCTTTGCAAGAACAACAAAGAAAAGAATAATCGCTGAGTATGTCCAAAGATTATCTGCCATAACCTACTCCTAGCAGTAAAAATAGCGAATAGAGGCAAACCCATAAGGCTCTGCCTCTCTTATCATCTCTACCTCTTTTTCCTCTATTATACCACCTAATGCAAAAATTTTAACTTTAAACGTCATAACGGCCTCTTTTAAACGCTCTATACCTTTTGGCTCACCCTTGTTTGGTGTAGAGAGTATTGGTGAAAATGTTACATAGTCCGCACCCAAGTTCTCTGCCTCTTCTATCTCCTGCTCACTGTGTGTACTAATAATCACCTCAAGTCCAAGAGATTTTGCAGCTCTAATATCTCCAAATTGCTTAGAGGTTAGATGTACACCTGTTGCACCAAGCTTTGCAGCAAGGTGATAATCTTGATGTAAAAAGGCCTTCACTCCATAAAAGTTTTTACAGACATCCAAGAAGTGCTCTGCCTGGAGTGCATAGTGCGGGTTAGATTTGTCACGGTACAAAACATACTCAGGCAGATGTTTTTTAAGACTCTCTTGCAATATAGAACGAAATACCGCCGGTGTATCGGTATAGTGCTCTCTTGAGGTGATAAGGTACTTTTTCATACTACTTTCTCAAAAGTGGATTTTGAAAATCTATATGCTTAACATCAACACCCTTCTCATAACGCTCAGCCATTGCACTTACATGATAATCCATTCTATCAAGCAAGTAGAGCTCAGGCTTTGTATATTTTGCTTTTGACTCAGCTATATACTCCTGTAAAAAGGCCAACTTCTCCTCTTCACTCTCAAACTCTATACTCTCAATGAGTGCTCTGTTCTCTTCATACTCATCACCGCATGATGAGAGAAAATCATAACTCAGATCCATTGTCTTTAAGTTGTGGTGCGCTTTTGAAAATGCAAAGTGATTGTAGAGCATACACCCCACAAAGTACTCTATATCTGATGGTTCAAACTCTGAGTACTGCACCTCTTCATCACTGAAATACTCATGCCATCTATCTAAAACTTTTTGAACTTTCTCTTTCATAATCAATTCTCTTGTAGTAAATTTTCACTCTTTTTTATCTCTGAAATTATACAAAAAAAATGCTATACTTAAACCATGATAAATCTCAGTGTTGAAAAGAAGCTAAATATCATCACCACTACTACAAATAGAGCTCTCTCAAAGGTTATGGATGATCTCTCACCTCAGATGCTACAGAAATTTACTGCAGGAAAAGATCTCTCAACAATTCTTGAGTCTATCTTAAAAGAGAGTACAACAAACAATCAGCAAGATAGAGAGCTTTTAAAACTTCTTAAAAACAACCCTACACTTAAAGAGCTTAGAAATACAAACAGAACAATTTCACAACTCAATGGTGAGCTCACAAAACTTCTTAACTCTCAAACAGAAGATCTCTCTTCAACACTACAGCAAAAAATCAAAACTCTACAGAGTACTCTAGAGGAGTTTGAAGAGACTCCTAAAAGCTATAAAGATGCCCTATCTCTAAAAGATAAACTACAAAAGAGCGGCATCTTTTTCGAGTCAAAGATCAAAAACCTCCAAAACCAAAAAGAGCTCTTTAGCAGTGACTTAAAATCTCTGCTTCTTCAGAGTAAAGAGGAGATTACAAATAGCTCTTTTAGTAATAAGCAAGAGCTTCTAAAAGGTATTGAGAGGCTCACAATGCAGATTGACTACTACCAACTCCTCTCTCATCTCTCTAACTCCTCAGCACTCTATATACCCTACTCATGGAGTGAACTTGAAGAGGGAAGTATTAGACTCTCAAAACAAGATAAAAAAGCCTTCTTTTGTGATATCGACCTTCAACTCAAGGGGTATGGAGAACTCAAACTTAGAGTGGGACTTTTTCAAGAGAATCAACTCACTATAAATATCTCAACAGACTCAAAAGAGCTCGAGTCTCTCTTAAGAGAAAACCTAAAAAGTCTCAAAAAACACTTAAGAGATATCGGTATAACAACACAAGAGGTTCGTTTTGTCAATAGCCCTAAAGAGAAGCAAAGCTATCTTGATAACCTTGGTATTATGAACATGGGTTTTGAGGTAAAAGCATGAAAAAAAAAGCTGTAGCACTTAAATATGATAGCACAAAAGACAAAGCACCAAAGGTTACAGCAAAAGGAGAGGGAAAAAAAGCCCAGAAAATCATTGAGATTGCCAAACTTAATAATGTAACGATTAAAAAAGATGAAGATTTAGTAGAACTACTTGCAAAAGTAGAACTAGACAAAGAGATTCCGCCACAGATGTACAAAGCGATTGCAGAGATATTTCACTTTATCTATACAACGACTCGTAAAGATGATTAAGCCTGCTCCAACAACCTAATATACTCCTCTTCTGGTACGGGTTTACTAAAGAGATACCCCTGATAGAAGTAGCACTTTCTCTTTTTGAGATACTCTTTTTGGTACTCATGCTCTACACCCTCAGCAATCAGTGACATCTTTAATGTCTTTGCCATTGCTATTACAGTATCTATTAAAATTCTGTTACTCTTTTTAACCTCTGGTATCTCATCGACAAAGAGTTTATCTATTTTGATGGTATCTATTGGCAGTTTATGCAGATAGGAGAGTGAAGAGTAACCCGTTCCAAAATCATCCATACTGATTTTTACACCAAGCTTTTGAATCTTTTTAAGCATATGAATCGCAAAATCAACATCATCGGCCATAATACTCTCTGTTATCTCCAAAATAAGGCGTGACTTTCCAACACAATCCAATGCGCTGGCAATCACATCATAAAGCTCTGATGATTGGAGCTGTTTGAGTGATACATTAACAGATATATGCTCAATATCATACTTACTGCTTATTCTCTTAAGTGCTCTACACCCCTCACGAATAACCCACTCTCCTAGCTGAATAATAAAACCATTCCCCTCAGCCAGATGAATAAATTTATCTGGTGTCAATACCCCATACTCAGGATGATTCCAGCGTATAAGAGCCTCAGCCCCTATGATAGAGTTGTCACGGATATCAACTTTTGGCTGGTAGTAGAGTTCAAACTCCCCGTTTCTTAAGGCATCAAACATATCCTCTTCAAGTTTTATGTTTAACATCACTTTTGCATTCAGCTCATCTGTAAAGAAGCTAAATTTGTCACGCCCCATCTCTTTTGCTTTATACATCGCGATATCTGCATTTTTCATCAACTCTACTTCATCACTCCCATCTTTAGGAAAGAGTGCCACCCCAATACTTGTTGAGATACGTAGACGATGATTCTCTATATGCCATGGCTCTCTAAAGAGAGTCAAAATCTTCTCTATCATTACAGAGAGGGACTCCTCATGGATGTCGGTAAAGACAATTACAAACTCATCACCTGCTATTCGTGCAAAAATATCCTCAGCACGTAGTTTTGGGGAGATTCTAGCAACAACCTCTTGAAGTAGTTTATCTCCAAAATCATGTCCGTAACTATCATTAATCTTCTTAAAGTGATCGAGATCTAAAAAGAGAAGTGCAAACTTTTTCCCTTTTCTGCGATATCTAGATATTAATCGATGCAGTTCATTCTCTAAGGCAAATCTGTTAGAGATTCCAGTTAATGTATCGTGCTGCGCCAAGGCACGAAAGCGCGCCTCACTCTGTGCTAGTTTACTTGCAGATTTTTTCTCTAACTCCTCATAGAGCTCATGCATCTCTCTCGATGAGACCTCAAGTGTATGCTCTAGAAACTCTCTATCCTCATCACCCTCTCGATATGCTCTATCGACCAACTCTATCAGTTTTCTTGTCTGCTCTAGCGTTAGTGCTGTTTTATCACTGTAACCGATCTTTTTGAGTTGCATCTTGAGCAGTCTATGCATTAACTCTCCCACATCACAGTTAGAGTCATCGTCTGGTTATGCAGATCGCACCTCCCCGACTCCAACGGTGATATCTCACCATAGGAGTAAAATCCTATCTGTTTTGTTTTTGGAGGAAGGACCTCTAAAATGGCCTCAAGCTCCTCTTCAACTCTACTTTTAAGTACAAGTTTGCGTCCTACACAGCTAATGGCTATACAGAGAATATCCTCTCCATTATAACTGCTAAAATCAAGAGACTCTGCAGCTTTATAGGCACCATCAATAAGACGATTGTAGTTTGCTTTCATAAGTGTTACATGAGAGCCTTCTGGTAGATCACCTGCAAAAGTTATGGATTTATCCTCCTCATTTACTGCAAGAATTGTTCTTACTTTACTCTCAGTAGAGTCTATATCTGTTTTAAGTTCAAGAGGAAAAAGAAGTCCACTTGCTGGAAGTTCTGAAGCTTTATCACCAAGATAACGTTTGTATATATCAAGTGCTGGTCTGTTGTCAAGTTCATATAAGATGTTATCTCTACTCTTTGTAACAACCCTCTCTAGTCCGAGTCTATCCCAACCACCTTTAGATGCATGCATAATGTTAATAGCTTTTCCATAGACTCCAACAGCACTTATATAGGCACTCTGTGGTTTCTCATCAACGATCACCCATGTCTTCTCAAACCTATCTCCATCACCGGCTAATCCTCCAGTAACGGGAATATTTGAAGGAATTACCGATGCTATCCCATCTGTCAATTTTGAACCATTGACATGAAGACCATCTGAGAGCACAAAAATTCCCTGTAAATCATCCTCTAAAAGCTCCTCTGCCAAAGCTAAACCATCACTATAGGAGTTTTGTGTAGAGTGTAGTGGCTTGGATATAGCTCGAAAACGACTATGTTCAAAAGATATAACAGAGACAACTAAAGAGTCATCATAAACCTCATCGCCAAATATTTCACCCGATGTGGAAGCACCGACAAGTGTTGAATTTTTATATATTGAAAGCAGATCATTAAGAGGGGATGCAATTGCATCTACATTTGAAGTTGCAAAAACAATTACAAGTGTGTGAGGGCCATCAAGGCCAGCTTTTGGTTCCTGGTTCCAAGAACCATCAAAAAAGAGGTATGTCTCAAGTTTCATAAACTATCCTTATTTATGTATTATAAGGAAGCTTAGATTAATTATATATTAACCTATTTTAACTCACTCCAATTATCACCAATATTCATTGAGGCTTTTAAAGGAATATTGAGTTTCATAATACTCTCCATTATCTCTCTAAATTTCACACCGTACTCATCGGCTTTAGCAGCATTAACCTCAAAAATAAGTTCATCATGAATCTGTAGTAACATTAGAGCTTCTAGTTTTTCATCTTTTATCACATTATGAATCTTATTCATACTGAGTTTTATCAAATCAGATGCACTTCCTTGAAAGACACTGTTTACACTCTCACGTTCATAAGCAGCTCGAAACATAGGTGTCGCATTCTCATAGTCAAAATAGCGACGACGACGTAGCAGTGTCTCTATGTAGCCCCTCTCTTTAGAGCTCTCAACTATAGAGCGGAAGTAGTTCTTCACTGTAGGGAATGACTCAAAATATCTCTCGATGATAGCTTTTGCCTCTTTTGTAGTAATACCTAAGGTATCAGAGAGTTTTTTTGGTCCCATTCCATAGAGAAGTCCAAAGTTTACAGTTTTTGCTATATTTCTCTTACTCTTTGCCTCATCCTCACCAAAGAGAATAATGGCAGTTTGAAGGTGAATATCTTTGTCATGCATAAAAGCATCCACAAGAGTAGGATCTTGTGAGAAGTGTGCAAGAAGACGCAACTCAATCTGTGAGTAATCAATCCCAATAAGCTTTTTACCCTCACCCGCTACAAATGCCTGACGAATCTTTGCACCAAGAGGTGTACGTGTCGGTATATTTTGCAGGTTTGGATTTTTAGAGCTCAGACGTCCTGTTGCTGTTCCTGTTTGAACAAATGAGGTATGAATACGTCCTCTCTCATCTTCACGAGCAAGTTTTAAGAGTGGCTCAATATAAGTTGAGTAGAGTTTGTAAATCTCACGATACTCTAAGAGTTTAGGGATAATCTCATGCTTATCTTTAAGGGAGCTAAGAACCTTCTCATCTGTAGAGTAACCCGTCTTTGTCTTTTTTCCTACTGGCAGACCTAGTGTCTCAAAAAGAACAACACCAAGTTGCTTTGTAGAGTTGATGTTAAACTCACTCCCTGCAAGCTCATAAATACTCTTAGTAAGTGACTCTAATGTCTTTTTCACCTCAGATAAGAACTGCTCTAAAAATTCGCTATCAAGAGCAATTCCCTCTCTCTCCATAGCTAAAAGTGTCTTTATAAAAGGAACCTCAACATCACGAGACTCATCAATAAGATGTACTGCATCTTGAAGCTCCAACTTTTGTAAAAAGAGTTTATAGAGTTTAAGTGTTATAAAGGCATCTTCTGCTGCATATTTGCAAGCATCTTCAAGCTCAACTGATGCAAATGTCTCACCCTTTTTTACCGTATCTTTAAAAGCGACCATTTTATGGTTTAAGAGCTTCTCTGAGAGTTTGTCAAGTGAGAGTGCTGACTCAGGATTTATAAGCCATGCTAAAACCATAGAGTCACTATAGATATCAAGCTCACTCACACCTAAAAATCGTGTAACAAAGTGCAGATCAAACTTAATGTTATGTCCAACCACAAGTGAATTAAATATACGTCTTATAGCCTCTTTAGCCTCATCTTCACTTATCTGTTTCTCTACACCAAGATAAGAGTGAGCAAATGGTACATAGTAAGCCTCATCTTCATTAAAACAGAAGCTAAAACCAACGAGTGAATCTTTCTCATAATCCAGTCCTGTTGTCTCTGTATCAAAAGCAACAACACTCAGCTTATCTAGTTTGTCTAGCACACTGTTTAAAAGAGTTACATCCGTTAGAAGTGTCGCTTTAAATGCTAACTTTTTCTCTTCAAAAAGGCTCTCTTGATTATTTAAAGTAGCACTACTTTGTGCTTTTTCTTTTTGTTCATCACTCACCATATTTTTTGCATGAAGAACGCGAAGCACTGCATTTTGTTCATACTTTACAAGCTCATCATAGATATTTAAAAATGGATTCTCAATATCCATCTTATACTCTTCAAAATCAAACTCACTACATGCAAAAACATCATCACGCAGAGTTACAAGCTCTTTGGACATATAGGCTGCATCACGAGACTCAATGAGTTTTTTTTGTGTTGCACCTTTAATTGCATCAATATTTGCATAGATATTATCAAGTGTTCCATACTCTTTGAGCAGTTTCTCAGCCCCCACTTTTCCTATTCCCTTTACACCAGGAACATTATCGGCACTATCACCAAGGATTGATTGGTAATCAATAAACTGCTTTGGTGTCACACCATACTTCTCAAAACAGGCCTCTTCATTAACATACTTACGCTTTATTGCATCAACAATGACTACTTTATCATCATCTATAAGCTGATAGAGATCTTTGTCGTGAGAGACTACACGTACCTTGTAGCCCTTCTCTTTTGCACAGCGTACAACTGTTGCTATCATATCATCGGCTTCAAAACCATCTTTTCCAAGTGTCTTGTAACCCATCTTGTTTATCCACTCAATGGCAACAGGAAGCTGCATTGTAAGTTCTGGTGGTGGAGCGGAACGGTTTGCTTTATAGTTGGAGTCTATCTCATTTCTAAAGGTATCACCCTTAGAGTCAATAGCAAAGATAATATAGTCACTATCATGCTCTTTTTGAAGCGTTGAGATAAAGTTTGTAAAACCTGTTAGTAGTCCTGTAGGAAAGCCATCTTTTGTTTTGAGGTGCTGTGGAAGTGCATAGAAACTTCTAAAAAAAAATCCAAAAGTATCTATGATAGTAACTGTTTTACTCATTAGTTACCCTCAATGATATCTAACATATCATCTATTACATCCTCTAGTTCTTCATGGTTGTACCCCGCATCTCTTGCCTTGCGAAGTGCGAAGTTTATAGATTGTTCAGAGAGTGGTTTATTCACAGGAATAGCAGTCTTTACAATATGGAGTGCTGTTGCAAACTCTATAAGCTCCTGTGGCGCATTGGCAGGTGCATCTGCAAAACGAATCATCTCTACAAACTCATTATCAAACTCCCAATGTTTAAAGACCTCTGCTGTTACTTCTGAGCTGCTCACCTGCACATAAGCTCTCTCTACCTGTGCAAGGTTATTTGACATCTCAACTTCTGACTTGAAGGTGACATCCTCATCATGTTTAATGACCTCACTAGCGATCAAAATCTTACCAGTCTCTTGCAAAAATGCAGCAAGATAGAGCTTTTCAGCTTTTTCTTTATCTATCTTTTTATACCACTTGTTCATCAAAGTCGCCTGAAGTGAAGAGATCTCTGCAAACTTCTCACTTGTAATACCATAAGGCTGCATATCTACATTGAGAAGTTTTCTAACAGCATTTCCAAGAGCAATTGAACGTGTCATACTCATACCAAAAAGACTAACTGCCTGTGCAACATTTTTAATCTCTTTGCCAAATCCGTAAAGTGGAGAGTTCGCAGCTTTTAAAAGATTTGCCACAATCATAGGATCAGGTTCAATTACCTTTGCAAGTTCCGCAATACCGGCTTCTTCATCAGCATAAACCCTGTTAATATCCATAATAGTTTTTGAGAGTGGTGGCAGTGATTTTATACTATCTGCGATAGAGCTATTCATAATAAGAAGTCCTTGAGTAAATTATAATTTTCTTATTATATCACACAAGACTTAATGACACTGCTGAATTGTCCTTTGAGGATTGGATATATAGTCATATCCATTATAGATTGTAAAGGCACCATAGAGAATAACGGCAACACTAGAGAGACTCATCATCATATTTCTAAAGCTTGTAGCCGATGCCAAAGAAGATAAAAATCCTAGTGAGAACATCGCAGGAATTGTACTTATACCAAATATAAACATTACCAAAGCGCCCCAAAGCGGATCAGCCGTAGCTGCTGCCGTAATTGCAAAGAAGTAGACAAATCCACATGGAAGCAGACCATTGAGCATTCCAAGAATGAAAAAACTTAGATTTGATTTGGAGTTGAGTACACTCTTAAAAGCTTTTTTATAGACATTTGAAGAGGAGAAAGAGTGCTCTATAAGTGTTAAAAATTTTATCTTCCCCATAAGTGAAAGCCCGGCTAATATCATCACCACACCGGCGAATATCAGCATACTTCCATTGGCAACATTGGAAAAAGTTGCAACCCCGCCAAGATATCCAAACATCGCACCCAAAATGGTATATGTCAAAACCCTTCCAAAGTTATAAAGCAGATGTGCAACACTCTTAGAGACTTTTGAACTTGCCGGTTCTATTTTGATTGTAGAATAAGCCACAACAATCCCACCACACATGCCGATACAGTGGCCAAAAGAGCCTAAAAAAGCGATGGAGATAATTGTGAGTATATTGACTGTATCCATTCTCTATTTACCTATTAACTGTTTACGTATCTTTGGATTACGCATCGTTTCACCTCGAAGCATCTTAAGACGCATTGTCTCATAGTCAACCATTTGACTACTGTTATTGTCACTCTTTTCATATGCTCCAAAGCCATACCCCATCGGAGTATTTTCATTGAGTGTATAGTGTGCCTTTTTTGCATCTATCCATCTGTGTGTATCTCTACTCATAACCCAGATAACAGCACTATCTCTAAAGGGTTTATCGCTTAGCCAGTGTACAAAATCTCCATGGTCGTGAAAAAACCATGTCTTTCCATCAGGTGCAATTACCTCAGATGCATAATCAAGCTCATCTATTACCATGCCACAATCACTGTCTTGATACTTTCCAAGCTTTATTGGAAGAGGTTTTTTCTCAAAATTCCCCTCTTTTATAACAACCATCTGTTCTCTCTTTGCAAGAGAAAGAAAAACAATTATGATAATTCCTATCAGTAGACCGACTACGCTGTAGGGGAGTAGTTTTTTTATCATTATACCAAGCCTTATTTTTTTACAAGAGTGCATTATATAACTTTTAAATTACAATAGTGTTAATCTCTTCTTTTTTTTCCCTTTCCTAAATCATCATACTTTAAAAAACGTCTCAAATCCTCTTGAAACTCCTCATCGAGTGAGTCCCAAATAGGCTTCTTTTGTGCATAGCGCTCTAAATCCTCTTTTTTTGACTTCTTTATATCTCGAATAAGGTAGTGATAACGCACAAGATTTTTGGTATAGTCACTCAAAAAGGGCCAGTTTTTAATAATTTGGTAACTTCTCTCCTCATGGTCTGTAAAACTCCACTCATTAAACTCAAAATCCTCTTCATCTTTTTTAAAGGCACTAAAGGGCTTGCCGATATCGTGTAGAAGTGCGGCTGCGAGCATCTTAAACTCACCATGTTTTAGTGTATAGTAAAACACTCTAAGTGTATGAAGGAGTACACCATGCTGATGCCACTTGTTTTGGGTAAAAAAGAGTGAATCTAAAAAGGGTTTTGAAAATATTTTATTATTTACTTCGCTCATATCTGCTCTTTTGTCATTGGATGATAGACATCAACCGTATCTTTTAAATCCTGCTTTTGTATATGCGTATATATCTGTGTTGTCAGAAGTGAAGCATGCCCTAAAAGCTCCTGTACAACTCTCAAGTCTGCCCCACCGCTTATAAGTGAAGTTGCATAGGAGTGACGCAAAACATGTGGAGAGACTCCAAGATACTTCTGTGTAATTTTAAAAGCAGATATTCGACTCAACTTACTCCCTTTGTAGTTGACCCAAACATAATCACTCTGCAAAGCCAACTCATATAAGTAGTCATTGATTGCCTTTATGGCTACCTTTGCCAGAGGAACTATACGCTCTTTTTCTCCTTTAGCATGTCGAATATGCAGCCACTCTCCTTCAATATCACCTCTTTGAAGTTCTAAAGCCTCGCTTATACGTGCTCCACTGGCATATAAAAAGAGAATAAGTGCATAGTCTCGCTTTCCTATCCATGTTGTAGTATCAATGAGAGCCAGACCTCTTTTGATCTCTTCATAAGAGAGAAACTTAGGGAGGAGTTTTGGTGTTTTAGAAAACTTTAGTTTAGTCTTTTCATCTTTAAAATGCTCTTTGTAGCAAAAATCAAAAAAAGCATTAATTGAAGAGAGTTTTCTATTGAGAGTTCGTCTGTTGTCATACTTACTTAAAAGGGCTAAAAGAGAAGATGTATCATGTTTTATAAGGGGTTTGTTCGAGGTCTTTTCCAAAGAGAGCAGATCATTTTTATAAGCCTCTACACTCTTTTTACTCAGAGCCTTTGTAATAGTAATATACTCTAAAAAGGCCTCTAATTCGTTAGACATTACTCTACTAATATCTTCTCATCACTCAGGTAAAAGGCTCTATCTGTTACAAAAACAAAGCCATCATCCAAATCTACCTCATGAACACTATACTCAAAACTCTTTTTATCAAGTACTATCATATAGCCCTCTTTTTCTAAGATATAGAGCTTATCGCCACTGCTTATCATTCCAAGAAAGTGAGCAAAAGGAAACTTCACTTTGAGCTTTTTTTCCAAATCAGTAGTCAAAGCCATAACTTCACCCTGTTTTGTAGTTATATAGAGCGTGTCATCATCAAAAAGAGTATTGCGAATCTCTAGCTTTTGACGCTTCTCCTTTTGTGCAAGAGAGAGTATCTTGTATGCAGTAGCAGCTATAATCTTGTTATCTGCAATATCAAAGTAGATAACAT
>Ga0256843_1000951_pt1 | contig 23742 bp, 24 predicted proteins | sample AlvinellametaG_FD_191572 | JGI IMG/M metagenome (GOLD analysis project Ga0256843, IMG submission 191572) | Pompeii worm associated microbial communities from hydrothermal vent at the East Pacific Rise, Pacific Ocean - Alvinella | ecosystem: Host-associated > Annelida > Integument > Unclassified ... | reverse complement strand
CTACTCGGCAGAAGCCTACCACCAAGATTACTACCGTAAAAACCCTATGCAGGGCTACTGCAATGCCGTCATTCCCCCTAAACTCAAAAAACTCGAAGAGGCATTTGCCAACAAGCTCTTTTAAGGGGTTACTTCGCTACCGCTCTGCCAGAGGATTGTCGCTACGCTTTTTGGCTTTTTTCTCCTGCTCTTCATCGAGGTTAAGCGGTGCAAATGTTACCTCACCTGAGATGATGCACCCTTTGCATCCCGGCTTACACTCATGGTGTAAACGCATACACCACTCTTTAATCTCACCGTGTGTTCCTAAAAACTGACATCCCCATCCACTGGCCATTAGAGACTACACTCCTTTTTTAATGCTTCTAAAAACTCAATAATACGTAGCTGAAAAAGCCTCTCTTCTTCATCCTCTTGGGCAGTACATGCATGAAGTCTCATCAACATCTGCGTATCGATCTTTTGACAAAAACGTTTTACTTCATGCACCTCTTTATTGACAAGCTGAATCAGGTGTTCAAAATTGAGCCCATTATCGGTAATGATCTTATTGTGATACTCTTTGACTGTCTCTATAAGCAGTTCGGCACGTTCATGATCGTCCTGATAGATCTCGTGGGCGATCTCTTTGAGTGTATGTTTTTCACACTCATCCATCTCTCCATTGCTTGAAACCATCAGTGTTAAGAGTTTGGCACGAAACTCCAAAGAGCTATTGTGATAGACCAGAAACTCCCTAAACATCTTGACAATGGCACGTTTGAGTGTTTTTAACATTCTATTCCTTCTCTCTGTCAGAGTGATTAATACGATTTTAACAAAAAAATACTATAGTTTTATAGTTTTTTCACTTCATTGGGGGATAAATGGGTAATATCGACCTAATCATCATCTTAACCACCGCTTTTTTAGGAAGTGTCGGCCACTGTATCGGTATGTGTGGCGGGATTGTCGTTGCCTACAGCTCCAGTAAAGTTGATCACGCTTCAAGCTGGAGACACCAGACACTCTCACACCTTGCCTACAACTTCGGGCGTGTTACCACCTATACCATCCTAGGTGCACTCTTTGGACTGGTAGGAAAAGTAATCGCTTTTACTCCCACAACCAAAGGGGTGCTCTTTGTATTGACGGGAATCTTAATGGTACTTGCCGGTGCTTCTCTGCTTGGCAATTTCAACTTTCTTAACTCTGCTGAGTACTCACTCTCTAAAGGGGGTTGGTTTCAAAAACGCTTTAGAGCCCTCATTCAAGACAAGTCCCTCTCCAGCTTCTATCTGTTAGGGATGCTCAATGGTATTATTCCGTGTGGACTTGTCTACTCATTTGCTATCTTTGCCGCATCAACGGCCAGTCCGCTTTGGGGTGCCTTGGTAATGGCCACCTTTGGGTTGGCTACCATACCCGCCCTCTTTTTCCTGGCTACCATTACCAAATTTTTGCAGCAAGGTTCTCTGCGTGGCACCATGATGAAACTAGCAGCAATGCTTGTGATCTTCTATGGGCTCTTTACCCTCTATAAAGGCTACCGCTTCATTGCACATCCTCAGCAGATGCAAGAGATGCTCAACCAGATGCAGACAGGAAGCATCAAGAGCAAACTTGAAGGAAAGTGTGGTGGGATGAAGTGTGCTCCGGGCAAGTGCGGTTAATATTTTATTGATATTTTTTGACTATGATTGATACGACAGAAACAAAAAAAGGAGAAATCATGTCAAAAGTTGTTAAGGTGATCGAGGTACTCGCACAGTCTGAAAAGTCTTGGGAAGATGCAGCCGCCAAAGCGGTTAAAGCAGCCAGTAAGAGCATTAAGGCCATTAAATCTATCTATATTGTCGATATGAGTGCAAAAGTAGATGACGACAAGATCACCCAATACCGCATCAATGCCAAGATCTCTTTTCTGATTAAGTAGATCCTATTTAGCGGGTTTTATACCCGCCTGACAACACAACTTCGCTATACTTCCATATGCAATTTATAAAACACTATGCCTATACGCACCAACCTATCCATTTTGACTTTAAACAGACAACCCAACGCTTTTTTGTAGAAGAGATACCCCTCTATCGGCCCACAGGCAAAGGGAATTTTCTTATTTTAAAGATCAAAAAGAGTGATATGAGCACATGGAAGCTCATTACCGTACTTGCCAAAGCGGCACTAATCAGCGACAAAGAGGTTGGCTACGCCGGGCTTAAAGACAAATCGGCAACCACCATTCAATACTTCTCTATACCCAAACAGGCAGAGAAGATGCTCAAAAAAAACCTCACCACTGAACGTGTAGAGATCGTTGATCAGTGGCTGAACAAAGGGCCCATTAAGGTAGGGCACCTTAAAGGCAACCGTTTTCGCATTCTGCTTCACGACATTACCCCCAAAGATGCGGCACGTTTTGAAAAGGTTGCAACATCTATGATGCAAAAAGGCATTCCAAACTACTACGGTTACCAGCGTTTTGGTGAAGATGGCAAGAGCTACCAGCAAGGCAGAGAGATCGCCCATTCGGGCAAACGCCTTAAAGGGAGTCGGGAGAAGTTGATGGTGGCAGCCTACCAGAGTTGGCTCTTTAACACCTGGCTCTCTAAGCGTGTCAAGATATCTTCAGCCATTGAGGCCCTTACTCCTATAGAGGCGGCAAAAAAACTGCACTTCCCAGAGCCCCTTTGTGAAGCACTTAAAGTACAACCACACCCCTTTAAACTCTTTCTTGGCGATCACCTCTACCCCTATCCGTATGGTAAAGGCAGGTTTGTAAAAGCCCTAGATAAAGAGGCACAAGCGTTTAACAACCGTACCGTCTCGCCGACAGGACTACTCTGTGGAGACAATGTACAACGTGCCTACAGCGATGCAAGGCACCTCGAAGAGCCTTTCGATGACGATGAGCTACGCAGCCTCCGTGGTGACAGACGCTTTGCCTGGATATGGCCAGAGGAAGTGACGTGCTGCTACAGTGCTGGGACAAAAACACTTGAAGTGAGCTTCTACCTCCCCAAAGGTGCCTACGCAACCACATTTTTAGAAGAGATAGGAAAATTTCCACTTCATAACGTTTAATAGTCTATTTGGATTTAGAGATGATATCAAAGAAGATCTATCTACCCATCATTGACATAGGATAGATAGATAGTAAGAAGAGACTAGTCTTTTTTAGGCAAAAACTTTCCACACCCTTTGTCAGGGGTACCACCAAAGGTTTTTACCTCTCTTGCTGTGCCGTTTTCATAAATTACCGTTCTTTGGCAATTTTCAGACTCTTTGCACTCCATATTGTTACATCCTACATCTTCAGGTACTTGTGCCATCGATGCCTCCTTCAAATAAATTTCACACCATATTAGCCAAAAAGAGTTAACAACTACCTAGGCTATGTGGCTCTTTCAAACTGTTTGACAAACGGATAGACCTCTTCAAACGGTATGGCACAACAGAAGTAGAAGCCCTGAATGTAGTCGACACCTATTTCACCAAGCCACTCAACCTCCTCTTGGCTCTCTGCCCCCTCGGCCACTACCTTAAAGCCCATCTCTTTTCCCAGATTTACAATGTGTTTATAGGCCTTTTTGCCCTCTTCTTGTTTGGTTAAGAGCAAAATACCCCGATCTATTTTGAGTTCGCTAATGGGGTAGCGTACCAATGTTTCGATATTGGAGTAGCCAACACCATAGTCATCGATCGAGATCTCAAACCCAGCCTCTTTTAATGCACGAACACTCTCTTGAGCCTTCTCTCCTGCCAAAAAGGAGCGTTCAACAATCTCAAAACGTACAGCATACCCTTTTAACAGAGCAATGATCCTTGCAATACTCTCACTGTGTGCCAGAGTGTCGGGGTGAAGGTTCATATTGATCACCGGAAAGAAAGCCTCCTCTTCCCATACCTTCAAATCTTTTTGAATACGCTCTGCTACCCACAAATCGATTACATGGGCCATTCCTGCTTTCTCTACAATATCTAAAAAGAAAGGGCCTCGAATACGATCTCCCTCTTGGTAACGCAAGAGGGCTTCAAAATCGTTACAACCGTATGCCTCTACAGCAATTTTGGGCTGGTAGTAGAGCAGTAGATTCTTTGCATTAAGCTGATCGATCAAAGACTCAAGCTGTGCATTGGAGAGTATGATCTCCTGGTGGGCTACGTAAGATTCAATATGCTGTGTTGCTCTGATGGTATAGGGAACATTAAGATTGGTGTGCATACGCTTTAGGTGTGTCATGTTGGACTGACTCTGCACAAAACGACGAACAAAATAACCATAAATCAGCGTATCTACAACCACCAAAAAAACCTGAAGCCCCACCAGCAATAACGGCTCATTGCTTTTGATCATACTGTCAAGAAAAATTGGTGTTGTCCAAACCACATCTGCTGTGGTAAAACCAACCGGTACTAAGAGCAAAAAGAGATAGGCAATCATGATATTCAGTAACGGCACCAGCAAAAACGGAACGAATAAAAAGCGGTTAAACACAACCACTGCATAGATAAGCAGGGTATTGATATTAAAGAGCACCAAAGGAATAGAGATTTTTGAGATAAACCGTATCATCTCATCTTTGGCATAACGTAACAGAGCAATCAGTAATGCCACCCCTGCTCCCGAACCACCCAAAGAGACAAACATACGGTTAAACTCACCAATACTCAACCCCTCGACAATGCTATGTGACAAAAGCTCTTTTCCAAAGAGAGCATTCATCGTATAATCACCATGTAACCCCAAAAACCAAAAAAACTCTACCCCAAAATCACGTAAAAGCAATGCTACAATAGGCGAGAGGGTAAGCTCCATATCTTCAAAGAGCACATCGACACCATAATCTACCACATAGTCAATCAACAGATAGAAAAAGAGTGTACAACCATACGCCAACATAAAGGCTAAAAGGTAGTTGAATAGCCTGTAGATATGGGCATTGGCATCATAAAGTGGGATCTTCAAACTAAAGCGTGGGTAGGTAAGATGGAGCATCCAGGTAGAGAGAATAGGTACAACCAGAGGCTGGAAAGCAAAGCCGTAACTCCCCTCGCTTACAAGCAGTACCGTACCTGCTCCCTCCAAAATAAGACTGGTTACATAGGAGGCGATCCCCAACATAATAGCCATGATTGTCGAGACTTCAAAACGACGTCCAAACGCATACGAAACGGCAATGACAATCACCAAAGAAGAGAAGAGGCTCAATGCATAGGTAAGCTCTTCAATACTCTCAACCGAAATATGAAACCACCAAGCACCAGCAGTATGCAAGAGAGCATCAATAAGCGTTAAAAGTGACAAAAGCAAAAAGTAGGGAATAATGGCACTAAAGGCCTCTTGCATGGTGGTAACAAGCCAGATGGCTCTACGCCTGTGTTTACGCCAAAAATCTAAAATCACACTCTACCTTTTCTGGGGTTAGATAGTGACTGTCATGTTGCTTTTCTTTCTCCATGCCATATAGCAAAGCAGTCTCTTTAATGACTCCATTATACCACAAAAGAGTTCAAGAAAATTGATTTAGCCTCGCTTCTTTTGTGACTGTTTCTTTGCATCAAAAAGACGCCATCCGTCACGTTTGGTGGTTTTACGCTTTTTACCCCGTTTATTGAGCGGTGTTTGGCTCTTTCTAACTGTTTTTTTGGCTCCTCTTTTTGTATGAGGCCTAGAGAGCAGAAAACCTCTAGACTTTACCTCTTTGGGGGCAAAGTCTGGCAGTATCTCCTCTTTGATCCTCTCACCAAGTACCTTTTGCAGGTCATGAAGTTGTTCTATCTCATCAGGGCTTACCAGCGTCATGGCCACCCCCTGCTTTCCGGCACGTCCGGTACGTCCGACACGGTGCACAAAATCATGCTTTACATGAGGAATATCATAGTTGATCACCGCATCGAGCGAATCGATATCGAGCCCACGGGCGGCAATATCGGTTGCAACCAGTACCGAGTAGCATCCCTCTCTAAACGCCAAAAGCGACTTCTTTCGCTCTTGATGCATCCGCTCACCATGCAGTACTCCTACTTTGTAGCCCCACTCTCTCAGGCTCTCTGCCACTCCATCTGCCAACTCTTTTTTACGAACAAAAACCAATACCCGCTTAAGCTCCTTTGAGGAGATAAGCCAAGAGAGCAGAGCCTCTTTTTTACTCCGTACCACAGGGTAGAGATAGTGGGTGATGGTATCGGCGATTTTTCCCGGTGGATCAAGCTCGACACGTCTAAGCGGTTTAATATACTTTTTAGCCAGTTTCACCACACGAGGGGTAATAGTTGCCGAAACAATCACCTTTTGTGAACGCTCTGTCATCACGGCAAAGAGCTTCTCAAGGTAGGTAACAAACCCCATATCAAACATCATGTCTGCCTCATCGACAACCAGATGTTTCACCCCCTTAATATCAATACGCCGTGCCTCTATGTGCTCCAGAGCTCTCTGTGGTGTTGCAACAATCACATCAACCCCTTTGGCCAGGCGTTTGATCTCATCTTGGCGTTTGCCTCCCCCTTGAAGCAAGATAGTATGCAACCCCAAAGCAAAAGCAAACGTAGTTGCCACCTCATAGATCTGCTGTGCCAACTCTTTGGTAGGAGAGAGAATAAAGATCTTGGGGTAGTGCTGTTGCGGTTTTCCGTCGGTTGCACACTGGTGCAGTAGAGGCAAAAGATATGCAAGTGTCTTGCCGCTTCCGGTTTGTGCAGAGAAGATAACATTGTCTCCTCGTAAGAGTAAGGGCATTACCTGTTTTTGAATGGGTGTGGGTGTAGTAAACCCCTCTGAGTCCAATTTGGCCAACAGGCGGGGTTTGAGTATAGAAGGAAAAGGCATCAGTCTAGGTTCAGATCTTTACTCTGCTTTCTTCGCTGCAGACGCATTTTTAGTTTTGCCAACTCACGCATATCGACATGGGCATCGCTCTCATCAACGATCTCAACACCCAAAATAGTCTCAACACAATCCTCTAAAGTGACGATCCCCTCTACCTGATCGTACTTATCTAAGACTAAGAACATATGCTCTTTCTTCTCAATAAAGAGATCAAGTGCCCACGATACAGGTACCTGCTCATTGATGCGGTAGATGTCTTTTTGTATCTCTTTGAGTTTTACGCTGTCATCTTTTAACGCTTGGCCAAAGAGCTGCTTTGTCAACACCATACCCGTAATGTTCTCAATATTTCCCTCATAGACAGGAATACGAGAGTATTTAAAGATATCGGCTTCATTTTTGACAATATCGGCAATCGTTCTGTCTCCCTCAAGGGCAAACACCACCGTACGCGGTGTCAGAATATCGTGTACTTTGATGTCATCAAGCTTAAGGATATTCTCGATGATGTCAGACTCCTGCTCATCGAGCACCCCTTCATCTTCACTCAAGAGTGCACTCTCTAAAAGCTCCTCTTTGGTAAGGCTCATCCCCTCATCACCTTTTTTAATGCGGTTTGTCACAAAAAGCGTCATCAAAATAATCGGATAGGTAAACCAGATAAAGAAGCGAATGATATAGGCTGCCAGTGGTGCAATCTGCTTCCAGAATGTCGCACCAATGGTTTTAGGAATGATCTCTCCAAAAAACAAAATAGCAAATGTCAAAATTGCCGATACCCAAAAGAGTGCACCAGAGCCAAATACAGCTTCTGCTTGTGCCCCAACTGCTGCCGCACCTACGGTATTGGCTACTGTATTTAAAATAAGGATCGAAGCGATCGATTTGTTGATCTGCTCTTTATGTGAACGCAGGAGTTTCCCTGCATTGGGACGCTCTTTTTCAAGCACCGAAATGTAGGGCATATTCACAGAAAGAAGCACAGACTCCAATACTGAACAGATAAACGAGATGACCACAGCGGCCATAAAATATATAACTAACAAGTCCATAGACTAATTGTATCCTTTTTTAAAGTAAAATAAGGGTTGCAAGCCCAAGAAAACTGAAAAAGCCGACAATGTCTGTTACGGTTGTTAAAATAACCGTACTTCCAATAGCCGGATCGACATTCATCTTCTTAAGCACCAAAGGAATTACCGCTCCAAAGAAACCGGCACTCAGCAGGTTGATGATCATCGAAAGTGCGATAACCACACCCAACATCGGCTCAGAGAACCATATCCAGGCGATCACCCCGATCACTAACGCAAAGAGTAAGCCGTTCCCCAAAGAGAGCAGTACCTCTTTTTTGATGGTACGCATCGCATCGTGCTTGGCAATCTCTCCAAGGGCAAGTTGGCGTACGACAACAGTTAGCGACTGCGTCCCTGCATTACCACCCATCGAGGCAACAATGGGCATCAGTACTGCCAAAGCCACATAGGCTTGAAGCGTACTCTCAAACATCCCGATCACCAACGAAGCGGCGATTGCAGTAATGAGGTTGATCCCCAGCCAGATAGCACGTGCCTTTCCTGCTTTGATGATATCTTCATCCTCTTCGGCATCATCGTTAACCCCTGCAAGGTTATACATCTGATCGGTTGCATGTTCATTAATGATATCGTAGATATCATCAGAGGTAATACGTCCAAGCAGTTTACCATACTCATCGACAATAGGCATAGAGTTTAGATCGTACTCCTGGAACTTCTGTACGATATCTTTAATGTCATCATGATCATGCCCGATAATAGGCTTATACTTTTCAGGATTTTGCTGAATATTCTCGCGAAGTGTCTTGTTCTGATCAAAAACGATCAGATCATCCAACCCTACACCATAACGCAAATAGCCCTCATCGTCTGTGACAAAGAGGTAGTTGATGTTCTCAAGTTCTCCTTCACGTTTAAGCTTGGCAAACTCCTGAATGACATCGGCTACTTTCTGATCGAGCTTGGCAGAGTAAACCTCCACCTGCATATAGGCTCCAGCCTCATCCTCTTCATACTGCTTGAGCTGGAGGATGTCTTGCTGATCCTCTTTGTCAAGCTGTTCAAAAACCTCTTGTGCTACCGAGTCATCATGCTCTTCAAGCTCTTTAATAAAGTCTGTCTGATCATCTGACTCCATCTCAGAGAGTGATTCGGCGATCTCTTCGGCAGTAAAGCTCTCAATGATGTCACCAAAGTAACGATCGGGAAGCTCCAGTGCAACATCGGCGATCAACTCTTTGGGGATGGAGTGAATGGCCTCTTCAAAATGGTTATCACTTAGATCTTTTAGCAGGTTAGCGATCTCGGACGGGTGCAGTTCATCATGCTCTCGTGTCTCTATGTAGTGTTTGAGTTTATCCATCCTGTGGCTCCTGTGTTAAAAAATGAGATGAAATGATACTAAATGTAAAGGGAAAATGTGAGGAACAAAAGTTGCATTTGCCCCTCAAAGGTAGATTATTTTTCAGGAAGATCACACTTTTTGGTAATGATACAAAGCGGACAGAAGTTTGCAAGTCCTGCGATCAATGGTGCTATACCAAGGAAGAACCACTTGTTTCCTGTAATAAATCCTGTTGTAATGAGTGCAAGTCCCAAAACGATACGAATTGGTCTACACACTTTTCTAATTTTATTGACGTCCATCTTCATTTCCTTTTATAAAAGTCATTTAAGTATGAAACTATACTATACAATCCTTAGAACTAAATAAGAGGCTAATAGTCTGAATTAACGATAGTTTATAGTATTAAAATCACCATATCATATTGAGAGGGCCTTAAATAGTAACTCTTATGCGATATAACTATGCAACCTCTTCTTGTGAAAGTTCCAGCATACTCTCAATATTGAGATGATAGTCGATAGACTCCCACTCAATGCCAGTGTTCATACAAATAAGTTTATAGTTCTTCAATTCAGAAAGAGAAGCCTCTTTTAATGGTTGATACCACTCCATAGGTGTAGAGATAATACGCCCATCTTCAAGTTTGACATGAAGATATTCATCATCAAAATGCACCTCTTTCCCTTTAATTAAACCACTCATTCCAAATCCTTATAAAGTTTTCTTGGTTCTCTTTTATAATATCAAGTGCCACTTTTAGATCTTTTGGTTTGAGGTAATTTTGCACCACATTCAAGTTTTCCAACTCGACTTTTGCAAACCCTTCACCTTTCATGACATGAATATGCATAGGCATATGTTCATTGGCATAAAAGAAAAACTTAAAACCATTTTGATTCAGTAAAGTAGGCAACCTTGATCCTCATCTTTTTATATATTATAGCTAAAATTTTTCTTTGTTCTTAATAAATATACTCTGAAGATGTGTGATTTGTTTGCGGTAAATTTGACTGAATAGAAGATTCAGAGAGGAAGAGCTACATCTGGTAAATGACTGAACGTAGAAATGTACGTTCAGTGCAAAATACCATAAAGTGGCAAAAAGCCTACAGTTGTGGCCCGGCGGAGGCAAAGTCGAAATCACCTCCCTTGTCATCATAGCGGTGGAAGTTCTCGATGAACATACCTGCCAGTTTTGCCAACATAGCATCGTACTCTGCTTTATCTTCCCACGTGTTTCTTGGGTTAAGTACGGTATTGTCTGCTACACCGTCAAGTGATTTTGGAATCTGAAGGTTAAATGTCGGCAGGGTTTCAAACTCTGCATTGTTAATAGAACCGTTCAAAATACCATCGATACATGCACGGGTATCTTTAATGCTCATTCTTTTGCCTACACCATATGGCCCACCTGTCCATCCGGTGTTTACAAGGTAGACATTTACATTGTGCTCATCGATCTTCTTACCAAGAAGCTCTGCATAGACTGTCGGATGAAGCGGCAAGAAAGCCTCGCCAAAACAGGCAGAGAATGTTGCCACAGGCTCGGTGATACCACGCTCTGTACCGGCAACTTTTGCCGTATATCCACTAAGGAAGTAGTACATTGCCTGTTCTTTGGTAAGCTTACTTACCGGAGGCAAGACACCAAATGCATCGGCTGTCAGGAAGATGATGTTGTTAGGGTGCCCTGCTTGTAGATCAGGCTTATGGTTTTTAATGTGCTCAATAGGGTAAGAGACACGGGTATTCTCTGTTTTAGAGCCATCCGAGTAGTCGACATTACCGTTCTCATCGGCTACAACGTTCTCTAAGAGAGCATCTTTCACGATAGCACCATAAATTTCCGGCTCTGACTTAGGATCGAGGTTGATTACTTTGGCATAACATCCACCCTCGAAGTTGAATACACCATTTTCATCCCACCCATGTTCATCATCACCGATAAGTGCACGGTTTGGATCGGTAGAGAGTGTGGTTTTCCCTGTTCCTGAGAGTCCGAAGAATAGACAGACATCCCCCTCTTTACCAACATTGGCAGAACAGTGCATAGAGAGTTTTCCCTCTAGTGGCAACCAGTAGTTCATCATAGAGAAGATACCCTTCTTCATCTCGCCACCATACCAGGTACCACCAATGATAGACTCATTCTCTTCTACATTGAATACAACGAAGACATCTGAGTTGAGCCCATGCTCTTTATACTTCTCGTCAACAACTTTACAAGCATTATAGACTGTAAAGTCAGGTTCAAAGTTCTCAAGCTCCTCTTCGGTAGGACGAATAAACATATTCTTTACAAAGTGTGCCTGCCATGCCACTTCGGTTACAAAACGGATAGAGCGGCGACTCGCCTTACTTGCCCCTGTAAAAACATCCATCACATAGATGCTTTTACCAGAAAGCTGGTTTAGCGCCAACTCACGAAGCTCTTGGTAGATCTCTTTTTTGATCGGCCTGTTTACATCACCCCAGGCGATATGCTGGTTTGAAGGTGGCTGATCGACAAAATATTTGTCTTTGGGGCTTCTTCCGGTGAAGATCCCTGTATCACACATAGCTGTGCCTGAAGTAGAGATTTTACACTCACCTTTGTTGATCTCATGCGCTTGCAACTCGTCATAACTTAAATTGTAGTAGACCTCTTGAATGTCTTTCAATCCCAGCTTGTCAAGTCCGTTGGGCGTTCTGGTACTCATAGTATCCTCTTTTCAATATATAAGTCTATGCCAAAAGCATATAGCAAAAACGCGTACGTTGCTGCTATATGTTTTTCTATGCGAATGATAGAGTAAGAAGCCTTACTCTATCTTGAATTTCTATTTAAAAATAGAGAGGAGTACACCGGCTGCAACCGCAGAACCGATAACCCCAGCCACATTTGGCCCCATTGCGTGCATCAAAAGAATGTTGCCCGGTTTCTCTTCTGAACCGACTTTACTTGAAACACGTGCTGCCATTGGTACCGCAGAAACCCCGGCAGAACCAATAAGCGGGTTGATAGGCTCATCTGAGAACTTGTTCATGATCTTAGCCATAATAACCCCTGCCGCTGTACCTGCAGCAAATGCAAGAAGTCCAATTACCATGATCCCTAGTGTCTCAGGAACAAGGAACTTGTCTGCCTGAAGTGTCATACCAACACCAAAACCAAGGAAGATAGTAACAATGTTAATAAGCGAGTTTTGCATCTCGTTGCTAAGTCTGTCTACCACGCCTGACTCTTTGGCAAAGTTACCAAAAGCAAATGCCCCCATCAGAGGTGCCGCATCAGGAAGTACCAAAGCGATCATCATAATCACAACAATAGGGAAGACAAGCTTCTCAAGTCTGTGTACTTTACGGCTTGTCTTCATGACGATCTGACGCTCCTCTTTGGTTGTCAACGCTCTCATGATCGGAGGCTGAATAACCGGTACAAGTGCCATATAAGAGTATGCTGCAACCGCAATCGCCCCTAGCATCTCCGGTGCAAGTGCAGAAGCGATAAAGATCGAAGTTGGCCCATCGGCACCACCAATGATCGAAATTGCCGCTGACTGCTGAAGGGTAAAGTCAACCATGCCTGTATATTGAGAGAGTGCCGCAGCCCCTACAAGTGAACCGAAAATACCAAACTGAGCCGCACCACCAAGCAGTGCAGTCTTAGGGTTGGCAAGAAGCGGTCCAAAGTCTGTCATCGCCCCTACTCCCATAAAGATAAGGAGCGGGAAGAACTCATTGGCAATACCCATATTGTAGATAATACCAAGCATCCCGTGAGGGCCTGTCATATTGGCAATAGGAATGTTGGCCAACAATCCACCAAAGGCGATCGGTAACAGTAGAAGTGGCTCAAACCCTTTTGCAATAGCCAAGTAGAAGAGAATGAAGACGATGATAAACATGATCACACGTCCCCAGCTCTGTGCAAACAAACTCATCTCTTTACCCTGTCCATTTTTAACACCCTCTTTGGGGTTAATGATAGCATCGAGTCCTGTAGTGTGGAAAAAACTTGTAATAAGCTCCCCTACACTCTTAGGGTGGTAGTTTGCTTTCTCTTCAGCAATTAACTGCTCTTGTGTTTTAAACTCGTGTGTACCTGCTGCATGTTCACTCGCAGCACTGCTGCTTGTGAAAAATGCAAACACAAAAAGTACAGAGAGTAACAGATGTTTAATCTTCATGATTACTCCATTGTGGCAAGAAGTTGTCCGTCAGCGACTGCGTCGTTCACATTTACATCGATGGTTTTAATGGTTCCGGCCTGAGGTGCGGCAATATCGATCTCCATTTTCATCGCTTCAAGGATCATGATCACATCACCCTCTGCTACGGTATCACCCGGATTTTTCAAGATCTTCCAAACGTTACCCGGTGTCTGAGAGTGGATCTCGATGCTTCCTGCACCACCTGTTGCTGCCGGTGCTGCCGCTGGTGCAGCTGCCGCTGCCGGTGCTGCATTGGTTGCTGGTGCAATTTGAACATCACCGCTTCCCTCTGCTACTTGAACACTGTACTGTTTACCATCTACTACTACTGTATAATTTCCTGCCATATTTCCTTCTCCACAATCGTTTTCTTTACCTTTTCTTACCATCAACGGTGACTCACCCTTGAGGAACGCAATACCTTTTTGATCACAAGCTGCTGCAATGAAGATGTTCTCTTCTGTTGTCTCAAGTCCTTCATCTTCAAGTACTTTTTTCCAGTGTGCAATCGACTTGTTCTCGTCTTTATCTGCAATGTCAAGCGGATTCTCTGTGGTTGGATCAAGCTTGAGCTTCTGACTTGCCAACTCTACGATCTCACGATCAGGCTCAACCGGTGTCTTACCGAAGTAGCCAAGTACCATTTTTCCATACCCTGGTGCAATCTGCTTCCATGGCCCAAACATTACATTGGCATACGCCTGTTGCCAGTAGAACTGGCTTACCGGTGTTACAGAGGTACCGTAACCACCACGCTCAACCACCTCTTTCATCGCTTTGATCACTTCGTCGAACTTATCAAGATCTCCGTTGTCTCTCATCATCTGCGTATTGGCAGTAAGTGCACCGCCTGGCATTGGAGAGAATGGAATAAGTGGACTTACCTGTGTCGCTTCAGGTGGGATCATGTAGTCTGCCAAGCACTCTTTTAGACGCTCTTCATACTTCAAGATCTTGTCAAGCTGAAGATCACCAAGGTTATAGTTGGTTCCTTTGGTTGCATGAAGCATTGTCAAGATATCTGGCTGTGATGTACCGCCACTCACAGGACTAGCTGCCATATCGATACCGTTTGCACCCGCTTCAAGTGCCGCTAGGTATGAAGCAACTGAAACACCCGCCGTTTCGTGTGTATGGAGTCTAAGGTGTACACTGTCGCCAAGAAGCTTTCTTGCCATGGCGATCGTCTCATAGACTTTATGCGGGTTGGCAGTTCCAGATGCATCTTTGAAACAGACAGAATCAAACTCGATACCGCTGTCAAGAATGTTTCTTAGTGTCTTTTCATAAAACGGTACATCGTGTGCCCCTTTACATCCTGGAGGAAGATCCATCATCGTAACAACCACTTCGTGGTTCATCCCGTGTTTTTTAATACACTGTGCCGAGTACTCAAGGTTGTTGACATCGTTGAGGGCATCGAAGTTACGTACGGTGGTTGTTCCGTGCTTTGCAAACATCTTTGCAAAGAGATCGATCATCTCACGACTACCGGTGTCGAGCATTACAGTGTTGATACCACGGGAGAGTACCTGAAGGTTCGCTTCAGGCCCTACGATCTCGCGGAACTTGTCCATCATCTCAAATGCATTCTCCTGAAGGTAGAAGAAGAGCGACTGAAAACGTGCACCACCACCAAATTCAAAGTGGGTGATACCCGCCTCTTTGGCCGCTTCGACCGCCGGGAAGAAATCTTCCATTAATACACGACCGCCAAAGACAGACTGAAAGCCGTCTCTGAACGTAGTATCCATTACATCAATATATTTTTTAGCCATTTAGAAACCTTATTTACGATTTGTTTTTACGAAATTCTGCGATAGCCGCTACAATTGCCGCCACATGATGGGCATCTTGTGTTGCGTTAGCTTGAGAAGAGGAGTTCGGCACCTCTGGTGCTTTTTCCGGAAAGTATTTGTTGATCAGATATGCCTGAAGCTTCATCACCTGCACAAGCACGATGAGAAAGACAAAGACGATCAACATTCCCAGAACCATGAACTTAAGGGCTTCGCCTACGAGTGTGTATTCCATACTGTCACCTTATGATTTGGTTTACAAATTTTAAACCCGTTTTGCTTTGGGTTAGTTAAAAAGCGTACTTTATCGACGCTTTTTTCTTCGATTGTTGTTTCGGGTAGCTTTTTGCTCACTCTGATAGCTCAAAAGCATCTCGTCAACTCGCTTCTGATCAAAACCGATCTGTGCGGCAGACTCACTCCCCTCATGCTCTATGAGTAAAGAGAGAAGCTTTTGTGTCAAGAGCTCCTGATCCATCTCTTCAAGCTTTGCATAGAGTGCCGCAGCTTCCGGGTGAACCTCGATGTCACGTATACGCTCTGCAAGTGCTTCAAGGCTCTCATCGTCCAAGGCACCATCTGTCTTGATGGTTGCCAGACGCATCTGTGCCCCTACCTCTTTTTGAATACGCTGCAGCTCTCTGAACTCCTCTGTGGTTACCAGAGTGATGGCCTGTCCACTTTTACCCGCACGTCCTGTACGGCCAATACGGTGCACATAGCTTTGCGGATCAAAAGGGATGTGATAGTTAAAGACATGGGTTACATCTTTAACATCAAGCCCCCTGGCCGCCACATCGGTTGCCACCATGATCTTGATCTCACCACGGCGGTAAGATTTAATGATCTGCTCACGATCCTGCTGTTCAAGATCGCCATGCAGTCCTCCTGCATTGTAGCCAAGGGCTTGAAGATGTTCGGTAAGGCGATCAACCTCACGCTTCATACGACAGAAGATAATACACTTGTTGGTATCTTCCGTCTCAAGCAGCTTCACGATTGCCTCATCACGCTGCTCCTCTTTAATGACATAGAAACGCTGATCGATCACATTGTTGGTTGTCTCATCCTCTCCAATGACTGAGACAAACTCAGGCTTGTAGAGAATATGATCGGCCAACTCTTTAATGGGCTCAGGCATCGTGGCAGAAAAAAGCAGTGTCTGACGATTTTGAGGAATATACTCAAAGATCTCTTTAATGTCATCAAGAAATCCCATATCGAGCATCTCATCGGCCTCATCAAGCACCACGATCTCAGGGTTGAGTACATCGATCTTGCCTTTGCGGTAGAGATCTTTGAGTCTGCCCGGTGTGGCAACAACAATCTGCACCCCTTTGTGAATAAGTGCGATCTGCCGTCCATACCCTACGCCCCCATAGACAGTAAGTGTACGGATACCCGCAAAGCGTCCCAAGTGATAGAGCTCGTCACTTACCTGGGTGGCCAGTTCGCGTGTTGGGGTGATGACAAGGGCGCGCTCTATCTCACCTTTGGCCAACTTATCGAGTATGGGCAATCCAAATGCCGCTGTCTTTCCTGTTCCTGTGTGTGCCTGGGCTACCAGGTCTTTGCCCTCTTCGATGATGGGAATAGCCATCTCCTGAATAGGACTTGCCTCTTTGAATCCTGCGATCTTTACCCCTTTGGCAAGATCACGATGGAAATTAAACTCATGAAACTTCATTGTCTTCCTTTAGGGTTGATGCCCAAAAGCATCCCCTACAAATTTGTCCAAAAATGTTTTTTTGAACTTAAGAAAGCTTCCCGTAAGAGGCTCTTTTAAATCCAAATCCCTTTTTACCCTATGACAAAGGCAGAGAGACTCCTCTACCCCTACAGCAACATCAGCAAAACCACCCCCAGCACAATACGGTAGATACCAAACGCCACAAAGGTAAAGCGTTGAATAAAGGCCAAAAAGAGTTTGATTGTAAGGTAGGCCACCACAAATGCCACCACAAACCCTACCGCAAACGCACTCCAGTTCGCATGGGCAAACTCCTGATAGTGTTTGAGCAGATCGTACCCACTAACAGCCGCCATAACAGGAATGGCAAGTAGAAAACTAAACTCCGCAGAGGCTTTTCTGTCCAGTCCTGACAAGAGCCCACCAATGATGGTAGCACCCGCACGGCTGGTTCCCGGGATCAAAGAGAAGATCTGTGCAACCCCAATGGCAAGTGCCTGTTTATAGCTTGTCTGCTCAACATCGTGTATCTGGGCTCTTTGCTCTTTGTAAAAGTACTCTACCACCAAAAAGATGATACCCCCTACAATAAACATCCACGCTACAGTCTGCACATTAAAGAGTGCCTTGATCGTATCTTTGAAGATAAAGCCGACAATGGCAAGTGGCAAAAAGGCAAGAAGTAGTTTCATCCAAAGATCGATCTTTTTAAACGAGAGTTTGTTACGGTAGATAAGCATCACCGCCAAGATAGCGGCAAACTGAATGATCACCTCATAGGCTTTGGTAAGCTCATTCTCTTCAACTCCCAAAAATCTGGAGGCAACGATCATATGCCCGGTTGAAGAGATAGGCAAAAACTCTGTAAAACCTTCGATAACCCCAATGATTATCGCCTGAAAAATATCCATATATCAATTCCTTTGGAATTGAAGCGTGTAGCGTGTAGCGTGTAGCATGTAGAATTGAGTAAGATTTCTCTCTCCTACACGCTGAACGCTGAACGCTGAACGCTTCTATCATATCATCCTGCTAAAGTAACTTTCATCTTTTTGCAGCAGTGCTTCCGGGGTGCCTTCGTCAACCAATCTGCCCTCTTCAAGAACAAAAATATACTCGGCACTCTGAATGGTGCTAAGGCGATGGGCAATGGTTATGACGCTCTTCTCTTTGAGAAAATCGTGCAGTGCTTCAAAAAGCTTTATCTCCGTATGTACATCGAGTGCCGAGGTAGATTCATCAAAGATCACCACTTGAGGGTTGGCCAAAACCATACGGGCAATAGCAACCCTTTGACGCTGTCCGCCGCTAAGCTTGATCCCCTCTTTTCCAACCAGGGTATCGAGCCCATCTTCCAACCTTGCGATGACATCCTCCAATTGTGCAATACGAAGTGCCTCTTCGATCTGCGTTTGGGTATAGGTGTTGCCAAGCGTAAGATTAAATCGCATTGTATCATTAAAGAGTTTAGGGTGTTGTAAGATAAGGTAGATATTTTCCCGAATTGTTGAGAGGTGTAACGATTTTCCGGAAACCCCGCTATAGTGTATCTCCCCCTCTTGCAGTGGATAGAATCCGTTAATGAGGTGAGCCAGTGTTGTCTTGCCACTCCCACTTGCCCCCACGATCGCCACTTTGCCACCTACGGGAATATGCATATTAATATTTTTTAGTATTTTATTCTCTTCACGGTAACCAAAAGAGAGATCCTCTATTGTGATATCTACCGCTCTAGCTTGGGTAAATGGGTTGATCTCCTGCTCTACTGTAGGCTCCTGCTCCATTGCAAAGATAGTATTGATACGCTCACACGCAGCTCTGGCATTGCCCAGTGCATACTGAAACCCGATGATATCCTGTGTAGGAGATACCATCACCCAGAGATAAGAGAAGATAGCCAACATCAACCCCACACTCAAATCTGAATAGGCAACGGCCAAGATACTCACAGCACGAAATATCTCGTACCCGGAGAGAAACACCAAATACGAGAGTTTCGCTGCTGCATCGCTTCTGTAGCCAAAGCGTATCGCCTCATCTTTAAGACTCTGTGCCTCACGCTCTACCTTTTGGAAGAAGTATGGCTCTTTGTTGGCAGCCCGTATCTGCTGAAAGAGCTCCAGCGTCTCACCCAGAGCCGACTGAAAACGCTCTACCGCCCTGTTCTCTTTGCGTTTAAGTTTACCGATGTTGCGTGAGAGCTTAACCGTAAAGAGCACCACAACAGGATTGGTAAGCAGAATAAAAAGTGCCAACTGCCAGTGTATCCAGAGTAGTACCACAGACGAAAAGAGCAAAATAAGTACCGAGACAATCAGCTTGGAGACGGTAGTGCTGACAAAAGCATCGACTGTTTCAACATCGGTGATAAGTTTTGCCGTAATCGCCCCAACCTCGATCTGCTCGTAGGCTTTCAGAGAAACCCGTTTCAGATGCGAAAGAAGATCACGACGCAGACGGTAGGTAATATTTTTTGATATAGACACAAAGATTTTACTCTGCACAACAGCAAGTAGTGTACTTAAAAGACGCAAAAAGAGTATCAGTGCCACCAGTCCGATGACATACCCCTTGGTATCGCTCTTGGCAATGTGTGTGGCGATCCAGTCGATGAGTCCGTGCGACTTGCCAAGCAGCAACTCATCGACCATGATGGGGATAAGCAGCGGCACAACCACCACAAGAAGCGTAGAGAGAATAGCAATGATATTACCAAATATAAGCTCTCTTCTATACCCTTTCATCTGCTTTAAAAGCGTCGATATGGTACAAGAGTGCTTCTGCATTGTTGCGGCTCTACCTGCTAAACAAAGGCAAGAATTTCACGAAGATCTTTCACATTGACACAGTGTGTAGCCGCCTCTTTGAGTACCGGTTTGGCACAAAAAGCGACACGGGTGTCAGCGTGGGCGAACATACTCAGATCGTTGGCACCATCACCAACAACCAGCGTATCTTCCCTGCCTACACCAAGAAGTTTTTGCATACGCACGATCATATCGCCTTTGGCATCGGAGTACATCATCTCTCCTCCGACACGGCCGGTTAAAATGCCGTTCTCATCGTGTAGAAAGTTTGAGAAGTCCGCATCGATCCCCAATCTTTCACATGCCGGTTTGGTAGCATTACGAAAACCTCCGGAGAAACAGACAACTGTATACCCTTTTGCCTTAAGCCCCGCAACCACTTCCGCAGCTCCCGGCATCATAGGAAGATCACTACAGATAGCATCTACTTTGGCTTTTTCGAGCCCCTCAAGCAGTGCAACCCGTGCTACAAGCGATTTAAAAAAATCCAACTCTCCTGCCATTGCCCGTTCAGTAATGGCCGCTACCTGCTCCTCTATACCAAGTGGTTTGGCTAAAAAATCAATCGTCTCACCATCCATCAGAGTCGAATCAAAATCAAAGACTGCCAATTTAGACATACAGTACACCTTTTATATTTTTTACTATTACATGTCCTCTTCACTGTGTCGACGACAGGTAAGTATTATTTGGGTAGAATTATAACCAAAATAACCCTAACTAAAGCGAGATGGCATATGTTTGAAACATTCTGCGACTTTTTGTGCAACAAAACCAAACGGTTCATCACCGTTGAAGTCAACCCACCCCACGGTGCGTCACTCGATGCGATCATTGATGATATTTCAAAATATAAACTTCATGAGAAGGTGAGTGGCTTCTCTTGTACCGACAACCCACTTGCCAAACTCAAAATGAGTGGTGTTCTCTCTGCCATCCGTCTGCAACAGACATTTGGCAAGCCGGTACTGGCAACCATGAGTATGCGTGACAAAAACAAACTCTCGCTTCAATCTACCCTGCTTGGTGCCAACGATTTTGATCTGCGGTGTATCTTGGCACTGACTGGCGATCCGGCAAAGCTTTCCGATCAGCCGGAGGTAAAAGGAGTGCTAGAGCGTGATTCAACCCTGCTTCTAAGTATCATCTACCATCTCAATAAAGGGGTGGATTACTCCAATAAGCCACTCACCCCTGCACCAAAGCCCATCTACCCATTTGCTGTAAGCAACGCCTATGCCAAAGATATGAAAAAACTGCAAAAACGGATGGTTAAAAAGCTTAACTATGGTGCCAGAGCCATCATTACCCAGCCCGTCTACGATGCAGAAAATGCCAAAGAGCTCTTGGCCCTCTTTGAAGAGGCCAAAGAGATGAGTATCCGCGATACCGCCAAAGAGGCACAGCTTGTCTTGGGGCAGTTCCCTATTGTACGGGCAAAAACAGCCAACTTTATCGATGACAAGGTTCCGGGTATCTCTGTACCTAAAGATATTATCGATGAGATGAACCTGGCTGCCATGGATGGAGAGGCCAAAGAGCAAGAGGTGGGCTTTGCTCTGTCTAAACGCATTTTCGATGAGATGATGGAACTTCACGGCAAAGTCCACCTCATGACACACAACCGCTTTGATCTCTGCTCTGAGCTTATTGGCTAACAACTTCTTTTTTCCACAAGTCGGGTTCTCCAAAATCCGACTTTTTCTTTTTACAATATTAAACTTCTTCTGCTATACTTCCGCCATCACTAAATAGGAGTAAAAATGTCCGAATTAAAAAAGTTTCGTTTTATCAATAAAATTGAGGGGTATTCATTTTTGATCTTGCTCTTTGTGGCAATGCCGTTGAAGTATATCATGGGGTATCCGGTTGCAACCAAAATTGCCGGTATGCTTCATGGTGCTCTGTTTGTCTACTTTATCTACCAGCTCTTTGAGGCCAAGAGCGAAGCGGGATTGAGCAAAAAAGAGACACTACGCTACTTCTTGCTCTCTTTGGTGCCATTTGGTTCTTTCTACACAGACAAGATGCTCAAAAGCAAGTATGCTGTCGCTTTAGAGAAAGTGAAAGCCTAATCAAGATGTGTCGCATTGAAACAATGCGATACACTACATCCAGATATATCCACCCACCAAAACAGCATACCGCACCCCTTTTGCCACAGCCACAATAAAGACAAACTTTAGCAAGTCATAACGCAATACACCCGCTATAAAGGTAAGCGGATCCCCTATAAGAGGCATCCAGCTCAAAAGCAAAACCCACCCACCCCACTTCTCAAAGCGTTGATGGGCATGTTGCATCTTCTCTTTAGAGAGGTAGCCTCTTTTTTCAAGAAACCCCTCTCCTTTTAACCCAAGCCAGTAGTTTAGTATGGCACCCAGCGTATTACCAAGTGTGGCAGCAAACCAGAGCATCCATGCAGGGTACCCTAAAGTAAGATCATACACCAGCAATGCCTCACTTCCCATTGGTAAGAGTGTAGCAGAGATAAACGCTGTAAGAAAAAGAGAGAGGTAGAGCATCATAAGCTATCTACACAGACAAAGAGAACTTCGCCTTTTACCACACGTCCCACCTGTCGTTGACATGCCAACGACGGAAGCGAGATGTAGCATCCTAGCTTTTGTGCTTGATGAAAATGCCCCTCGATCACCATATCGGCACCTTCATAGTGGCTCATAATGGCATCGATACGGCTTTTAAACGCTTCAAATGTATGGCATATCTGCTTTTTAGATAGCTTGGCCATACGGTGATCGATAATCATCTTTTGCCACGGTTTTAGCAAGGTAAGGGTTACTCTGTTTCGCAGAAGCTTTGAGTAGAGGTTATAGCCTATGCCTGTAGCATACTTGTCACCATGAGAGAGTGCAACACGCTTCTGCCCCATACAGCACCAGAGTGGCTGATGATCTCGGCTGTAAACTTGAATATTTGGAAATATGTTTTTAAGACAAAAATCGTGGTTCCCCTCTATGTAGATCACCTCTATTTTTTTAGAGAGTGCCTGTAAAAGAGCAATTGCCTCTTTAGAGAATGTTTGGATGTAATCGTTATATCCAAAAAGAAGATCAAAGTTGTCTCCCATTAAAAAGAGCTGGGGTATTCTGAGTTCACCAGAATCTAGCTTTTGAAGCAACAGAAGAAAATCATCACCATGATGAGGGTAATGGGAATCGGCAATAAACAGAGCCCCCTCTTGAATGACTAGGCTACTATCTTCCATATCGATCTTCAACCGATTTCTTACGGTACATAAGCAATCGTAGGGATCCCCAACCCTTCATCATACCCACACATCAGGTTTGCTGCTGCCAAAGCTTGTGAACTGGCCCCACGAAGCAGATTGTCGATGGCGGAGCTGACAAAGAGTGCATTACCGTTTTTGGCAGCATAGATATCGCAAAAGTGGGTTCCTGCCGTACTTTTAATGTCAACCGGCTTTTGACGGATACGGATGAACGGATCATTCTTATAGGCCTCTTGAAGCACTTCTAACGGATCGATATCTGCTTTGAGTGTGGCATAAACGCTTACAAGCTCCCCACGCGTAGCAGGAATGAGATGCGGCACAAAATTAACATGCACCTTGGCACCGTGTATCTTTTCGATCTTCTCTGCGATCTCTGGTGCGTGGCGGTGTTTGAGTGGGTTGTAGGCAAAGATGTTATCGTTGATGGTTACAAAGTGTGTTGTTTCGCTAAGCTTCTTTCCTGCCCCGCTGACACCCGACTTCGCATCGACAAAGAGCGGTGCATTGGTGTCGAGGTAGGGAATGAAAGGGAGTATTCCAAGCAGCGTAGCTGTAGGGTAACACCCCGGCCCTGCGGCGAGGTTGGCATCTTTAAGTGCATCGCGGTAGTACTCAATGAGTGCATAAACCGCATCATCCAAATGGACTTTGTCTTCATGTTCACAGTAGTGTGCTTCGTAGGTTTCTAGTTCCAAACGATAATCTGCCGAAAGATCAACCACCTTAAGGCCATTTTCTATGAGTGATTTGGCAAAACCCATAGAGGCTTTGTGTGGCAGTGCCAAAAAAACAAGATCACAG
>Ga0256843_1000949_pt1 | contig 23767 bp, 23 predicted proteins | sample AlvinellametaG_FD_191572 | JGI IMG/M metagenome (GOLD analysis project Ga0256843, IMG submission 191572) | Pompeii worm associated microbial communities from hydrothermal vent at the East Pacific Rise, Pacific Ocean - Alvinella | ecosystem: Host-associated > Annelida > Integument > Unclassified ... | reverse complement strand
GTGGAGAGGTAGAAGAAGTGGTGCTTTTTGGATATACTAAAAAAGATAAAATAAAACAAAAAGCTATTGTAAGGGTGGTTTAAGTGAGATTAAGTCAGTTTGAAATAGACTCAATTATAAAAAGTTTTCAAGAGATATTTGAAAAAGGGGTAATCTATCTATTTGGGAGTAGAGTAGATGATAATTTAAAAGGAGGCGATATTGACCTTTATATTATTACCTCTTGGTATAGATGATGTAAGACTTGCTATTAGTAAGCAATCGTCGTTTTAAAACCAGAATCCCCCGAATTTATTCGTGGGGAGTATGTCAAAAAGCTTCAAGATACATTAGGAGAGAGTCCTTTCTCTTATTTTGCAATTAGAGGGAGAGGCTATTAAAAAGATGAGCTTTATAAATAGACTTAATCGTCTCGAAGAGTTAGAGATAATTGATAGATTAGAGTGGATGAGCCTAAGAAGCAGTAGAAATGAGATAGCACACGAATATAGCTACAATACAGAAGATATTGTAGAAAATATTAATTTTATATATAAAAAAAGCCAAAATTAATAGATATTTTTGAAAAGATATATAGCTATTGTCATAAAAAGTTTAATATAAATTTAAAATAGATTAAAAAGGATAGATATGCCACAAAGTATAGATAAAATTTTTATTGAAAAAGATGAGTTAGTAAGAGATTTGCAAAATTTTTTAGAAGATAAAGAGGTTAAATATTTAACTCTTTTAGAAGAGGCTTTTAGTGATGTAAAAGAGCTTTTAGAAAAAAATGGATTTATTCCTATGGAAGATGAATATTGCTACGACAAAAATATAAATGGATGTTGGCTAGGGCTTTGTAAGAGTGATTTTAAATATATGGATAGCTTTAAATCAGGAAGTGATTATCAAGAGGTATTAAAAAGTATAAGAGGCTTTTATAAAAATAATAATATTGATATACCAACTAAAGAGGAATTAATAAGTTTAGCAAATATTTCAGTTGCTCCTTTTAGTTTATCGAGTCAAAGACCAACTAACCCAAGTGCATATATTTTATATAAAAAAGGTAATGGATATACTCAAACTTTTGATTTAGATAGAGGATATTTAAAAGACTCTTCTTCAGGTGGTTATGTTCATCCAATTTATAGACTTTATGATACATCTAAAAAACTATCTAATGAAGAACACTTTTTACTTTGGATTGCAAATGGATTAAAACCAAAAAATCTTAATTCAACTTCTTATAATAGACTATTAGAACTTGATATTGAAATTGATGAAAGTTTTATGATAAAAGACTTCTCTAAAATAGAGCTAGATCAAGAAGTTCTTGCTCAAGAGCTTTTAAAAGCTGATAACATTAGAGCAAATCTAATAGAGTATGATAAAAAGCTTATAAAAGATGTTAATAAAGGGAGTTGGGAGGCTTTTGGTTTAACTAAAAGAGAAAATTTCAAAGAGCCAATTGAAGTTAAATTAATCGAACCAATAGTTGCTAAAGATCCAAAAGAGTCTATTGTAAAAGGTGGAGTTATTGGTATAGACTTTGGAACAAAATCTACTGTTGTAGTTTATCAAAAAAATAGCGAGACTATACTACCATTAAGAGTAGGTATTGGAGATTGGAGTAAAAAGCAAGAACCTCACCACTATGAGAATCCAACTGTTATGGAGTTTATTGATTTAGAGAGCTTTTTAGAGCAATACAATAAGAGTACCTTTAGACCAAATACAAAATGGGATGATCTAACTATCTCTCACACAGCTTATGAAAATCTAAAAAATAGTAACTCTAAAGAGTTTAACGCTTACTTAACAGAGCTAAAACAGTGGGCAGGTGATAGAAACAGAAAGCTAAAAATAGAAGATAAACAAGGTGAAATCTATGAGTTAAAAGAGTTTGAAAAATTAGAAGGTAATGATTTAAATCCAATAGAGTTATACGCTTACTATTTGGGTCTTTATATCAACAATCAACATAGTGAGAGCATCTATTTAGAGTATTTGCTCTCTTTTCCTGTAACTTATGATCTAAAAGTTAGAGAAAAAATCCTAGATAGCTTTAAAAAAGGTCTTGCTAAATCTCTACCAGATATTGGTGAAGAGGTTAATAATCTAAGAGTAACAGCAGGTGTTAGTGAACCAGCAGCTTATGCAGCTATCGCTCTACAAGAGTATGAATTAGCAGATAAGAATGAAAAAAACTTTTATGGAATATTCGACTTTGGTGGAGGAACGACAGATTTTGATTTTGGAATCTTTAGATGGAGTGATGGAGATAAGAGAGAGGAGAGAAGATATGATTATGTGATAGAGCATTTTGGAGCTGGAGGAGATAAATATCTAGGTGGAGAAAATCTGCTTGAGCTTTTAGCCTTTGAGGTATTTAAGAAAAATAGTGAAGTTTTAAGAGAGAGTAAATGTAGCTTTGAGTTGCCACCTGAGTGCAAAGAGTTTTTGGGTAGTGAAGTGCTTTTATCAAACTCTAGAGAAGCAAGACTTAATATGGTCAATTTGATGAATAAGCTTAGAGTGTTTTGGGAGAGAGAGAGCTTTGAAGAGAGTGTTTTTGAAGATAGCTCTATAAAAGTAGATCTGTATGATAATAGTGGAGAGCTAAAATCTAACATAGAGCTTGAAATTAATGAAGATGAACTCTATATTATTTTGGAGGATAGAATAAGAAAGGGTGTCGATAGCTTTTTTGAGAGTCTAGGAAAATCATTTTATAGTTATGCTAAAGAGATAGAGTTTGATATAGATACTATAAATATATTTTTGGCAGGAAACTCTAGTAAATCTCCTATTGTAAAAAAACTATTTGATGAAAAAACGAATGAGAAGCAAGAGGAGTTTAATCAAAAAAATGTGAATGCAGAGATTAAAATCTATCAGCCACTAGACAACAAAGATGATTTTAGTAAACCAAATGGAAAAACGGGAGTCGCTTTTGGTCTGATTGAGACAAGAGAGGGAGGGACTATTTTAGTAATAGACAGAAATATAAAAGATGATAATATTAAATTTAGTTACTACCTCGGAAGAAATAGCAGAAAAAAATTTAGAGTATCAATTGATAGAGATAATAACTATAACGAGTGGTTTGAGTTTATAGATGCAGGTGATAACTATTTTGAGGTTTACTATACAAATTCTCCATTAGCCATCAGAAATGATTTACCAATTAGTGATAACTCTATCAAAAAACTTAGGCTACCAATCCCAAATAGAGATGTAGATAAAGATATTTATATAAAATTGGTAGATTCTAACAGTTTTGAGTATGGAATAGGGGATAATAAAAGCAGTGTTGAACCTATAGATAGAGTCTATATAAATCAATAGATGGAACCTTTTAAAGATAGTATCGATAATCATCGGTATTATCTCTTAATTAGTTCTATTTCTATAACCTTTTAAAATCTTCAAAAGAGGGGAGAGCCTCCTCTAGCTCTTTTGTTGACGAACTCCCCATTGATAAATCAAGGGGATTCTGGCTTTACGGCGAAAGTTGGTAAATCTTTCGTTAAATTATACTCACTTACACCTATTGGCTTATCTATATTTTTGATGGCATACTCTACAATCAAATCATCCTTTGATTTACTCTAATTGAAGCTTTTATCTGGTGAGATTTAAACTTATGTTTTAAATCCTCAATAATATCTTTATACTCTATGATATCCATAATCTATCTCAAAAATTCCCTACTCATAAACTCTAAGCTCATTGTAAAGACTATCTCTTTCTACAGGAGTAAAGCCACTATTTTTTATTAGGCTTACAAACTCCTCTAGCTCCAAACCATTTGCACTCCTAGCACCAGCAGAAGATTGGATAGACTCTTTTTGAATTGTCCCATCTAAATCATCAGCCCCAAACTCTTGAGCAAGAAGTGCCAAGCCAATTGTTGAAGTCGCCCAGTAAGCTTTGATGTGAGGGATATTATCTAGCAAAACTCTAGAGATTGCATAAGTTTTCAGTATCTCTTGAGCTGTTGGAAACTTCTCTACTCTTAAAAAGTTATTCTCTCTTTGATAAACCAGAGGAATAAAGCAGTTAAAGCCCCCACTCTCATCTTGCAAATCTCGAAGCCTCAAAATATGGTCGATTCTATGCTCTCTTTTTTCAATATGCCCAAAAAGCATCGTAGCATTACTCTTTTTGCCTCTTTTATGCCAGAGCTTGTGGATTTGTAGCCACTCATCAGAAGTTACTTTACCTTTGCAGATAAAATCTCTTACCTCTTCATCAAAAATCTCAGCCCCACCCCCTGGCATAGAATCAACACCGCTTTGAATCATTAGCTCAATTACCTCATCAAAACTTAGACCATTACTCTTTGCTAAGAAATTGACCTCGGCTGATGTGAGAGCTTTGATATGAATCTTGGGGAATTTCTCCTTGATTTTGGTAAACGCTCCCATGTACCAATCAATTCCGACTTCTGGGTTGTGAGCAGAGACAATGTGAAGCTCTTTTGCTCCCTTTTCTATCGCCTCTTTTGCAATTTCTAAAATCTCATCGTGACTTAGAGTGTATTGGTTGGGATTTTTACGACTAGCACTATAAGCACAAAATTTACAGATATCCTTGCAGACATTAGTCGGATTGATGTGTCGATTGACATTGAAAAAGCTCTTTTTACCAAACTTCTCTTCTCTAATTTTACTTGCCAACTCTCCAAGAGTAAAAAGGTCAAAACTATAAAGCTCCAAGGCTTCATCTATATTTAATCTCTGAGAGTTTTCTATCTTTTTTATAATGGTTTTTCTATCCATTTTTGCCTCAAATTTAGTAACTTTTTCGCTATTATAGCGAGAGTAGTTAAGAGGAGAAAATTTCAATGTCAAAGAGCCTAAACCATAAAATAGAAGAGCTTTTATACAACAGAGCAAAAGATTTTGAGATAGCAAAAGTGATAAGAGATGACCTAAAAGAGTATTTCAAAACTCTTCCAGAGGTCTTTAGCCAAAATGGTGGTAAAGATTTCCTTGTCAAGCATACCAAAAAGATAGACTCTATTATTAAAATTGCTTATCGTGTGGCTTGTCGAGAGATGTTTGGAGAGTATATCCCTCTTAAAAATCATATCCCAATTACACTTGTAGCTCTTGGAAGTTATGGAAGAGAGCAGATGACACTCTATTCTGATATCGATTTGATGATAGTTTATGAGGATATTCCAGCTTACAACACCAAAGAGATTATTCAAAAGCTTCTCTACATTCTTTGGGATAGTAAGTTAAAATTAGGGCATAGAGTTCACCCTTTGGATGAGATTTTTGATGTCGCAAATAGCGATATCACAATAAAAACTGCTATGCTTGAGTCTCGTTTTGTAGATGGCTCAAAAATGCTCTGGACAAAGCTAGAAAATAGATTAAGTGATTTAAGAAAATACAATCAAAAAGAGTTTATACTACAAAAGATGGAGGAAAGAAGAACTCACCATCAAAAATATCCTTTAACGATGGAGCCAAATCTCAAAGAGGGAGTTGGTGGTTTTAGAGATGCAAATATGGTCTATTGGATAGGTAATCTACTCTTTAATGTCCCAAGAATCAAAGAGCTTGATAAAAGTATAGTCAATGAAGATGAGTACAGAGAGTTTCGTATATCACTTGAATTTATTTTCAAAGTCAGGAGTGCTTTGCATATTGTAGCTGGCAAAAAAATAGATACTCTACAGCTTGAATATATGCCAGATGTCGCCAAAATGGTGAAGCTAGGTGATGATTACAAAGGTCAAATGAAACTAGCAAAAAGGGTGATTGGAAGCTTAAAAAGTATCCATCTTTATAGTAGAATTTGGCTTGAGAGATTAATTGGAGAGATTGTCCCAGAAATCTATGAAAACTACTTTCTTCCAGAGATTGAATCTCAAAAACTCGGTGATATCATTGACTCCTTGGAGAGGAATCGACCATTTAGACCTCATCCACAACTTCTCTCAATGCTAATCCACTCCAAGCGTCCAGAGAGAAATAGTAAAAGAATCTATAAAAGCTTGAGCAAAATTTTTGATGGTACTTTTGCTTACTCTTCGCTTGAGACATTTATGGAAGCAAAACTTCTAGGCTATCTTATCCCTTCTATGAGAAAAATAATCGATTTACCGCAGTTTGATGGGTATCATCGCTATTCAGTCGACAAACACTCGATTGAGACACTAAAAGCTCTTGAATCAATTGATGATAAGTTTTTGAAAGAAATTTTTGATAATCTCTCAAAAGCTGAAAAACATATGCTAAAAATTGTCGCACTTTTGCACGATGCGGGAAAAGGTCGCAAAAAAGATCACCATTTAGTAGGGGTTTCTCTCTTTAGAATTTTTGCTCAAAAGATTGGAATAAAAGAGGAGCTTATTAAGATGGGAGAGAGATTAATCTTGCATCATACATTAATGAGTAGAACAGCTCAGAGAGAGGATATTTACAACCAAAAAGTGGTGATGAGGTTTGTCTCTAGATTTGGTTCTAAAAAGATGTTGGATTTGATTTATCTACTCACTTATGCCGATATGAATGGTGTAGGTAGTGGTGTTTATAATAACTACACCTCTAGACTTCTTCGCACACTCTACCAAGAGTCCCTTGAAGCACTTAGCAATGAACAGCTTTTAGATGAGACTGCAAGAAGAGTCAAAGCTGTAGATAAATTAAAGAGAAGCCAAAGCTTCAAGGATACTCCATACTCTCTCCAGAAAAAGATTTTATCGATTGATTCTGATGCCTTTTTCCTCAGGCATAGCTCCAAAAAGATTGTAGAAATTGCCAAAGAGGCATTTGGAGTAGAAGATTATAGGTACATCATTAGTAATGAGAAGTTTCTTACGATTGAAGTGATTAGAAGACAAGATTTTAATCTTGCTTATCTACTCTCAAGGCTCAATCGTCTTCAAGTTGTCAGTATGGAGATTGTCAAACTCTTTGATGATATCAAATATTTCAAGATAGATTTTAATGATAGATTAGATGAGAGTGAGTTGCCATTTTTGAAGATAGAAATTGAGAACTCTTTCTTGCCTCAAAGAGAGCTAAAGCTCAAAAAACCAGAGATAAAAGAGGGTGAAATCACAATTGATTGTGACCACTCAAAAGAGTATGCGACAATGACGCTAAAAACCAAAAATCAATCTGGACTTTTGGCATACCTTATCAATATGTTTGATAGGTTTGGCATTGATATTGCTACAGCTAAGATTCATACTCTAAAAGGTAGGGTCAACGACCTCTTTTTGATTGAAAAAAATGGTAATTTCTGTACAAACCTAGAAAGAGTAAAGGAGATTTATAGTTAAATTTTTCTATTTGAATCTTTGGTTTAGGTATTGACATTTTTTTTGTATAATTGAGCCTTAAAATAAAAAGGATTTAAAGATGAAAAAAATAGTATTTACAGGTTTTACTCTTCTATTTTTGAGCGGTTGTACTTCCATAATTACTGCTCCAATTGATGTAGCATCTTCTGTGGTAGGAGCCGGAGTCAATCTAGTCGGAAGTGCTGGTGGTGCAGTAGTAAATACTGTAACTGGTGGTGGTGATGATTGATTTTCGTTATAATTTTGCCAAAAATTATGGAGAATAGATGTTAAGATTTGCACCAAGCCCCACAGGGGATATGCATATTGGAAATTTAAGAGTAGCTCTTTTCAATTATATTACAGCAATTCAAAAGGGGAAGAATCTACTTTTGAGGATTGAAGATACAGACAAAGCTAGAAATATTGAGGGAAAAGATAAAGAGATTGAAGCCATTCTAAAGAAGTTTGCAATTTATCCAAGCGAAGTAATTTACCAGAGCAAAAATCTCCCAATTCACCAAAGACTAGCCCAAAAACTTTTAGAAGAGGCAAAAGCTTTTGTCTGTACTTGTAGCCAAGAGGAGTTAGAAGCCTCCAGAGAAGAGGCAAAAGCCAAAAAGAGAGCTTACCGCTATAGTGGAAAGTGTTTTGAAAATGGAATTGAAAAGCTAGAAGAGCTAAAGCAATCTCAAATCCCTTTTGTAATTCGAATAAAAAGACCTGAGGAGGTGATAACTTTTGATGATATCATTAAAGGTCAAATCAGTAGCGCTCCAAATGAAGTCGATAGCTTTGTAATTTTAAGAGCTGATGGGACTCCTACTTACAACTTCGCTTGTGCTGTTGATGATATGAGTGCTGGTATTTCGATGATAATTCGAGGTGAAGACCACCTTAGCAATACCCCAAAGCAGATTCATATTCAAAAATCCTTAGGATTTGAGGATAAGATTGAGTATGCACATCTACCAATCATTTTAAACTCCGAAGGTAAAAAGATGAGTAAAAGAGATAGTGCTAGTAGTGTAGTTTGGCTCTTAGAACAGGGCTTCTTACCAGATGCGATAATCAACTATCTTATTTTACTTGGAAACAAAACTCCTGTAGAAGTTTTTACTCTTCCTGAAGCGATTGAGTGGTTTGACTTGAAAAATATATCAAAATCGCCTGCTAAATTTGATATTGATAAGTTACGCTTTTTAAATAGAGAACATATCCAAAAAATGGACTCTAAAGAGTTGTCGAAGATTTTTGGTTTTGCTGATAGTAATATTGGCAATTTGGCAAAAGTCTATCTTGAAGAGTCTAGTACAATCTTTGAGATTGAAGAAAAAATCAAAAAAGCTCTCTCTCCAAAAGATTGCAAAGGTGAGTGGCAAGATGAGATGAAAATCCTCTCTCAAATTATTTTAAAAGCTCCAATGATTGAGGAGTTTGATGAGTTTAAAAAGTACCTAATCAAACAGAGCGGTCTAAAGGGAAAAAGATTATTCAAGCCTTTGAGAATTTTACTCACAGCCCAAGAATCTGGCCCAGAGCTTAGCCTAATCTATAAATATCTAAAATCTTATATTCTGGAGGTAGCAAGATGCGTGCATTGATGATTGCATTTATTCAACTAGCCCATCAAATCATAAATCTATATATTTTAGTAGTAATTGTAGCAGTAGTTTTATCGTTTGTTAGTGCTGACCCGTACAATCCTATTGTCCAATTTATTCGTCAAGTCACAGAGCCTGTTTTTAATTGGCTTAGAAATAAGTTTCCAATGTTGATGGTAGGCAACTTTGACCTTTCACCTTTGGTGTTGATTTTGGGTCTACAGTTTATTGATACTGTTTTGATAAATCTGGTTTAACGTATGATAAGAGTTATAACGTTAATATTAATTCTATCTTTTGGACTTTTTGGGAAGTATCTAACTTTCCAAGAGGTTCATAATATGCCAAAAGGTCTTGAAAAAAACTACTATATTTGGCGATACATTCAGCAAAAAAATACTTCCAAAGCCAGTGCGATGAAAATCATCAAAGAGGCGACAAGAATCAATAACCTTCTAAGAAAAGCTTATGTCAAAAAGACAGGTCTCAAACCTCCAAGAGTCTCAAATAGAGGAGGAATCTCTTCAAGTAGCAAACCTCCAAAACAAGTAGACCCAAACCTTCAGAGAAAATTGGCAAAGACAAAAGAGATGCTAAAAAGTCCAAATCCTCTAAAAGTCTGGAAGAACTTCTCTCCTAGTATGAAAGTTTTTAGCTTCAATAATGCAGGAAGAGCTGGTCGGAAAAAGTTGGATCATACTCCAACTCTTACGGAGTGGCAAGCGATGAGTCGTGTCTGGGGAGTGGACAAAGTTGTTTCTAAAATACGCAAAGAGAATCTAAAGAGATTCCAAAAAGCTCTATATTTTCCTCCGGCAAAAGATGCTAAAATTGGCTACTCAAATCTTATGAAGATAGGATTTGAGAGTCTTCAAAGAGGAAACAAAAAAGTAGCTGAGCTAGATTTTGAAATAGCCTCTAGAATGGCTTGGGCTAGGGAGCAAGCAGACAGAGCGCTATTTTGGGCTTGGAAAGTAAGCAAAAATAGAAATTATCTTAAAAAGCTTGTAAAGAGTTACTCAATTAATATCTACACTCTAGCAGGAAGAGATGCTCTTGGAATGAGTTATGATTTGGGTATTACCCCAAAACTTCCAAAGGGTAAAGTCAAAGGTTTTGACATCAAAGACCCAATTGCTTGGCACAATCTAAAAAGAAAAATCTACTCAAAAGGCACTAACTTAAAGGCTCTAGCCCAAAGATTCAAAGTCAATGAAGCAGTAGGAATTTACAGCTACATTATGACAAGAGCTAGTAAAGATAGAACACAATATTTTCCTATGCCTTACAGAGAGTATCTCTCTAAATTTCCTATAAAACGCCAAGCAATCATCTATGCAATTGCAAGACAAGAGAGTAAATTTGTACCAGCTTCAGTTTCTGTCTCTTATGCTCTTGGGATGATGCAGATAATGCCATTTTTGATTAAGCATTTGGCAAAACAAAAAAAAGAGTTGGTAGATTATGATGATATGTTTAATCCAAAATTGGCTCTAAAATATGGAAATCAGCACCTAAATTATCTCACAAGCTGGCTTCACCATCCACTTTTTGTAGCCTATGCTTACAATGCTGGGATTGGTTATACTCGCAAACTACTTAGAAAAAGTAACTTTTTCCGCTCAAATAGCGATTATGAGCCTTGGTTTAGTCTAGAGCGAGTAGCCAATTATCAAGCAAACGATTATGGCAAAAAGGTTTTGGCAAACTATGTAATCTACTTAAATAAACTTGGATATCATATTAAATTGACAGATTTGATTAACTCCTTGACAAATGTATCAATTACAGATAGATTTAGAAAACAAAGAAGGTAAGGTTATGGAAAAGTTAGAGTTTACAAATAAAGAGGCATTTAGTTTTGCTATAGCATTCATCAAAGGTAACTGGATTTTGTCTCTAGTATCAGCTTTTGCTCTATTGATTTTGACTTTTTTTGGGATGATTCCTCTAGCTGGTTTTATTTTTATGTTAGCAAGTACGATATTTTATACATCTTTTCAGATTTATGTAGCACGTGTTGCAAAAGATAGCTACTTTGTCGAAGATGTTGAAAATAGAGCTTCTCAGACTACATTCAAAGATTTTTATCTAGAATTTTTACCACAATCTGCTGGTTTGACTTTAGGGACTTTCTTGTTATCGATGATATTTTCTGTAATCTTTGGTGGTCTTTTATTAGATTTTATCACAAATGGAGTTTTAGATACTACTACATCTTTGGCTCTTGGAAGTGCTACTGCTATTATTTTATGGCTAAGCTATATTGCTCCAGCAGTTATTGGCTACTCTTTTATGGCAGATGATTTTAAAGAAGCTTTTTATAGAAGTTTTAATGTTTTAAATCCAAACTTCTGGGGAAAAACTCTAACATCTAGATACTTCAAATTTATCTCAGGATGGAGCATAATCGCTTTTGGACTCTCTTTTGTTGCAATGCTAGCTTTTAGTACTATCTTTTTAATTCCTGTTGGGTTGGTTATTATTTATATTTTGATTCTTTATAGTGGTATTGTTTTTATCTATACTCAAGAGAAGTTAAAATAGTTCAGATGAGTAAAAAAAGAGAAAATTTTGATATTTTAATTTTAGGAGCTGGAGCGTCTGGATTGATGGTAGCTTCACTCCTAAAAAATAAAAAAAGAGTAGCTATTATTGAAGGCAATAGCAAAGTAGGCAAAAAACTCTCAATCACAGGTGGAGGCAGATGTAATATCTCCAATGCCAATCTAAAACCGAGTAATTTTTTGGGAGATGAAAGTTTTTCTAGGGTAATTTTTCGAAGATTCAATCAACACCACCTTCTAAAGTGGTTGGATTCTCAAAAAATAGAGTTATCTTTGGAGAAAAATGAGCAGTTTTTCTGCAGGAGTGGTGCCAAATCTATCGTAAATCTTTTTGAAAAATCTATAAAAGGTATCAATCTATTTTTAAATCATAAGATTTTGTCTCTCAAAAAACAAAATGACAATTTTATACTCTCTTGTGACAGAAGAGATTTCAGAGCCAAAAATGTAATCGTAGCAACTGGAGGTTTGAGTTTTGGAGGCTTGGGAGCAACTGAGATTGGTTTTGAGATTGCTAGTAGTTTTGGACATCAAATCCAAAAGCTCTCTCCCGCACTTGTAGGATTTACTCTACAAAAAAAGCAGTTTTTCATGAAGGATTTAGCAGGTGTTTCTCTTCCTGTAGAGATAAAGGTAGCCAAAAAAATCTTCAAAGACAATCTACTTTTTACTCACACAGGAGTCTCAGGTCCTGCAGTATTAAACGCCTCTTTGTACTGGCAAAAAGGGGAAGTTGAGATAGATTTTTTGCCAAATTTTGCTCTAAAAAACATAAGTGGAAAAAAGAATATCTCCACACTCTTGCCTCTACCAAAGAGATTTTCCAAAGCAATACTAAATCATTTGGAGATTGTAGATAAACCAGCTTATAAAATATCTCCTGATGAATTAGAAAGGTTAAAAAGATTAAAAAGTTATCAATTTTCTCCTGCTGGTACATTTGGCTACAACAAAGCAGAAGTGACAAAAGGTGGGGTCTCAACTCAAGAGCTTGAAACTAAAAATATGATGAGTAAAATAGAAAAAAATCTATTTTTTGTGGGGGAAGTAGTAGATATCACTGGAGAGCTTGGGGGCTATAATCTCCAGTGGGCTTTTAGTTCTGCCTTTGTCTGTGCAAAATATCTAAACTCTAAGCAAGACTAATATCTATTTCTAAGTTTATCTTTTGCTAAGTCTATATTTGCACAAGCGGACCTATCTCCATATCTACACGCTTTTTTCCAGTAGTAGAGTGCTTTTCTATAATCTTGTCTGACTCCACCTTCACCATCAGCATAGATAAATGCCATAGTATTACAAGCTCCAGCAACTCTACTATCACACGCTTTTGAGAGATATTTTATCGCTTTGTAACCATTTACTCTAACACCATTTCCTGTAATATACCTTACTCCTACCTCTTCACAAGCTACCATATTTCCTCTGTTGCAAGCACTCATTGCTCTAGAAAAAGATGAAGCAGAAAGTAGCTCAAAGCCAAGAAGTGCCAAGATTATGAATTTTAGTCTCATTTTTACCCTTTTTTCAAAATTTATCACTAGATTAACATAGATTATTTAACAACAAAATTTAAAAAAGAGGTCAAAGAGTACTTACTTTTATAAAACTTCCCAAAAAATCTATTTTCTGATAAGTCTAGTTGAGTTTGGATATAATTGCAAAAAATAGATTAAGGATATTAAACGATGGGACTTGGAATTGGACTTGTAGGATTGCCAAATGTGGGAAAATCTACTACTTTTAATGCTCTGACAAAAGCTCAAAATGCTCAAAGTGCAAACTACCCTTTTTGCACAATCGAACCAAACAAAGCAGTAGTTCCTGTGCCAGATAGACGCTTAAATGAACTTGCAAAGATTGTAAATCCTGAAAGAATCCAGTACTCTACCTTGGATTTTGTCGATATTGCAGGACTTGTAAAAGGTGCTAGCAAAGGTGAAGGAAAAGGGAATAAGTTTCTCTCAAATATCCGTGAGACTGAGGTGATTTTAGAGATTGTTAGATGTTTTGATGATGATAATATTACCCATGTTGAAGGAGAGATTGACCCAATTCGTGATATTGAGATTATTGAGTCTGAGCTGATTTTAGCAGATATGGAGAGTCTAGAAAAGAGGATTGCAAACCTCGAGAAAAAGGTCAAAGGTAAAGATAAAAATGCAAAAGTTGAGCTAGATTTGGCAAAGGAGCTTTTGGAATTTTTAGAAGATGGTAATCCAGCATCTAGTTTTCCTAATCAGAATGAGGTTTATGATAATTTGATAAAGGAGATTAGATTAGTTAGTGCCAAGGAGATAATCTACGGTGCAAATGTGGATGAAGATGGACTCTTAGAGGATAATGATTATGTCAAGAGAGTAAAAGAGTTTGCCAAAGCTCACAATAGAGAGGTAATTAAACTCTGTGCCAAACTAGAGGAGGAGATGGTAGATTTCTCTGATGAAGAGCGAGAACAGATGCTCAAAGATTTTGGCGTTGAAGAGTCTGGACTTGAGCAGATTATCAAAAAGGGGTTTGATAAACTAGGACTTATGAGTTACTTTACAGCTGGGGTCAAAGAGGTCAGAAGCTGGACAATTCGCAAAAACACAACAGCACCAAAAGCTGCATCTGTAATCCACAATGATTTTGAGAAGGGCTTTATTCGAGCTGAAGTAATTAGCTATGAAGATTTTATCAAATACGGTGGAGAACAAGGAGCAAAAGAGGCTGGTAAAATGAGGCTTGAGGGAAAAGATTATATTGTCCAAGATGGTGATGTGATGCACTTTAGATTTAATGTTTAAAGAGTAAAAATGAAAAAAATCTTTTTTTTGGTGATTTCAGTCTTGATAGCTGTAGGGTGTGGAAAAAGCAGTTCATCCTTTATCAAAGGTGAAGTGAGCGATTTTGATGTAAATAGTACTGCTAAGAGGTTCAGTCAAGCTTTGGAGGGGAAAAATTATCATCTTGTCTCAAAAGTAGATCAGGAAAAAATTGCTAAATCTATAAAAGAGTATCTCCGACCTACAATCACTATTGAGATAAATAATCCAAAAATCTCGACTAAACTCATCAGCTGTAATCCATCTATGGCTCTTGAATTGCCAATTAGATTTGCAATCTACAGAGAGCTAAACGGAAAAGTACACCTCATCTACACAAACCCAGAATATTGGTCTCTCAAGCACAATATCAAAGATAAAGAGTGTATAGATTTGATTCTACTTTTGGCAAGAGATTTTGATATCGCTTTAGATAGTATCAAAAAAATTAAAAAGGTCAAAAAGTGAAACCATCAAAAGTCATTTTTAGATTAAAAGAGGCTCTAAATCTTGAACTAGAAGATTTTGAAAAAATTTACTCTCTTCAAGATTATCCAATCTCGCAAGAGAGACTCCAAGCAATTCTTGCTAAGCCAAATAAAAAGATTTTTGAAGAGGCAACTTATGAAGAGTTGGGAGTATTTTTGGATGGACTTTTTGAGCTAAAAAGAGGAGAAAAACCAAAATCTCTAGGTGATGAGGTGGAGCTAGATAATAATTTGATTCTTAAAAAGATTCGCTCTGCTTTTAGATTAAAAGATGTCGATATTGAAATAATTTTTCAGCTAGGAGATAGAGAAATTTCTCGCTCAAAGATAAAAAATCTCTTTAGAAATCAAAATCATCCTAAGTTTGAATTGTGTAGTGATGCCCTTTTGAATGATTTTTTGATTGGTTTTGATGAGTTTATGTTTGGAGTAGAGTTTTGAGAGCCTTAATCTTTGGAGCTGGTGGAGTAGGTGGATATTTAGGAGCTAGGTTAAATCAGCTCTTAGATGTCACATTTGTAGCAAGAGGCAAGCATTTAGAAGTAATCCAAAAGAGTGGATTAAGGCTCATCGATAATAAAAAAGAGTCTCTCTTTAAAGTAAATGCTATCGACCAAAGTGGTTTGAGTGGAGTTTATGATTTGGTACTACTTACGACAAAAAGTAGCGACCTAGAGGGTGCAATCGATGCCATCTCAAATCATATCTCAGACAAAAGTCTGATAATTCCGATAATGAATGGCGTAGACAATGCCAAAAGAATTAGAGAAAAGATTAAAGATGTTACAGTTTTGGATGGGTGTATTTATATCATCTCCAATATCAAAGAGCCTGGTGTCATCGAAAAAAAGGGTAATATTTTTAAGCTCTGCTGGGGAGGTAAAGCTCTAGAAAAAGCTCAACATATTTCTACAATATTCGATGAAGTCGGCTTTTTTCACAAGCCCAGCAAAAATATTGAGCTAGAGGTATGGAGAAAGTTTCTCTTCATCTCTCCAATGGCACTTCTTACTACTTTTTACTCTTTGGATATGTATGAGATTTATCATCAAAAATTTGATGAGCTGAAAGAGGCGATGAGTGAAGTAGTAAAAATAGCCAACGCTCTTGGGGTAGAGCTAACATCAAATGATATTCAAAAGAGTCTCACCCAAGCTTCCAAAGTCCAAAAAGGGGCAAAAACTTCAATGCAACTTGATGTAGAAAACTCTAAAGCCTCTGAAATTGAATCTCTTGGCGGGTTTGTAATCAAAGAGGCAAAGAGATTAGGTATTCATACCCCGACTCTAGAGAGAATCTACACAGCATTAAAAGAGATGAACTCTATAAAATAGAAGGAGATGATTTGAGACAGATGTATATTTATGATTCGGTAAAGAGAGAAAAAATTCTTTTTGAGCCGATTGAACAAAATGTAGTCAAAATCTATGTTTGTGGACCAACAGTCTATGATGATGCACATTTGGGGCATGCGAGGAGTGCTTTAAGTTTTGATTTGTTAAGTAGGACTCTAAGGGCGATTGGTTTTGATGTGGAGATAGCAAAAAATTTTACAGACATTGACGATAAAATTATCAAAAAGCTCAAAGATAGTGGTAAAACTCTAGAGGAGTTGACAAACTATTACATCGATAGATATCTTCGAGAGATGGGTGCTTTGAATGTAAAAAGGGCTGATATAGAACCAAAAGCTACAGAGTCAATTGATGCGATTGAGAAGATGGTAAACTCACTTTTAGAAAGAGGCTTTGCCTATAAAACAGCTAGTGGTGATATCTACTTCGATACATCAAAAGATAATAGTTATGGAAGACTCTCTAAGATGGTAATTGATGATGATGAATCCCAAAGTCGAGTAGCTCACACAGAGGATAAAAAAAATCCTAAGGATTTTGCTCTCTGGAAAGCTTGCGATGGGGATATTTGCTTTGATAGCTCTTTGGGTAGGGGAAGACCTGGTTGGCACATCGAATGCTCAGCTATGATTGACAAGATTTTTAATAAAAGAGGAGATTACTCAGTAGATATCCACGGCGGTGGGGCTGATTTGCTTTTCCCTCATCACGAAAATGAGGCGGCTCAAACAAGATGTGCTACTAGTCATGAGATTGCTAAGTATTGGATGCACAACGGTTTTGTCCAGATTGATGGGGAGAAGATGAGTAAATCTCTTGGAAATAGCTTTTTTTTGAAGGATGCTTTGAGTGTTTATAGTGGAGAGCTTCTAAGATTTTATTTGATTAGTATCCATTACAGAAATGATTTTAACTTTAATGAAGTAGACTTGTTATCTGCCAAAAAACGCTTGGATAAACTCTACCGCCTCAAAAAAAGAATCTACCCTGTAAAAGCTTCTCAAGTCAATCAAGAGTTTCAAGAGAGTTTGCTTGAAGCAATGAGTGATGACTTAAATAGTTCAAAAGCTATGGCAATTGTTGATGAGATGATAAACCGAGCAAATGAGGAGTTGGACAATTCACCAAGTAAAAATCTAAAAAAAGAGATAATGGCAAATATAGATTTTATTGATGAATTATTGGGCTTTGGGGGTTCAAATCCTTACAGCTGGTTTCAACAGGGTGTAGATGATAAAACAAAGAAAAAAGTTGAAGAGTTAATCTCCCAAAGAACTTTGGCTAAAAAAGAGAGGGACTTCCAAAGAGCTGATGAAATTAGAGATGAGCTTACGAAAATGGGAATAGCTTTGATGGATACTCCAGAGGGAACTCTTTGGGAGAGAGTCTAGGATTTATTCTCTAAAGTAGCTTACTCTTCTAGTCAAAACTTAAACTTGGGGCTTTATCGCCCCAAATCAGTAGTAATCTTCATAATCTACTACATCACTTTCAGTATCATAATCTGTACTATCGATGTAAGGGTCGCTACTTAATCCTCCAAAGTCATCTCTTACTCCTCCTCTTTGTTGTGGTAGATGAGGTCTGTTTCTATTTACAGATGCTGGTGCTGGGGAGAGTGGTCTACCTCTATCATAGTAATTATCTTCTTGAAACTCTCTTGGCTCAGACAAGGAAGACTCTTGGAGTCTTCTTCTATTATAACCATATCCACGACCTTTGCCTTGACCTCTGTCATCTCTACCCCAAAAGTCATCTTCTCTACTTTGATTCTCCCTTCTTGAAGCTTCTTTATCGATATCCAAGAAAGGGTCTTCTAGCTGATGATTTTGTTCTGCTTTTCTAGGAAATTTTGTTCGAGGAACTGGTTTATATTCTCCTAAATCTGATGGAGAGTAGTTTTGATTTGAATTGTTAGTTGGTTTGGGACTTAAATCAAAATCATCTTCATAATAATCTCTACTTTTTAGCTGTTTGGCAGGTTTAGGTTTGAGGTCTGGTAGTGAATTTTGATATTGATTATCTTGAGAATCATCCACAGCATAAGAGTCATCATTTGTCGTATCTTCTAGAGGGTCAGCATAAAATGCTTTTGTAGGGTCTTGCCCAATCTCATGCAGTTTTGGTCTTTGATAAGCAAACTCATCACCTCCATTTCCAGTAGGAAGTGGTGAATATTTAGTATAAAGCTCCCTTTTTCCATTATAGTAGCCCACATGTACACCTTCTGGGACTTGAAATTTTTTGGGGCTTTTTGAATAGAGCTTGTAAAGCTCTTGATTAAACATTTTGAAAACTGGAGCTGAGACTGCTCCACCTGTAGCACCTTTGCCAATTGGTCTGTTGTTATCCCTCCCAAACCAAACTACAGTCGTAACTGATGGAGAGTATCCACTAAACCAAGCATCTACATAGCGATTTGTAGTACCTGTTTTGCCAGCTAGTTCTACACCTTTTACTTTTGCATTTTTGCCAGTTCCCCTTTTGATTACATCCTTGAGAATTGATGTCATCAAGTAGGCTTGCTCTGGCTGGGTAAAATCTACTTTCTCTTTTGGCTGTTTTTCATAGAGGATTACATTATCTACAGAGAGGACTTTATTTACCAGTTTGGGCTCAATCATATGCCCATAATTTGAGAAGACAGTGTACATTTGAGCTACTTTAATTGGTGGTACTGATAGATTCCCAAGAGCCAAAGATAAATCCTTTGGGATATTGTTGATATCTAAAAGCTTCAAACGTTTAGAGATAATATTTACACCTCTTTGACACTCCTCCTCTGCTCCAAAAGAGTAGCCCAAATCACAAACAAGATTGACAGTTGCTACATTTCTAGAGTGAACCAAAGATTCGCGAAGAGGAATTTTTCCTTTAAAGTTTCTCTCATAGTTTTTAGGAGACCAGACTACCTTTTTGCCATTTTTATAGTACTCAAATGTTCGTCTCACATCATTTAAGTAAGTGGCAGGATTGTATCCCATATCTAGAGCGATTTGATAGATAAAAGGTTTAAAGGTAGAGCCAATTTGTCTTTTTGACATCGTAGCACGGTTGAAAGCACTCTCTTTATAATTGACCCCTCCAACCATTGCTAAAATATTTCCTGTACGATTTTCTACAGCAATCAAAGCTCCATTTAGTTTGGACTTACTTTTTCCTTTGCCAAATCGTTTACTAGCTTTTAGATAACCTCTTCTCAGAGCCTCTCTTGCTTTTTCTTGGAGTCTAATATCAATTGTAGTGTAAATTTTGTACCCACCTGTTTTGATATCTGGAAGTTTCTTTTTGAATCCTCTTAGTACCTCATCAACAATATAAGGAGCAATATTCTGCGTTAAGGTGGTATGATGAACTTTTGGTTTTTCTGCTTTTGCCTCTTGGTATTGAGCCTCAGTAATCCAGCCAAGACTCCTTAAACGAAATAAAATTGTATTGGCTCTAGACAAAATTCTATCGTAGTGGCGTCTTGGATTGTAATAGCTAGGAGCATTTGGAATACCAATTAACATTGCTATCTCTTTGAGTGTTAGCTGATTTAACTCTTTGTGGAAATAGCCTTGAGCTGCTGTTTTGATTCCGTAGTAGTTGTTAGCATATGGTATTTCATTTAGATAACGCTCAATAATTTCCTCTTTTGTTAAAACATTTTCAATTTTAACAGATAAAATTGCTTCTCTAATCTTCCTTGTAAGATTTTTTTTACTATTTAAAAGGCTATTTTTAACTAATTGCTGGGTGAGTGTACTACCACCTTCTACAAATCTACCAGCTTTGATATCAGCAATAATTGCTCTAATAATTGAATCTGGATTTATACCTTTGTGTTCAAAAAAGCTAGTATCTTCTGTGGCAATTAGAGCCTCCACCACAAGAGGTGGAATCTCATCAAAATTTGCGTAAAGTCTATGCTGTTTTTTGAAGATATAAGCGAGTCTGACACCATTTTTATCTAAAATCTCGGATGAAATCTCAGGCTTATAGCTTTTTATCTTATTTGCATCCAAATCTATCGTGATGTAAGCATTATAAAAAAAGCCTACCAACCCAACGCCAATTAATAGCACAAAAATTATAGACCATTTAATTATTTTTGAAATCACTCCCGAAACTCCCTATTGGCAAAATTGGATTCAATCAAACTTTTTGTATAAGAGGTTTGAGGACTCTTTAGAAGTTGAAGACTTCTACCAGATTCTATAACTTTTCCGCTTTTGATTACGACCATATCTTCACAGATTTTAGAAGCCAAAGTGATATCATGAGAGACAAAAAGCATCAAAAAACCGAACTCTTTTTGTAGGTGCAAAAGCACATCAGCAATTTCTTCTCTTAAATCTGGGTCAAGAGCAGTTGTTGGTTCATCTAGCAGGATAAGTTTTGGATTTTGACTAAGAGCAATAGCAAAAATTACTCTTTGAAGTTCACCACCGCTGAGCTGAGGTGGATAGCGAAAAAATAGACTCCAATCAAGTCCTACTATATCAAAAAGCTCTTTAGCTCTATTTTCATCTCCAAACCACTGCTTAGAGATTTTTGTCATTGGTGAGAGAGCAGTAAATGGATTTTGAGGAATAAAAGAGAGACTGCTTCCTGTTTTTAGCTCAAATGGAGCCTCTATATCAATTTGGGAGTAGAAATCTTTTGGCAACATTCCAATAAGAGCTTTTAGAGTTAGAGACTTACCACTTCCACTTTGACCAACAAGAGCTAAAGAACTTCTAATCTCAAAGGAGATATCAACGACCTCATTTTGGTCATGAAAGATTTTTAGATTTTTGCACGATATCATATAATTTTTTGCTCCTTACAAATATCTACAAACTCCAAAAACTTATCATCATCTACACCAATATTTGGAATTATTCTCAAGATTGGTTTTAGGACAGTTGGGCGTCTGATTGCTCCTACCAAAAAGCCTTTTTGAAGTAGAGTCTTTTGTAGAGATTTTACATCTTTATCTTTTTTAAACTCTAAGCTCAAAATCAAAGAGTCATTTTCTTGTCCAAAATATTTTTTCAAATCATCTCTTCTTTTTTGTAGTTTAAAGTTTAATTTGCTTTTATTTCTGTAAATATACTCAAAATTTACCATTGCCAAAGCGGTATCAAAAAGAGATAATGCTGTAGAATAGATTATTGGCTTTGCTCGATTGATTAGGTAGGAGATTATATGATTTGATGCCAAAATATAGGCTCCATAACTTCCATAAGCTTTACCAAGAGTTCCCATTTTGATATGATTTGGCATAATCTCTACTCCATAATATTCATAAACTCCAAGCAGATTCTTTCCCAATACTCCAGAACTGTGAGCTTCATCTACTACCAAAATAGCTTCAAACTCATTAGCAATATCAAAAAACTCCTTTTTAAGAGTATCTCCACTCATAGAGTAGATGCCCTCTACTAAAATTATCTTTCTTTTGGCTGAAGAGTTTTTTAATCTACTTTTCAAATTCTCTGGGTCGTTATGCTCAAACCAGATAATATCTCCAGGAATAAGCTTTGTAGCTAGAACTCCGCTAGAGTGAAACTCTTTGTCTATAAAAATGGCATCACCTTTTCTGACAAGAGCCTCAACAAGAGCAATATTTGCCAAATATCCACTACCTACTACTACACCATCCTCAAAACCATTTGTACTTGATAAAGTCTCCTCAAAATTTTTATGAATTTTACTATAGCCATTTACCACCATACTAGCTTTTGGAGAGATTTGAGAACTCTCTTTTAACATATCAAGAGCCAAGTCTAGACTTTCTACTCTTTTTGAGAGTCCTAAATAATCATTAGAGGCAAAATCCACTAAATCATCATCAAAAATCTCTCTTTGTCTGAATCTATCAACTCTTTTTAGAGCTTTTAGCTGAGATTGATAAAACATTCTACTCCTCAATCCAAGGTAAAATTTTCTCTATCAAAAGCCCCTTAGCACAACTTTCAAATCCATTGACTCTTTTTATATATTTTTTGCAAAATCCTTCGACCATACAAGCTCCTGCTTTATCTTGCCAGAGGTTTGATTCTAGATATTTTTCCAAATCATTCTGGTCAAATTCCAAAAATTGGTACTTTGTTACACTCAAATCTACAAAATAGAACTCTTTTGATTTTAGATGAGCAGATGTGATGATTGAGACTTCTGAACCGCTTTGAATTAATAAAATTTTCCTTGCTTCATCTTTGTTTTTTGCTTTTCTGAGGATTTGATTTTGGCATGAGATTACAGTATCTGCACAAAGTAGTGGATACTCTAGTCCAAATTTAGCCTCTGCTACTTTTAGTTTACCCAAACTAGCGTGATAAACAAATGCTCTAGGCTCTTTGTAAGTGAGACTATCTTCGTCAAAATCGATTTGACTCTGTATAAACTCAACTCCAGCACTCTTTAAAATCTTGGCTCTTGTCTTGGAGCTAGAACATAGCCTCACAACTCTCATAACACACCTTTAACGAGAACTCTAGCAATTTTGCTTTTTGCCAAATATCGAAATTATAGCGTAAAACCATTTTCTTTATGGAGGATAATCTATTCTAGCTATCTAAAAATCTCTCTTAAAGAGTATAAAAATTTGTCAAAAAATTACGCTATTTTTAAAAGTGTTAAAAAATATGATATAATATCAATCGTACTATTTTAAGTAAGTGTTGCCAAACCTGTCGCGAGGCGGGGACGGAAAGCCACGGGACTCTCTGAGTTAGCCGGGTTGCCTCTTAATTTTTCTTTAATTAAGAGTATCTTCTTCAAGCTTTCTAGCCCTCACTTCGCTCCAAATTAAGGAGTAGATTATGAAAAGTTTTTTAAAAATTGTCAATTTCATTTTTTTGATAGTTTTATTAAGTGGGTGTAAGCTAAATGTAGACAAAATAAAAAGCTCTTTTGTTGATAAGAATTCTATCTCTAGCTCTTCAAATCTTGCCAAAATAAAAGGTTATTATCTAGATGAAGATGAGAGACCATTAGTTGGTATTAACTATCAATGTGGAAACTTCAAAGGCGAGACTAATAAAAATGGTGAATTTTTCTTTTATCAAAATCGGGAGTGTAGATTCTCTATCGCAAAAATAGAACTAAAGTATATCTACTCAATGGATACAATAAATAGCTCTTTAGATGCTGTACTTCAAGAGGATAACCCTAAAGTTTTAAACTTTTTAAATGCTTTGAATAATCACTCAATTGATGGAGCAATAACAATTGATAAAAAGACAAAAAAAGTAATAAAAGAGCTAAAAATTGAGACAATACCAGATTCAAAAATAGTCCTCCAAGCAACAATTGATGCAATTAATAGAAGATTAAATGGATTAAGAAGAGTTAGAAAAATTTCAGATCCACAAGTAAACTCTTTGGCAATGACTATGGGAATCTAGTCAAAACTTCAGCTTATTAGGAGTTTTTTAATTAATTATTTTGTGATAGAGACATTATCTTTGTGGTCATGAAGCCTAGTCTTATCATTGATATCCATTGCCCTGGAATTATCTAACAAGACAGAAATAAACGCCAAAGAGGTAAAGATAATATTGACGAACTCCCCATTGATAAATCAAGGGGATTCTGGCTTTAAAACGGAGATTGCCTTTTATTAAAGGTCTTACATCTCCTATACCGAAGGTCGTCGTCCCAACCTTTTACTTTACTTATTATAC
>Ga0256843_1000948_pt1 | contig 23785 bp, 16 predicted proteins | sample AlvinellametaG_FD_191572 | JGI IMG/M metagenome (GOLD analysis project Ga0256843, IMG submission 191572) | Pompeii worm associated microbial communities from hydrothermal vent at the East Pacific Rise, Pacific Ocean - Alvinella | ecosystem: Host-associated > Annelida > Integument > Unclassified ... | reverse complement strand
TGGAGAAGAGATAGATAGGACGCATGGGATAAGCTCTCGCTTACTCCCATTCTATAGTAGCTGGTGGTTTTGATGATATATCATATACCACACGGTTGATTCCATCAACTTCATTGATGATTCTTCTTGAGATTCTCTCTAAAAGATCATGTGGAAGGTGTGCGAATGTCGCTGTCATTCCATCAACTGCTTCAACAACACGAACACATACAGTGTTGTCATATGTACGGTTATCACCCATAACACCTACAGATTTTACATTTAGAAGTACTGCAAATGCCTGCCATGTTTTTGCGTAGTATCCGCTTGCTTTTAACTCATCAAGTAAAATTACATCAGCCTCACGCAAGAGGTCTAAATCAGCCGGATTTACTTCTCCCATAATACGAATCGCAAGACCTGGACCAGGGAATGGATGACGGTTGATCATAGACTCTGGAAGACCAAGCTCTAGTCCGATTTTACGAACCTCATCTTTAAAGAGCTCACGTAATGGCTCAATCAGCTCAAAATCCATCCAGTCAGGAAGTCCACCAACATTGTGATGTGATTTGATAACTTCACTTGGGCCATTTACAGAGATTGACTCGATAACATCCGGATAGAGTGTTCCTTGTGCTAAGAATTTGATACCTTCATGTTTTTTCGCCTCTTGCTCAAAAACTTCGATGAAAGTGTGACCAATGATCTTACGCTTCTCTTCAGGATTATCTACACCTTTGAGGCGATCTAAGAAGAGATCTTTTGCATCAGCAACAACCAAAGGTACTTTAAGATTTACTTTAAATACCTGCTCAACCTGCTCACGCTCACCTTTACGAAGGAGCCCATTATCAACAAATACAGGTACAAGCTGATCACCGATCGCTTCATAAAGCATAGCAGCAACAACACTACTATCTACTCCACCACTAAGACCACAAAGAACTTTTCCATCACCAACTTGCTCACGGATCTTAGCGATCTGCTCTTTTAAGAAGTGCTCCATTTTCCACTTTTCAGTAACACCACAAATATTTTTTGCGAAGTTACGAAGCATCAAGTAACCCTCTTCTGAGTGTTGTACTTCTGGGTGAAACTGCATTGCATAGACACGTTTTTCATCATTTGCAATCGCTGCATATGGAGAGTTGTCTGAAGTTGCAATTACTTTAAAACCTTCTGGAAGTGTATCTACTCTGTCTGAGTGACTCATCCAAACAATACGGTTGTTATCACAATCCTTAAAGAGTGGAGAGACATCATCAGGGTAACCAACAATGTTAAGCTCAGCTTTACCATACTCATGGTGGTCTGATCTAATTACACTACCACCAAAGTCAACTGCAATTCTCTGCATACCGTAGCAGATACCAAGTACAGGAATGCCCATATCATAAACACCCTGATCTACTTCGTATGCATCTTCATTATAAACTGAAGATGGACCACCAGAGAGGATGATACCTTTAGGGTTTTTTGCTTTGATATCTTCTACTTTTGTGTGATACGGAAGAATCTCACAGTAGATTTTATCTTCACGAAGACGACGAGCGATAAGTTGTGTATATTGAGAACCAAAATCTAAAACGATGATGCTAACATTTTTCATAGAAATGCCTTTGAATTATAAGTAAGTGTAAAAGGATAGCAAAAACAAGATTAAGATTTGATTTATGAAGAAAAAATTCTTAGGGAAGATTCCCTAAGAATGAAGAAGTTTTTAGTAAAGTCCCATTATTTCAAACTGCACATACCAGATAATGATAGAAACGATATATCCTACCAGAATTGTCCATGCATGTTTCATATGGCTACCAAAAGTGTAGATACCTCTTAGACGACCCATTACACCAACACCTGCTGCTGAACCAAAAGAGATAAGACTTCCACCAACACCAGCTGTCATAGTAACAAGCATCCACTGATCTACACCCATAGTTGGTGAAGATTTTAAGATCGCACTCATTACAGGTACATTATCAACTACTGCTGAGAGGAAACCTACACCAATGTTGGCTGCTGTTGAGCCGATCATGCCATAAAGGTCATGAATGTAGTTTAAGAAACCTAAGAAGTGAAGAGCCCCTACAGCTGAGAGGATACCAAAGAAGAAAAGGAGTGTATCGTTTTCTACTTTTTGCATATTCACATAGATGTTAAAAGCGTGTTGTTTGCTTTTTTCAAGATGTACTGAGTAGAGTTTAAGCAGTGCAAGACCAAACATCATACCCCACATTGCAGGGAAGTGGAAGAACTGGTGTCCTAAAACTGCAATAACAATAGTACCAATACCAAGATAAACTACACCCATACCACCATCTTGTACGACAGGTTTCTCTTCTGTTGCCGCATCAAATGCAGGTTCACCATCTGGAACAGACATAGAGAGTAAGAAAGCAGTAACCAACCATCCTAAAAATGATGCTGGGAAGAGATATAAGAAGTCAACAAATGAACCTTTTCCTGCTGTCCATGCCATAAGTGTTGTAATATCACCAAACGGAGACCATGCACCACCCGCATTTGCAGCTACAACGATGTTGATAGCACCAGGAACTAAAAAAGCCATATTTTTCTTATCAATTGTAAAAAGAACAGTTGAAAGAATAAGTGCCGTTGTCAAGTTATCTGCTACAGGAGAGATAAAGAATGCTAAAAGACCTGTCAGCCAGAAAAGTTTTTTATAGCTGTAGCCTTTAGATACCAGTTTATACTTCATAAGATCAAAGACACCACGCTCAATAAGCGTCTCAATGTATGTCATTGCAACAAGCAAGAAGAAGAAGATCTCAGCGATCTCTAAAATCAGATGTTCCAACTCATTGTGTAATGGTGTAGGATCAAGTCCGTTAATAGCATAGTAGATACCAATAAGCATAAACATAAAAGTACCTGCAAACAGAGCCGGCTTAGCCTTATTTACTTCATAACGCTCCTCAGTGGCAATAAAATAATATGCCACAACAAATACAGCTAAACTCAGCCAACCAACCCATGTCGTTGCCAAGTTTACATCAGATGCAGCGTGCTGAGCAGCAGCTACTGCGCCTTCTACAACAGTAGAATGTTCCATTTATATCTCCTCTATAGTGTGAACCCCTATCGATTCACCTCTTTGTAATGCACTCCGCACTATCTCTCGTGCTGTTAGTAAACGAAATTGTAATAGTTTACCAATTTTTTCATTTAAAAGAGCATTAATCATCTCCAAAGCATCATTCAAACCACTTTTTGTACGGATTATTGAAACATTTTCCCACATAATGTGTCGTAATTGGTTCTTTTTAGCCTTATCCTCTTTATAACTCATCACTTCTTCACTAATTGCAAACTCTTTTGTCTCTTTCTCTTCTTTGTCTGCAAGAATAGTATCAACAGCCAGTTTTGCAAATACCAAGCCCTCAAGCAGTGAGTTGGATGCAAGGCGATTTGCTCCATGCACACGCGTTGAAGCAACTTCACCAATTGCATAGAGGTTTTTTACATTGGGCACTTTTGCATTTAGATCTGTTCGTATACCACCTATGGCATAATGAAAAGCCGGAGAGATAGGCACTCTGTCATTTGGCACCTTATAGCCAAGTGCCCGTAAGTTTTTATAGATATTTGGAAAGCGTTTTGAGAAGTAGGCTTCATCAAAGTTTGCCAGATTAAGATAGACCTCTAAACCGCTCTTCTTTTTATATTTATAAATAGACTTTGAGACAATATCGCGTGAGGCAAGCTCTCCACGCTCATCATAGTCAAATAAAAAGCGTTTTCCATTCTCATCTTCTATTGTAGCGCCCTCACCTCTTAGTGCTTCTGTTAGCAGCATCTTTTGCGCCCCTCCAGAGTTTACAAAGACAGTAGGGTGAAACTGCAGCATCTCCATACGATCAAGCTCTATCCCTTTTAAAACACAAAGTCCTTGAATATCAGCACTAATGCACGGTGCATTTGTATGGTACTCATACAAAGAGCCCACACCACCACTGGCAATAATAACATCTTTTGCATAGATGTTATAACTCTTTCTATGCTCTAAAACTGTCACACCATAACAGATGCCATCTTCTATGAGCAGATCAACCACACGCGCATCACTCAGCATTGCGTGAGGGTTTTGTGAGAGAAGGAAGTGGTGCAGGTAACGACCTGTTGCATCACCACCAGCATGTAAAATACGCTCACATGAGTGTGCAGCCTCTTTTGTATAGAGAAGATTGCCCTCTTCATCTTTGTCAAACTCAAAGCCATTCTCTATTAAGTCATCAATAGCCTCACGTGAGAACTGACTCAGCACTGCAACTGCTTCTTCATCACACAGTCCGTCACCCGCAGCTAGTGTATCTTGAATATGCACAGGAACATCGGCCTCATCTTTTGCAAGTGCAACGCCCCCTTGTGCATAAAAGGTATTACACTTAAAAGGTTGTCTCTTATTGATAATAAGTACTTTCTTATCAGATGGCAACTTCATCGCTGCATATAGTCCTGCAACACCCGCACCAATTATTATTACATCATACTGCATCATTTACAACTCACATTATTCTCTTTAGTCTCAAACTCTTTTTTCTTATAGTGAAACTCGACATTCTTATCTCCTATAGGAGCCGCCTCTTCATAATATGGTGGTGCTTTATATCCGCACGCACTCAAGCTTAATAAAAAGCCTGCTATAATAAGAATATGAAACGCGCTTCTGACATTATCAAATCTATTCAAAATAAACCTCAATTTGCTAAATTATCTTCGTTTTCCTGTATTGAAACGATCAAACGCAGCTTCTCACCACCCTTACAAAAAATGATCAAGTTCGCCTATATAAAAAACTCTGTTCTATTTTTTGTTCTGAACCATCCTGGTGCTAAACAAGAGTTTGATAATAGTATACAAAGTATTAAAAGCGCTTTAAAGTTTGTCCGCCCAAAAGAGTGTCAAGAGATAGAGATAAGCGATATTCGTGCCTTTGTCAGCCATACTCCCTCAGCTCCAAAAACAGCACTCTTTCAACCTGAGACTATTCCTTACTACCATGAACGGGCAAAAGGTGAGTTTGAGATATCCGTCAAAGATGAGAAACTCAAAAAGATATTTCAAAGCATACAACACATTGTAAAAGAGCGTCATGAATCTTAAAGAGAGCATCCAACAACTCCCAAGCCAGGCGGGAATCTACCAGTACTTCGACAAAAATGGCAAACTTCTCTACATAGGTAAGGCAAAAAACCTTAAAAACCGTGTCAAGAGCTACTGGCTCTTTACTCCTGAGCTTCGCCCAAACCCTAAACTCTCTTTGCGCATTGTAAAGATGCTTGAGCAGACAGTCTCTCTCAACTACATTGTTGTAAACTCTGAACATGATGCACTTATACTAGAAAACTCTCTTATAAAGCAGCTCAATCCAAAATACAACATACTCCTAAGAGATGATAAGACCTACCCCTATATCTATGTCGATATGAGTCAAAAGTATCCTCGCTTTGAGATAACAAGAAAAATACTTCATAACAAAGAGATTGTCTACTATGGCCCCTATAGTGTCGGTGCTCGAGACATCTTAGACTCACTCTATGAGCTGACAAAACTTGTACAGAAAAAAGCCTGTCTTAAGTCAAAAGAGCTCTGTCTCTACTACCAGATAGAGAAGTGTCTTGGTCCCTGTGAGCTTCCCGTCTCCAAAGAGCGTTATCAACAGGAAGTAGACAAAGCAACAAAACTCATAAAAAACAAAAAACTACTCATAAAAGAGCTTGAAAAGAGAATGCTCTTTTATGCTGAAGAGCTACGCTTTGAAGAGGCTGCCGAGTTACGTGACCGTATAGACAAGATAAGCCGTTCAGAGATAAAGAGTGAGATCGATTTTGCAACAAAAGAGAACTATGACATCTTTGTTGTTGCACAACAAGAGTCAAAGGCAGCTGTTGTTCGTATATTTATGCGTCACGGAAAGATCATCTCCTCATCACACGATATCATTACCCTGCATGAGGGCTATGATGCAAATGAGATCTACTCACGCGCACTGCTCGATTTTTACAAAGATCACAAACCCCCTATTGTCGCACCGATCTTAATTGCAGAAGATTTTGAAGACAGAGATATTCTCACACAGCACCTCAGCCGTGTTTTTGAGCAAAAAGCGACTATTACTATTCCAAAACGCGGCAAGAAAAAAGAGCTCATAGAGCTTGCTCTACTCAATGCAAAAGAGCTACTTGAAAAACGAAAAACAGAGGGTGATAGTGTTGCAAAAGAGATTCAAGAGCTCTGCAGCTTACAAAAACTTCCTCAACGCGTTGAGATTTTTGACAACTCTCATATGTCAGGAGTAGCAACTGTTGGTGCTATGGTTGTTTATGAGAATGGAAAGTTTGATAAAAAATCTTACAGAACATACCATTTAGAGGCACGCAATGAGTATGCACAGATGCGTGAGACACTTACAAGACGCGTACAAAGCTTTGAGAAGAGTCCACCACCTGATCTTTGGATAATCGATGGTGGAGCGACACTTCTAAAACTCGCCTTGGAGATTATAGAGTCAAGTGGTGTCAACCTTGAAGCCATAGCAATATCAAAAGAAAAAGTTGATGCAAAAGCACACCGTGCAAAAGGAAAAGCAAAAGATATTATCTATACAAAAGATGATATTTTTCGCCTTAAAGAGTCGGACAAACGACTCCAATGGGTACAGAGACTTCGAGATGAAGCACACCGTGCTGCTATCACTTTTCACAAAAAGACAAAACTCAAGCTCGACCAAGAGAGCAAACTCTTAAATTTACATGGCATTTCTGCTGCTAAAATAGAAAAACTACTCAAGCACTTTGGTAGCTTTGAGAGCCTAAAGAGAGTCTCAGAAGAGGAGATTCGTGAACTTTTAAACACAAAAGATGCAAAAACTATCAAAAAATTTTATAACTAAGTTTTTTTTTCACTCCTTTATGATATATTTGTGATATTTTTAGTTATCTCGCTAGTATCTAGTATATAAGGTTTTTTTATGAACAAAGTTTCACCTATAGACGAAGAGTTTCCTTTTGAAAATGCAACCATTATTTCACAAACTGACACAAAAGGAAATATTACATATGCCAATAGAGCATTTTGCACTATTTCTGGTTACACTAGAGATGAACTTCTAAATCAACCACACAACATCATAAGACATCCCGATATGCCAAAAACAGTTTTTGAGAAGCTATGGAGCACTATAAAAAGTGGTCAAGCATGGAATGGTCTTATAAAAAATCTTCGTAAAGATGGCAGATACTACTGGGTAGATACAGAAATACTTCCTATAAAGAATGATGAAGGTGTCATTACCGGCTTTATAGCAGCAAGACGTGCCGCATCAAGAAAAGATATAGAAGAGAACAAAGAGATATATAGAAAAATGCTCGAAGCAGAAAAGTAGAGGTTACAATCATGTTAATTTATAATCACCAAAAAGATTTTTTAGGGATAGAAGAGAAAGATTTACACATTCTTGGCTTTCACTCACTCGCAGAGTTGAAGATAGAGGTAAATGACTTCGCAGATCTCTTTATCAAAAGACCGGGTTATATACATAACTTCAAACATGTCCACTGGATCGACTTTATAGCTTATGCAGATGAGGGTGAAGAGCTAAAAGTTCTTATAAATGTTAATGCAAAAACTTTCATAGCAAAACTGGCATTAAGACAACTCTTTTTAACAGACAATCCTAGTGCACCTGCATTTATTATTGAGTTACAGGGCTTACGCTCTCTTGCAGAGAGTGAGAGAGACCAGCTTAGCTCTGGCAACTTTGATCATACTCTACTTTCACAAAAGCAACATACAACACAAACAACTACTCTACACACTAACACTGCACCTTCTACTACAGCTGCAGTCGTCAAAGAGCACTATGAAGACTTTGTTCATGAATCTGAAAATCTGACAATAGACAATACGCAAGCAAAAAACAGTAGAAGAGATGAACAGATTGACAATATTGATATGCAGGACCTCTCTATAGATATAGATGAGTCACTCTTTGAAGATGAAGAGAAAGATCTTGCTTTTGATATTGAAGCTGCTCCGCAGAAAAAAGAGGCTCCAAAAACTGCTCCAAAAGTACAGGTCTCTTCAGAGGCACAAAAGCTTGCAGACTCAGGTTTTGTCTATGACCCAACGGTAGCATCCAATGAGCTTGGTTTACCGCTTGATCTCATTGAAGAGTTTATAGAAGACTTTATAGCACAATCACAAGAGTTTAAACCAAAAATCTACGCCTCACTTGACGAGGGTGATGTTGATAATGTAAAAATTCTTGCACATAAGCTAAAAGGTGTTGCAGCAAACCTTCGTGTTGAAGATGCACACGAACTTCTTTCAAATATCAGTGCATCAACAGATGCCTCTGTAATTCGCCAAAACATAGATGCTTTTTATATGATTATGCAAAAACTTGCCAAAGAGGATCAACAAACAGAAGAAGTAGATGATGTAGAAGTTGCTACAGATGAGGAGAAACTGGACATCTTTTTAGATGAGACTCCTGCTGAGGCACAAATGCAGAGTAGTGATGATAAAATAGATATTGTTTTTGATGAAGATGATGATAAAATAGAGATCTCACTTGATGAAGATGAAGCACTTGAAATTGCTGATGATGAAGTACCACAACAAATAGATATTCCTGAGTTGGCTGACGATGACTTTTACCAACAAGATCTCCTACAAGATGAGCCTGAACTACTCTCCCCAATAGAAGAAGATACACAAGCACTCTCTTTAGAAGATGAGATTCCTCCTGTAAACTATTCAAAAGAGAAAGTAGCTTCAGAAATAGGCTTAAGTGTAGAAGATTTCAACGAGCTCTTTGCAGATTTTGAGAAAGAGTCTCTCAGTATTCTTGCAACAATGAGAGATGCTACACAACAAGAGAAGTTCGATATTTTAAGAAATGAAGCTCTCAAGCTTAAAGGCATGAGTGACAATATGCGACTAGAGGCTTTTACTAAAGAGCTCTCAAAGGTCATCAATATTACAGATAAAAATGAAATTCTAAACTCAATCAACAAACTAGAACAACAACTAATCCAAATATCTATGATGGGAGCCTAAGCTATGCAACTAGGACTGAAAAATAGACTAAGGCTAATTAGTCTTTTTCCAATCATTATCTTAATCGCTATTACAAGTTACTTTGTTTACAACTCGTATGAAAACTTTAAATCAGCACAGATACTACAAGACAAACTATCTATCAACAGAGAGCTAAACGATCTGCTCAATAACATCTCACGTGAGCGTGGTATGACAGTTATGTATCTTGCAAACGCTTCCGCACATACACTTGCATCCCTGCAAAAACAGCGTAAAATTGTTGACAGAAAAGAGGCTCTTTACCTAAAACACATTAAAAATGAAGAGAGACTCCACAACCATACAGAGGGAACAGCACACTGTCCAACATGTAAAAGGGTACGTGCTCTAGAGGCTTCATTTTCTCAAATTAAAAAGATACGCAAACGTGTAGATACACACCAGGCAACATTTGAAGAGATCTACATCACAGTCTACGGAAATGCAGAAAAACTGGGAATCAAAGAGCTCGAAAACATTACTCTCAATCAAGTTGATCCGCTTATAAATGAGTATGCAACAGCCTATATCTCACTCGTTCGTGCCAACACAGCTACTGCTGATGAGCGAGACTTTATCTTATATGCACTCGCTCACTCTTCACCGCTTGATGAAGAGCAGATCAACAAATGGATATCTCTTATTGCAAAAGCAGATGCTATCAGCTATGACACAGTTAAAGATAAAACTCTTGTATCTGAACTCGATGCGATCCTTAAAAATGAAGATGCGCAAGAGCTTTTTGATGACATCAACAGTGAGCGTGCAAGTATCTTAAATGCCGCCTCAAGTGGTCAGTACTCTACAAATGCGAGTATCTGGTTCACTATGCTTTCAGAAAAATCAAACCTCCTTACAAAAGGTGAGAACCTCATTCTTAGCGTTATGGATACTCGTGCTATTGTTGTAAAAACAGAAGCACTCCAGTTCTTAACTATCACATTAACAATCTGGTTTGTCTCTCTTATTTTGGCAATCTTGGGCTATCTTCTCTCAAATGAGATTGCAAAAAATATTAGAAATCTCGAAGAGGTACTTAAAAAAGTTGCTGAAGATACACAAGGCTTTACAGACATTGATGCAACTACAGATATCAACCTTCACACAGCAGAGGGAACAGCTGAAGCCTATGCACTTCTAGAGAGAATCATTGAACAGACCAAAAGAGACAAAGAGGCAGCTCTTGAGGCAAATGAAGCTAAGTCTATGTTCCTTGCAAATATGTCGCATGAGATTCGTACACCACTTAATGGTATTGTAGGCTTTACTGAGCTTTTAAAAGATACTGGTCTACAAGAGGAGCAAAAAGAGTTTGTAGATATTATTGAAAAATCTTCAGAGAACCTTCTAGAGATTATCAACAATATTCTTGACCTCTCAAAAATTGAGTCAAACAAACTTGAAATTGAAGATATTATCTTTAAACCTATTGAAGAGTTTGAGAGTGCTGTTGAAGTCTATGCAGTACGCGCGAGTGAGAAACATATTGACCTTGGATGTTTCATTGATCCTTCTTTAGAGCAACCACTAAAAGGGGATCCAACTAAGATTAAAGAGGTTCTCATCAACCTCCTCTCAAATGCCGTTAAGTTTACAAGTGCTTCGGGTGCTATCAATGTCGATATTCGACGACTTGAGAGTGATCAAGAGGGTGTAACAAAAATTCGCTTTGAAGTACAAGACAGCGGTATTGGTGTTACAAGTGAGCAAAAAGCCAAAATCTTTGAAGCCTTCTCTCAAGCAGATACATCTATTACTAGAAAGTATGGAGGGACAGGACTTGGTCTTACTATCTCTGCACGCTTTATTGAGCTTATGGGTGGACAACTTGACTTGCACTCTGAACCAGGTGAGGGAACGACATTTTTCTTTACTCTTGATTTTGAAGAGGTTTCAACTACAAAAGAGTCACTCAAAGATGCTTTTTCAACTGTGAATGCTCTTATACTGGAATCTTCTCATAAAACAAAACGCCAAGACAAATACCTCCATGAGTACTTGACATACTATGGTGTAAGCTATACAACATTCCAGGATATGGCAGAGCTTGAAAATATTCAAAAACAGGTTGGATATGACCTCTTGTTTGTTGATTATGAGTATGCAAATGAAGAGGAGCTACAAAAGTATGCTGAGATGCCAGAGGAACTTGTACTTCTGACAAAATCATACTTTATGCGTAAAATCGACTCTATGGCTCTTGATATCTTTAAAACTATCTATGAACCACTGAACAATACAAAACTTATCTCTGCACTTGAGAACTACAATAATGAAAACTTCAAAGCAGAGAAAGCAAAACGCGCAAAACGCAAAAAGTTTGATGCTGATGCTGCACATTTTGATGCTAAAGTACTTGTAGCAGAAGATAATATCATCAACCAAAAACTTATCAAGCGTACATTAGAGGACTTTGGACTAACTGTAGATATTGCATCTAATGGTCTTGAGGCTTTCCAAAAACGCAAAGATGGCAACTATGACCTTATCTTTATGGATATTCAAATGCCATTTTTAGATGGTGTCGAAGCAACACATGAGATACTAGAGTATGAAGAGGAGTTCAATCAACCACATGTTCCTATCATTGCACTCACTGCAAATGCACTCAAAGGGGACAGAGAGCGTTTTTTAAAAGCAGGACTAGATGAGTACACAACAAAACCTCTTGTTCGTGTTGAGATTGTAACGCTTCTTAACCATTTTCTCTCAGACCACCTCACAGATGGGAGTAGTCAACAAGAGAGTACACCAACAAATCATGCACACTATGATGCCGATATCTTGGTAGCTAAAAAGAGCCCGTTTGAGACAAAGCTCTTTACAAAGATTCTTGACAACCTTGGCTACACCTATGAAGTAGCAAATTCACCTGATGAACTCAATGAGAAGATAAAAAATGGTGCTTACAAGCTTCTCTTCTTTGACAGAGAGTCAGAAAAACTTGAACTAAAAGAGTTTGCTCGTTTTGTAGCAGCAATGAATAAAGAGAAAAATATTAAAACGCATCTAATTCTACTCAAAGATACAATGAGTAATGAGATGAATAGTGAAGAAGAGGAAGCTGTTGATGAAGTTATAGCAAACATCATAGATAAAACACTTCTTGAAAACATCATTAAAAAATATATAGACAACTAAAGGATAAGCATGAGAAGAACTGACCTAACTGTACTTGCGGTAGATGATGACCTCATCAACTTAAAACTTCTAAAATCTATGCTTTTAAAGAGTGGACATGTAGCAGAAGTTATTGAGGCTAAAAATGGTTCAGATGCCATAGGTGTACTCAAGAGTAGAGATGATGTAGATCTGATTTTGCTTGATATCTTAATGCCTATTATGGGTGGTATAGAGATGCTCAAAGTTGTTCGTGCAGATGACAGCCTCAAACAGCTTCCCATCATTGTCTTAACAACAGATGAGACAAAAAAAGGTGAAGCACTTGAAAATGGAGCAAACAGTTTTCTTATGAAACCTATCCGTCAAGATGAACTTATTAAGAAGATGGAGAGTGTGATCGTCTAAAAGAGCCAAGTACTTTTATATAAGTACTTGCTTGAGGACCTCTTCTATTTTCTTTACAGAGACTATCTCTAAAGACTCTTTTACCTCATCTGGAATATCATCTAGATCTCTCTCATAATTTTTCGCAGGAATTAGTACCTTTGTCATCTCAGCTTTATGTGCAGCGATGAGCTTCTCACGTAGACCTCCAATAGGAAGTACTTCACCACTGAGAGAGACCTCTCCTGTCATTGCAACATCAGAGCGCACTTTATGTGAACTCAATATAGAAGCTATAACAGTAACCATAGCAATACCTGCACTTGGTCCATCTTTTGGTGTTGCTCCATCTGGAACATGAATGTGAAGATCATAGCGTTTATAGACTTCACTAGGATCAAGTTTTACCTTCTCTTTTTTCTCTGTGTAGGTCATTGGTATCTCATCTTGTGATATACGCAATTTACGCTTGTCTATAAGAGTTTTTACAACACTCAGTGCAATACGCGCAGACTCTTTCATTACATCACCAAGACTACCGGTGAGTTGCAGAGTACCTTTTCCTTTGATGCGAATAGACTCGATTTTTAGTACATCCCCACCAACAGCTGTCCATGCAAGACCATTTACAACACCAATAACAGGAACCTTGTCAGTCTTTTCTATCTCAAAGACTGATTTATCAAGATATTTTCTAAGTTTTTTGATGTTGATTGTAACTTTTTTAATCTCAGGGTTTTTCAGTATCTCACGCGCTGCTTTACGGCACAGCTCTGCTATACGACGACGCAGATTTCTCACCCCCGCCTCACGCGTATAAGAGTGAATAAGCTCACGCATAGCCGGCTTTGTTATAGTCATCTCAGACTTTTTGAGACCATGCTTTTTAAGCTCTTGTGGTAGAAGGTAGCATCGTGCTATCTCAAACTTCTCTTGCGGTGTATATGAGCTTAACTGAATAAACTCCATTCTATCACGCAGTGGCCCGGGAATGCGTCCTACATCATTTGCTGTAGCTATGAAAATGACATTTGAGAGATCAAGATTGAAGTTAAGATAGTAGTCTCTAAACTCACTGTTTTGTTCAGGGTCCAATATCTCTAAAAGTGCCGCTGTAGGATCCCCTCTTTGTGAGCGTGAGACTTTATCTATCTCATCAAGGACAATTACAGGGTTCATCTTTTTAGCATCAATAAGCCCTTGAGTGATACGCCCAGGCATGGCACCTACATAAGTACGGCGATGCCCACGAAGCTCATTAACATCTTCAAGTCCACCAAGTGCTATACGCACAAGAGGACGCTTCAGTGCTGAAGCTATAGAGTTTGCAAGGGATGTCTTACCAACACCCGGAGGTCCTGAAAAACATAAAATAGCCCCCGCACTCTTTTTTAAGGAGATACCACGCAACTCTAAAAGCTCTTTTACCGAAAAGTACTCTACAATACGCTCTTTTGGTTTTTCTAAAGAGTAGTGGTCTTTATCTAGCTGTGCTTCAACTGTCTCTACATTAAGCGCTTTTTTTGAGAGCTTTCCAAAAGGAATCTCCAAAGCCCAGTCAAGATAGGTCTGTGTCATCGAAGCTTCCGAAGAGTCTGGATGCATACGAGCAAAACGGTCAAGCTGCTTTTTTATCTCTTTGTATGCATCTTCACTCATTTTCGACTTTTTAGCCTCGAGTTTTTTGTAGTACTCCTCTATCTCCTCTTCACGAGCAGTATCAGTTCCCAACTCTTTTTGAATCTGTTTGAGTTGCTCTTTTAAGAAATACTCTTTATTCACTTTTTCAATATGTGTATGTACTTTTGAGCGTATCTCACGCTGGAGTTTATTTGCTTCTATCTCTTCTATTAAGATATCAATAAGATCTAAAAAGCGTTTTTCAGTATCTGTCTCTACAAAGAGTTTGTAAGCCTGCTCTTTTTTGAGCTTGATTGTTGAACAGATAAGATCAATGATACGATTATGGTCATGGTTCTCTTCAATAGTACGAAGAAGATCAGGTGGGAAGTAGTTACTTACCGCTGAAAGTGCTCGAACCTTCTCACGCACTACTTCTAAGATAGCATCTATCTTAACACTGTCAACCTCTGTCGGCTCTAAAATATCTACATGAGCAACAAGTGGATCTTCTGAAACTTTATAGAGTGATTTTGCACGAGCAAGTCCCTGAAAGAGTACCTTTACACGGCCATCTGGAAGGGAAACTTTACGCATAATTGAACCCACAACACCAGCATCATAGAGCGCTTCATAGTCACGCTCACCTTCATGTTCTGGTTTTGTAGGGCAGACGATAACTAAAGCATTCTCTTCTATCGCCTTTGTTGCCGCTGCGATGTTTTGTTCATCACTCAAAAAGAGTGGTGAGATCATAAATGGATATAAAAAGATCTCATCTTCGGCAATTACAGGAATATCTGCCGGGAAATCTCCATAATTACTTAGTTTCATGTTCATCCTTTTTTACTTCATCTACAGTGTTACGTGAGACAACACTTTTTGTCTCCGGTATTAAGAACTCATACCAGCTCGATGTACCATCACCTTCAAATATCTCTTTGTACCAAGGTGTGTTTGCACGTTCAATCTCATTCCAGTTAATCCATTTCTCAGGCATCATAGCTCTGTAGTATGCTGCTGCCTTTGGCTTGTCTATACGATCATAGAGTGTCGCAATTGTCTCATTGAGAACTGCATCTGCAAGATAAAGGTTTGTAAGCATCGTATCTACAAGTGAGTAGTACATAGAGTTAGGGTATCGTTTTTTAAAAGCCTTTGCATCTTTTATAGCCTCATTGATGAGAACCTGATCACGACGAGGATTTGGAAGTGCCATATATTTTGCTTTTATCTTCAAAAATTCAGCAAACTCTTTTTCATTAAGGTTTGCATAGCGTTTGATATATTCGTTTAAAAAGTGTTCACTAAGAAGATACTCCTCATAGTGCATATGGGCAATAGCCAAGATCATTGTCGCTTCTGGAAGTAAAGGTGAGCCGATATGCTCTCCTTGAAGAGAAGTGTAGTAATCATCTGCTTTATCTAAGTCACCGCTGCTTACAGCGTTTATCATCTTTGTGTACCAGTACATAGCAGGTTTGTTATACTCTTGAACCTCTTTAGAACATCCGCTTAAAAAAAAGAGAGTAGCCATAGTAAGTAAGAGAGTTGTAGCAAATTTCATATAAATTCCTAAATAGTTTTTAAAGTAAATGTATTTTAGCGAAAAGTTATATAATGAGCTTTAAAGATGGGTGAAAATGTAAAAAGAAGTGGTGGCCTGTCTCGGAATCGAACCAAGGACACAGTGATTTTCAGTCACTTGCTCTACCGACTGAGCTAACAGGCCTTAAAAAAGAAACAGAATTATAGGGTAGTTTTGCTAAAAATGAGCTTAGCCTGAAAAAAACTCCTTAAAAAATTACATTTAGTACTTTTTCATACAAAAAAATAGCACTTTCTTATCAAAAAAAGAGTATTCCTCGATAAATTTCAGAACAAATTTTTAAAAAAATGCTAAAATAGTTTTAAGAAAGGATCAACTATGCGACTATTTTTTTATTTAATTTTATTTTCTCTTACAACAGTACTTGCATTTGCAGAGTGTGTTGACACATATGATACAGGAGAGAATGAAAACTCAAATGACTCCTATCCAGGTGTGACAATATCTGAGTTAAACCACATCACAACTACAACAAATTTTACAATCTGTGGAGTATCATTAAATGATGACTCATCCCATAAAGAAGATTACTATAACTTTACCATTGATACAGAAGGGTATCTATCTATAGCTGCTACATCTAAAAATAAAGATGATGAATTAAGTGACTTTTATTTAGAAGTCTATGTTAATGACGAAGTTGTCTATCCTGAAGAAAAAGAAGATACTCACTATGTCAACCTAAACATTCAAGCAGGTGATAAAGTAGTACTCTACTTTAAAGAGTCAGGTAGTAGTGATGACTACTATACGGCATCTTTTACTTTTAGCGATGAAGTTATGCAAAATGGTGGAGATAGACCTTTTACTGTAAGAAATCCTGAAGAGACACGTAATATCAGCGGAAATTATGCCATTATTGGAAATGCAAATGAGTGTGCTCTACATACAAAAGAGGAGGATGCTCCATGGACAGGTGATTGTTATGAGTCTACTTCAAACAGTCGTCCCGCTCGTTATATAGATATTGACGGAGATAGCTCTACAAAAAACTCTTCGGCTTCAACACTAAACATTGCAAACTTTCAAGAGCATCAGGCAAAAGTAGTCTGGGCAGGCCTCTATTGGCAAGGGGTTGTACACAACTCTGTCGTTGATGGTGACTTTATGGGAACAAGTGGCTATGCAAATGGACAGACGATAGAGAATGAACCTGTTTACGATACAGAGACACAAATCAACTTTGCCTTTAGCTCTTCAACATATGATGCGGAAAAGATCAAGTTTAAAATACCGGGTGGCGATTATCAAGAACTAGAAGCAGATGTCTTTGACTACTATAAACTGGGATACTCTGCATTTAAAGATATCACAGATATTATTAATGTCAATAATCCAAATGGTGAATATTTTGTAGCAGATATCAAAGCAAATCAAGGAAAAGAATCAAAGCACGGAAACTATGCATCATGGGCAATTGTAGTTATCTACGAAGATGCTCAAGAAGGTTATAAAAACATCACGCTATTTGACGGCTACGCTACTGTTGACTCCTCTTTTGACCAAGATCTCCTGATTAAAGGTTTTTTAACACCTCGTACACCCCCTATTGAGTCAAAACTTGCAGTTTTTGCAATGGATGGGGACAATGGAGACAACAGCTTGACTATTGTCAACCAGGCAGGCGAAGCTACAGATGTTGAAAATCAAGACAATCCAGGAGATTCCCTCTTTGACTCAACAATTTCTCAAAGTATTATTCGTACACCTGATGCTACAAGTCTAAGAACCGACTTGAAAGTTCTTAACCTCGTTGATGTATTAAACCCTCTTGAGACAGAAGCAATACTGCAACCACGAAGTGGAGGAGACAGATACACTCCATCATTTTTCATAATGTCTGCCGATCTATTTGTACCAAAATTTTGTTATGACTATGCATACAAACAAGAGGAGATCTACTTCACTGAAAAAAATGATGGAACAAAAAAACCTCGCATTGTCGGAACTGTTCAAAAAGATGAACCGATTCAGGTAAAAGTATATATACGAAACCAAGTAGAGTCTGATATTGATATTTCAGATATGAATGTCAGTATTTTAGATATTAACACATCACAAGCAGTCTATATTCGACATACAACAGAGTTGGCAAAAGATGGAAATATTATTGCTTCACCTGTCGATGACAATCAGCTGAGTGTTTCAGACTCCTATATCAAAAATATCCAGATAGGAACTATCTCATCTAATGATTTCTTTTATATCTACTATCAACTCAATCCAGAAGTAAATGATCTTAACATTTCACTTAATGTTCAAGCAAACTATTTACTATCGGTAGATGGTGGAGACCCTATTCCCTACACTCTCACACTTGGTAATGATCCTGAAAATATTAAGATGTGTTCTTCTGCAAACTTCAAATACCAACCTGCTAGAGGAATCTTTAACATAGTACATAATGACTACTATGATTTTGACAATGGAGGTACTAAAAGATACTATAACCTCCCAACACAAGTAAGCTCACGTGTTGGAAATTTTAAAGTCACATCAATGGATCCTGAAAATCTAGATAATTTAAAAGCCACATCTACTATAGTGGCAGTTGATATGATAGATGCATCAGCATTTCATGATACAAATACATCATGTACAGAACTCTCAAGCGCAATAACCAAAAGAGTTTGGGTGCAGATAGGGAATCAAGATAACAATGCGACTTCAGCACCTCTCAATAAAGATGCATTAAACTCAGCAATAGCAGCAGCATATACAGACTTAAATACACCAGAAGAGTTTTACAAAACTGCACGTCAAAATACTGCCTTTAGAATCTCATTTAATGCAATGGATGAAAATGGCACAATACCTTATATAAGCAAAGTAAATAACGGTGCTTCTATTACTTTAAACTGGAGAGAAGAGTGGACTGGAGAAGATTGTAAAACACCGATGGGAGATACCGGAGTAAGTGAAGATGTACGCAATAAAACTGCCACATACTGTAATGCAACAAAGAATACTTTTAATCTTAAAGAGTGTATGGAGTGTATCTATGGTATTCATACTCGTGTTATCTGCTCACGTGACAACTTTGCCATTCGTCCTGAAGCATTTTTAATGCAGATTGATGATCAAAATCAAGATGATTTTTCACAACAGATTGATATAACCACACTAACAGATTCAGGTGCTAACGAGTCAGTCACTCCAAACCTAAATTTAGCAGCTGGTTATAAGTACAATCTAGAAGTAAATGCAACGAACCACCTAAATCATAATGCAACACCAGGATATACAAGAACTTTCAATCTTGATAACACAGCACGGGCGGTTTATCTTTGGGCACCGCCTATGGGCCATGATGTAAGCGGATGTAATGATACTAACGACATCAACACAAGTATGCGTTTTCTCAATGGAAAAGTTGATACCAATACCTCACTCCAAAATGTTGGTAGATATATCTTAAGCATATATGACACCTCATGGACAGATGTAGATCACAACCCTGCTTTTATGACCCACCATACTGGAAGCTATTACACATCAACTCTTGATTGTAGAGTAGACTCCGATATTGTTTTAGATACAAATGCTACTATGGATCCAAATGATGCTACAACACTCAATGGCTGTAACATTACATCAAATCATACAAACAACGAAGCACACTATAACTATAACAACTATCCTATTACATTCCATCCTTATGCATTTGATATGTCAGATGTACAACCTTCTGTAGGTTTAGATCGTAATACCGCTGCGCTATCTGCTACTAATTACATCTACTATGCAGATATTACACAAAATAGTGATGAAAACATGTCTTACCACCTTGATGGTGATATAGTTGCAATAGGACGAGATCATAATAAAACGACTAACTTTGTAGATGCTTGTTACGCTGTACCACTAAACCTTACACTTACAACCCTTAACTCCAGAGAGCATCAAGATATTAATGAAGACAATCTGCCTTATATGGCACGTTTTCATATTTTAAACAGTAACGATGATGATGCAGTCATAGTAACTGCACGTGATGTTACTCTTATCGATGCTGCTCCCGAAACACCTTTAGTTATACAAACAACAGCAGCACATTTTCTAGGTGATCTTAATGGTACAATGATTACGCGTACAAACTTCAACTACCAACGCCAAAAAGATACACCAGCAAATCCTTTTGTTCTTAATTTTGTAGATTATAATGCTACATGTAGTAATGCAGCAGATTGTAGATTTAGCGCAAATCTTACTACACTTGAAACAAATGGAACGAAAGATCTAAACTCAAGTCAAGCTATTCGCCACTACTATGGTCGCACACACAACCCTCGTCAAAGCTTTACAAAAGCAGATGCTACTGTAAACTATACAGATGCAGAGGATATTATCTATTATGAAGTCTATTGTAGTGACTCAGCTACTTCAGACTGTAACAAAACACTCCTGCAAGATGGAAACAATTCACAATTTAGTGATGATCCACGCTGGTTTATCAATACACAACATGAAAGTAATTTTGGTGTACCTGGTACAGCGACACAAAAAGGTGGATCAGATTATGTTACAGAAATAGATGATCCAGATGCTGCAACAGGTAATGCAATACATGAAGATGGTAAACTTGATTACTTTCATCTTCGCTACAACGGAGACCGAGGATACCCATACAGAACAACGATGGAAAATAATGCTTCTGGCTGGCTAATCTATAACAGATATAATGCAGCAGCAACTACAAACAGTTGGGATATAGACTTTATCAATGCAACTGGAAATTGGGCTGGTAAGACAGAAACAGACAGCACAACAAAACGAAATGCAGCAGATATGACAAATAGGAGAACATTGTGGTAAGAAGAGGCGCCTTTACTCTTATTGAACTTATATTTGCCATTATCATTATCTCTATAGCTGTGATGTCTCTTCCTGTGATGTCACGACTACTTACAAACAGCATCGACACAAACCTTGTCCAAGAAGCAATCTTTGCTGCAGCAACAGAGCTCAATGAAGCCACTACAAAACATTGGGACGAAAACTCCATCGATACAAGCGCATCGACTCCTTTGGCAGCTGTTATCAACATCGATGGTACTTGTGAAGCCAACAATCTCAGTAGCCGATACCGATTACGTCCTGGACATATTGTAGAGCCTTACCACAGACACTGTCTTAATGATCTCAATCAAATAGAAGCTGATACAAACACAAACAATGATGTTGAAGCCGTAGAGGACAGTATTCACGCAGACCAGTCGATCTTTTTAAACCCGACACCCTCACAAAGTGGTTATAAAAACAACTATACATCATCACTGACTGTAAATTATGATCCATCATTTGCCGGTGCAGCTCGTCCAAATCTTAAACAAATTACTGTCTCTATTAAAAACAGTAATGGAGACACACTTACTTCGCTTAATACCTATGTAGCAAACATCGGTGAAGTTGACTACTACAAAAGGTCATTTTAATGCAAAAACGTCACGCTTTTACAATGATAGAGCTTATCTTTGTCATTGTCATTATGGGAATCATCGGAAAGTTTGGAGTAGACTTCTTAGCACAGGCCTATAACTCATATATCTATGAAAAGATAAACCACACACTCCAAACAAACAGTGGTATGGCAGTTGAGCAGATTGCCAAACGGCTTGAGTACCGCATTAAAGACTCTGTGATAGCTCGTACAATACCAACATCTGACCCAGTACCCATAAGTGATGCTTCAGGAGATACATATACTGTTTTAGAGTGGATAGGTTATGATAATGAAGGTTTTCGCGGACTTACTGCACCCTACTGGAGTGGAATTATTGATCTAGACAACTCAAATGCCAATACACTGACATCACCAGATACAAATACAACAGCAGTTGACAACCTTATACAAACACTCTCCAACAATACTGCAACAATTGCAGATGCAGCACTCTATTTTATTGGTTCAAACGCTGATGTCACAGTAGATTTTGGTTGGGCAGGAGCAAACCATGACCAAGCACACATTGATGCACAACAAGGTGCTATGCACCCCATACAAGCTGGAGCTCTTCTCAATGAGTTTACATCTTCGACAGGCACAAACTTTGCAGGAGTTGATATCTATGAGTACTATCAGCTTGCATGGACAGCCTATGCTATAGTTATAGAAGATTATGATGATGTTGAGCATAAAGGTAAACTCGTACTCTACTGGGGCTACCAACCGTGGGCGGGAGAAGCTATTGCAGATGCTGATTTTAGTGCAACACTTATGGAAAATGTGAGTACTTTTCAGTTTATGGCAATTGGTTCTATAATGAAAATTCAGGTCTGTACGAACTCAGACCTATTACAAGATGAAGATGGAGAATACTCTTTATGCAAAGAAAAAACAGTTTTTTAAAAACAGGCTCATCGCGTAGTGGTATCGCAATGATTATGGCTATTGCCGTCATTGTCATTGTCTCTACAATTATGGCACTGGCCATCTCTATGGCTTCAAAAACATCTAAACAGACCATAGATCTCTATCTCTATGAGCAGTCTGTTCTTTTGGCAAAAAGTGCCGCGGAGTATACACTTTTGCGTATCTCTCTTGATAACAATGCAACAAACCCTTGTAATGTACAATCTCTAAACTTTACCCAAGATATCTATGACATCAATGTATCTGTTCGTTACAGCTACACATCCTACCCCGCTACATGTCCTGCATCTGTGCGCTTTGCAGGAGTTGCTACTCCAGAGCAAAACGGCTCTGTTCTTTTAGATATAGCAGTAGGTGTCAATGATACAACTGTTACAACAGAACCTATACGCTATTTTAGAAGAACCATACAAAAGTTATAAATTTTCGCTCAAATATAAACTTTTTCGTGATATAATGAAAAAAAATTAAAAGGATATATCATGAATTTATCAATAACTGGAAGAAACTTAGATCTTACAGATGCTATCAAACAACATATTACTTCATCTGTAGATGCTCTTAAAAAATATAATATGGATATTATCTCTGTCAATGTAATTGTCAGTGCACAAAGCAGAAAAGGCAAAGATCACTTTGGAGTTGAGTTTGTTATCAACTTACCACAAAAACACACTATCGTTATCAACCAAAATGATGCAGACCTCTATGCTGCACTTGACCTTGCTACTGAGCGTGCAGAAAAAGCACTTCGTCGTCTACATGACAAAGAAGTAGATCACCAAAAAGTAGGTCTCAACACTGAAAAAGCTGAAGATGTATGTGTAAAAGCTGCAGCACATGAGATAGATGATGAGATCATCCCTGTTGAACTTGATCTTTACAAACCAAGAGAAGTTGAAGATGTGCTCAACGAGCTAAAAGAGAGTGATAAAATGTTCGAGATCTTCATCGACAACGAAGGTAAAACTCGTGTTCTTTACAAAAGAAATGATGGTAAATTCGGTCTTTATTAAAAACTTTTAAGAGGATTTGAGTAAATTCAAATCCTCTTTTACCTCACGCACAATATCCTCATCCTCGCCAAAATCGACCCAAACAAAACTTTTTCCACTCTGATTTTTTCCTTTAAGCAGATCACCACTTTTTCTATACTTCAAGTCTAAGTTAGCTATATCAAAACCACTTGTTGTTTTACAAAACTCTTCAAGCCGCTCAGATTTCTCTTTGTTCGTATATAAAAAGCAATATCCCTTTAGCCCTGTTCTGCTCACGCGACCACGAAGCTGATGCAGTGTTGAGAGTCCTAAGCGCTCAGCCCCTACAATGACTACAGTTGAGAGCATAGGAAGTGATATGCCCACCTCTACTACCGTTGTAGCTATAAGAATGCTCCCCTGCTCTCTAAACTCTAAAAGCACCTGCTCTTTTTCTTTGTCTTTTCCATGCGTTACATAGACACCTGCAAAGTTTTTCTCCCAGTAGCTTCGTGCTTCATCGATGCTTTGATACTCCATCATCTCACTCTCATTGACAAGTGGATAGACAAGCAAAACCTGCCGATCATTACTAATCTCCTCTTTTATGTG
>Ga0256843_1000947_pt1 | contig 23788 bp, 27 predicted proteins | sample AlvinellametaG_FD_191572 | JGI IMG/M metagenome (GOLD analysis project Ga0256843, IMG submission 191572) | Pompeii worm associated microbial communities from hydrothermal vent at the East Pacific Rise, Pacific Ocean - Alvinella | ecosystem: Host-associated > Annelida > Integument > Unclassified ... | reverse complement strand
GACACAAAGCGGATTTGGAGGCGATTGATGAGCTAAGAGAAGAGGGGTATAATCCTAAAAAGGTTGAGTGGAGCGATTACGTATATACGCTGCCTATCGAGGATAGAAAAAAGGTGACAAAATCAAAGCCTTACACTTCAAATAAAATCTATATCCAAAACCTCTCTTCGATAATAGCCGCAAACTCTCTTGATATCGACGAAAACGATTGGGTATTGGACTTAGCTGCGGCACCGGGTGGGAAAAGTTTGATTTTTAGCGAAAAAGCAAGTAAAGTTAGCGCCGTAGAGCCCGATAAAAAGAGATTTTTCAGGATGAAAAGAAACTTTAAAGAGCACGGCGCAAAAAATATCCAAACATACAACAAAGACGGAAGATTCGTTTATAAGGCAACGGGTCCTATTTTTGATAAGGTATTTTTGGACGCGCCTTGTAGCAGCGAAGCTCATATAGATTTGGAGGAGGGAATTACTTGGTGGAACTTAAAAAGAGTAAGAAGATTTTCAAAACTTCAAAAAGAGCTTATTATTTCGGCGTTTGAGTGTTTAAAACCCGGAGGCGAGATGATATACGCCACTTGTACGTTTTCTCCCGAAGAAAACGAAGAAGTTATCGACTTTTTATTAAACAGATACGATAACGCCGAGGTTGTTAAAGTAGATTTGCCAATAGACAATATTCAAGAGGGAATGACGAAATGGGAAGACAAAGAGTATAACCCTGAAGTTAGAAAATGTATAAGAATCCTCCCAAAGGACGCTTACAGCGGATTTTTCTTCACTAAAATCAAAAAACTTCCTTAACTTTTCCTTTTTTAAAGCCGATATATTAATTTAAGCTTAATAAATATTAAGCGAATATTAAGTTTGTAGAGTTATAATGAATTTAGAAAAGTCTAAGGAGTCTAAAATGAAACCGATTTACAAAGTATTAAGTGTCGCAGCAATAGGTTTTTTGATCGGGTGCGGCGGCGGAAGCTCATCAAGCGGCGTAAGCGGTGTGGTTGAAGCAAGCTATTTAAAAGGAGTGAAAGTTTGCGTAAAAGGCACCGATACTTGTGCGATAACCGATGAAAACGGAAAATTTTCTTTAAATGCGAGTGCACCTGTAATGCTTGAATTGAAAATAGGAAATAGTGTTCTGGGAGATGTAAATGCCACAACGACGAACATGACGGTAACACCTGCGGTATTGGCAGATAATAATTCGACTATAGCAGCATATGTCGGAACGACGCTTCATAAAATAGCAGGATGTGATGTGGCGGCTGAGAGTTGTGATTTGAGTAATATTAAAAGTGTTGATGTAGACCCGAATAGTGACGAGCCTATTGTTGAAGAGATTGAAAAAAAAGTTCAAAACGACGAAAACGTAACCGTAACGGTTGATGACAATACTACTGTTGAAGTTAGTGATGAAGACGTACAAAAATACAAAATTACAAATCCTATGATGACGGGTGAAACGAAATTATTATACCACGGTATTTCTGTTGGTGAAGGAACATTGGAATTCGTTATCGATATAAATACATTGAATCTACAATTTACGCTAAGAGATGAAAACGGTAACGTAACTGAAGAAGGGAACGCTACACTTTCACCCGTTTATAAAAACGTATTTTTCAAAATCGATAATAACGATGATGAAATGGCGTTTGTTACGACGTCGTTTGCAATGAGCGTATATGTAGATGATAATGCTCTACATTATAATTTCGGAGTGCAATATCCTCAAAAAGAGCTAAGTGCGGTTGATGTCGAAATGTTTGCAAACAAATCATATAACGCATTTACTTTTGATACGACAGGAGGGGTTGAATTCAGTACGATTGATATAAATACAACCAATCCTGAAGATTTAAACGGTACTTGGAGCGAAGGAAGTATCAGCGGTACTTGGGAAGTGGAAGGAGATCATGTTAATTTCTTCTATAATGGACAATTAGGAGCTCAAGCTTATGTAAGAGCGGGTGCTGGTAGAAATACATTGGTTTATGCTACTACGGACGGAGATTTCGGAATAGGCGTGGAAGCTAAACCTTTAGTCGAATCAGAACTAAAAGGTACTTTTTATTATGACGATATAAGTTTTGAAAACGGAAAAATTGAAAATTGTTTCGGTTACGTAACTGTTGATGGAACAAAATTTTCATATAAAGACGAAGTATGTAACGGTGCGGAACAAGGAAGCGGAACTCTTGAACTAAATCCTGAAGTAAACGGAATGACTTTAAACGGAATAGCAAGAGTAATAGCACCTGACGGTACTAAAACAAGCGAATATGTAATAATGAATCCTGAAGACGGATATTATATTGCAGTAGATGCCGATAGCGGTGAAGTTTCAATCGGTTCTAATAAACCGATTAAATAATCTTCTTTTAACTCGGTTAAAAGACTTTAACCGAGTTTTTTAACCTTTTTTAATCGAAATTCAATCGATATTATTTTGCGAATTTCTCTTTTGCTTCTTGTAAAGCGGCAATTACGTCGTCTATGTTTTCATAAGGAATATGTGCTTTCCAATCCGGTTTGCTTTCGTCTCCGTCAAGCGAAATTCCGATACTGACTACCGGCTTGCTACCTTCGCCGTAAGGCTCTTCGATGTGAGAGATTGAGATGATTCCTTCTTTTGTATTTGCAAGCGGTATTGATTTTACAGGGATTGTTTTTTTCATTTTTCCCCTCCTTTTTTGGTTAATTATAACAAAAACTTATATTTTTTTAATAAACTCTTCGATTTCTTTTTGAAGATGTTTCAAATCTTTTGAATTATCAATAACGAAATCGGCTTTTTGTTTTTTTATTTCTATATCCGTTTGATTGTTTAAAACGGCTATAGCGTCTTCTTCGCTGACATTGTCTCTTTGGACTACTCTTTTGATTTGAAGCTCTTTTGGAGCATATACGACTAAAACTTTGTCAAATTCGGGATAGTTTTGTTTTTCGAAAAAAAGAGGCAAATCCACAAAATAGGCGACTCCGTCTTTTTCGTATTTTTTTGCCATCTCAAGCACTCTGTCTCTCACTTCCGGTAAGATAAGATTTTCTAATGTTTTTAGTTTTTCTTTGTCGTTAAAGACTATTTTTCTTAGCTCTTTTCTATCCGTTGTGCCGAAAATTTCTTTTATCGTCTCTTTTTTTTCTTCGAAAACTTTACGGCTTATTTCGTCCGCATCTATTATTTTGTAGCCGTACATTTTTAAAAAAGAGGCTACGGTGCTTTTGCCCGTGCCAATGCCGCCCGTGAGGACTATTGCGTTTGAAAATTTGGTATTCATTTATAGTTTTATTACGTCTTTGATTTGTTCGAAAATATATTTCGGAAGAGTGAAAGCCGCGATATGAACGTCCGTTGTGTAATATTTCGTATTTTCCACGAAATCGCTTCTGTGTCTTATGATATCAGCTGTCGGGTGGAATTTTTTGCTTGCGAAAACAAGAGGTTTTGCGTTTAGATTTTCGTCAAGGTAATAAAAAGGAAGCACTATCCAATAAAGTTTGCTAAGAGACGCGAACAAATCCCTATCCGTCAAACTTTTAGGAGTTGTGATATAGATACCTTTGTCGTTTAGTTTTTCATATGCTTTGATTAAATCCCCGGGTGTTTCTTCTATTATCAAATCATACCCGTTTGAGTCGTCTTGCGTGTGGATATCAAAAGTAGTAATCGTTATTTTTTTAAATTCGTCTTTTAGATTTTGTGGTACTAATATTTTGGTACCCTCACTCGTACATCCGCCTACAAGCGCCGTCATTTCGTTTTTGATACTCATGGGTTTCCTTTTTTTGGCTTAATATATCAAAAAAATTGTAATTTGCAAAAAAATTTGATATATTTCGGACAAAATTTATCTTAAAAGGAGCAAATATGTATAAAGTGGATATAGAAAAAAGATGCGGATGTGTAAAAAGAGCGGAGATGGAATTTCCGAAAACTTTCCAAACAAAAGAAGAAGCGGAGCTTGAAGCTCTAAAACTTGCAAACTATATGAACGGAAAATTTTGTAAAAAACACAGATTCGTAGTAAACGAAGAGGGTGATACGTTTTTGATTTACGTAGAAATCAGCTGTCCGGAGGTTAGCTAATCTCCTCTTTTTCTGCTATTATTCTTCAAACTTACACTCTTAAAGGCCGAAAATGATTGCTCATCTTTGTTGTAGTGTCGATGCCGGGTATTTTTTGAAAAGATTAAAAGAAGAGTATCCTCATGAAGAGATTATCGGCTATTTTTACGACCCCAATATTCACCCTTACAGCGAATTTAAACTAAGAAGTCTCGATACGAAAAGAATTTGCGAAAAATTGGGAATTGAGTATGTTGAGGGAGAGTATGATTATTTGACTTGGTATCAAAAGACCAAAGGCTTGGAAAACGAGCCCGAAAAGGGTAGCAGGTGTAGTGTCTGTTTTGATTTGTCTTTGGAAGAAGCGGCGAGATTCGCAAAAGAAAAGGGAGATGATAAAGTGACTACTTCACTTCTTATGTCTCCTATGAAATCTCACGAACAGCTCGAAGCTATAGGCAAAGTGGTAAAAAGAAAATACGGGGTTGATTTTATAAACGTTGATTTTCGCAAAAAAGGCGGTACTCAAGCCCAGCAGCAATACGCCAGAGAAAATCAGATGTATAGGCAGGATTATTGCGGGTGTATTTACGGAATATGGCAGCAAAAATCACATCAGGAGATTATCGACGAGCTTATTTCGCCTTGGCCTTTTCAAGTGCTTCCGAGCAGTATAGAAGAAAAACTCGAAATTTACGAAAAAAGAATCGAACTTGAAGATAAAGGGAAAAAATATAAGATTATAAAAGAGAATTTTTTAAATTATAGACTTTTGAGTGCTAAAGTTGAGGTTAAAAAAGAGGTCATTGCAAGTTACGTTCTTTTTTATTCGTATCTTGATAGACCCCAAAGAGTCCGAATAGAGTTTGAAAAAAACGGCATAGGATATGCCAACAGAGCTCAGGTAATTTTTGTAAAAGTTTCCAAAATTAACGAAATTTTAAATAAAAGATACGATAATGTTTCAGAAATTTATAAAAAACCTCTAACTATTCAAGAAGAACTTGAAGTTAGAAAAAATATAACCGAAACGGAATTTAATCTCAGTCCGATAATAGTTTTGGACGAATTTGAGGAAGTGAGATACGATATCGATATAAATTCTAAAATCTACTCTGACAATAAAGAAATTTTGATAGAATTTTAATAAAAAAAAGGATTCGTATGGTTTTCGATATTAATCAGATTCAAGAAATGCTTCCTCATAGATATCCGTTTTTGTTGGTGGATAGAATTACGGATGTAAAAAATGGCGAATACGTTGAAGGGTATTTGAATATTTCGATTACTAATAGCGTATTTCAAGGACATTTTCCGGGACATCCGATATATCCGGGAGTATTGATAATCGAAGGAATGGCTCAAACGGGAGCGATTTTACCTTTTACGGTAATGGATAAAGACGAATTAAGCGAAAAAGTCGTATATTTTATGAGTATAGACAAAGCGAAATTCAGAAAGCCGGTACTTCCGGGAGATAAACTCGTATATAAAGTATCGACTATCAAACACAGAGGTAAAATTTGGCAATTAAAAGGTGAAGCTTATGTTGACGGCGAGCTTGTAAGCGAAGCCGAGCTAAAAGCTATGATTATGGATAAATAGGGAGAGCAGGGGGAAATTTACAAAGGTATAAACATGAAAGCGATTATTAAAGGAAAAGTAGGTAAAAACTGCAAAATCGGAGAAGGTGCTATAATCGACGAAAACGTTGTAATAGGAGACAATAATATTATCGAACCGTATGCGATTATTACGGGTTATACTACGATAGGAGACAATAACCATATCTATTCCCATGCGGTAGTTGGAAGCGAACCTCAGGATTTGAAATATCACGGGGAAAAAACCGAACTGATTATCGGAAACAACAATAAAATCAGAGAATTCACTCTTATAAATCCTGGTACCGAAGGTGGCGGCGGAGTTACTAAAATAGGAGATAACAATCTTTTAATGGGATACGTTCACGTAGCTCACGACGTAATTATCGGAAACAATTGTATTTTGGCAAACGCTGCGACACTTGCGGGGCACGTGGTGCTTGAAGATTATGTCGTAATCGGCGGGATGACACCTATTCATCAGTTCGTAAAAATAGGAGAACACGCAATGATAGGAGGAGCCAGCGCGGTAGCTCAGGATATTCCTCCTTATACTATCGCCGAAGGAAACAGAGCAAAAGTTAGAGGTCTTAATTTTACGGGGCTTAGGAGAAGATTTCAAGATAGAAGCGATATAGACGAAATAAAAAGAGCTTATAAAGCGCTTTTTGAGAGCGGAAAGCCTATTAAAGAGGTCGCCGAGGAGCTTATGAAAAGCGAAAATCAATATGTCAGACATTTGGCAGAGTTCGTATTAAATTCGAAAAGGGGAATACCATATGATAGAAAAGTGTAGTTTTTGCGGCAGTGTGGAAACCGAAGACAATCCGCTTTTAGCCGCGCCGGATAATAAAGCGTTTATTTGTAAAAATTGTGTGCTTCATGCGTACGATATTATTATGGGCGCCGTTAAAAAACAAAAAAAACATACCGGAGAAATTAAACTATTGACTCCAAAAGAGATAAAAGCTCATCTTGACGAATACGTAATAGGGCAAGAAAGAGCGAAAAAGATTATTTCGGTTGCCGTTTATAACCATTACAAAAGAATTCTTTTCGGGGATACTCAAGATGTTGAGATTCAAAAATCGAATATCTTAATGATAGGACCGACAGGTAGCGGAAAAACGCTTATAGCAAGAACGCTTGCGAAAATGCTTGACGTACCTCTTGCGATAGCGGACGCTACATCTTTAACAGAAGCCGGATATGTAGGAGAAGACGTCGAAAACGTACTTCTAAAACTAATCCAAGCGGCTGACGGAGATATCAAAAGAGCCGAAACGGGTATCGTATTTATCGATGAAATAGATAAAATCGCAAGAAAAAGCGAAAATCCTTCCATTACAAGAGACGTAAGCGGTGAGGGAGTGCAACAAGCTCTTTTAAAAATTATCGAGGGTTCTATAGTAAACGTACCGCCTCAAGGCGGAAGAAAACATCCTCATCAAGAGTTTATTCAAATAGATACGACCAATATTCTTTTTATCTGCGGCGGTGCTTTTGAGGGACTTGAAGAGATTATCCAAAGAAGACTTGAGGGTGCGACCGTCGGATTTTTGGGTAAAACGAAAGAAAAACTCTCAAAAGACGATATTTTCTCACTCGTAGAACCTGAAGACCTCGTAAAATACGGACTTATTCCTGAGCTTGTGGGAAGACTTCCGGTTATTGCCACTTTAAAAGAACTTGATAGAGACGATTTGATAAGAGTTTTAACAGAACCGAAAGACGCGTTAATCAAACAATACCAAGCTCTTTTTGCGCTTGACGGGGTTGAGCTTGAGTTTGAAAGAGACGCGCTTGAAGCTATTGCCGATAAAGCTATCAAAAGAGGAACGGGTGCAAGAGGACTTAGAGCGATTTTGGAAGAAGCTATGGTTGATATTATGTTTAATCTGCCTGAATACAAAGGCTATAAAGTTGTGATTACAAGAGATGTTATCGAAAATAAAGCTGAGCCTATTTTGATTAAAAAGGAAGAGAATGCTAAATAAAATACTCGGTATGTTTAGTAACGACTTGGCTATCGACCTTGGGACCGCAAATACGCTTGTTAGCGTAAAAGGAAAAGGAATCGTAATAAACGAGCCAAGCGTGGTGGCTATTAAAGAAGGAAAACATAGAAAAAAAGTGTTGGCGGTTGGTAAAGAAGCAAAAGATATGATCGGAAAAACACCAAAAGACATCGTAGCGATTCGTCCGATGAAAAACGGGGTTATCGCCGATTTTAGCGTAACCGAAGAGATGATAAGATATTTCATTCAAAAAGTGCATAATAGAAAAACTTTAATCAGACCGAGAATCGTAATTTGCGTGCCGTACGGACTCACTCAAGTAGAGAGAAAAGCCGTAAAAGAATCGGCTATGAGTGCGGGGGCAAGAGAAGTTTATCTTATAGAAGAGCCTATGGCAGCGGCGATAGGAGCCGGACTTCCGGTAAAAGACCCTCAAGGTAGTATGGTTATCGATATCGGTGGAGGTACGACCGAAATCGGGGTTATTTCTCTTGGCGGGCTTGTTGTGAGTAAATCGATAAGAGTAGCTGGGGATAAATTCGATAGAAGTATAGTGGATTACGTAAATAAAAAATACAATCTCGTAATCGGTGAGAGAACTGCCGAAGAGATAAAAATAGAAATCGGAAGTGCCGTTAAGCTTGATAAAGAATTGAAAATGCTTGTAAAAGGTAAAAACAGAATCTCAGGACTCCTTGAGACTATCACCGTAACGAGCGAGGATGTTAGAGAAGCGTTAAAAGAGCCTGTAAAAGAGATAGGCGAGGCTGTAAAACAAGTACTTGAAGAGACACCTGCTGATTTGGCGGGAGATATCGTTGAAAACGGAATCGTTTTAACGGGTGGAGGAGCTCTTTTAAGAGGGCTTGATAAATACTTAAGCGACCTTGTGTCACTGCCTGTGTATATTGCCGAAGAGCCTCTTTTGGCGGTAGCCAAAGGGACCGGAAAAGCGCTCGACCAAATAGAGCTTTTAGCAAGTATAGATGAATAAACGCTACATCTTTCTTTTTTCCGTTCTTCTTATTTTGTTTTTTCAAATTCCGTTTGTAAAGAAAAACGTCATTATTGCATTTAACGCGATAAAAGAGACTTTTTTAAACCTCAAAAAAAACATAAACGACGAACTAAACGCAATTTCAAACAACAAAAAACTAATTAAAGAACTTGAAGAAAAAAACAAAAAACTCTCATTTGAACTTAGCAGACTAAACGCGATATTTTATACTTGCAAAGATTTAAAAAAATTCAAATTCATCCGAAAACCGGGGCTTGAATTTACTCAAGCGGTTTCATACGTAAAACTTCCCGATTTCACTTCCGTATATGTTACGTTTGATAAGCCCGTACCTCATCCGATAGGGCTTGTTTATAATAATTTCGCTGCCGGAATGATAGTAAAAAGAGTCGGTAATTACGGAGTGGCTCTTTTAAATTCAAACCCTAAAACTTCATATGCCGTTTATATCGGAAAAAACGAAATTCCGGGTATTTTTTACGGAAAAGAAAACATAATCAAATATATCCCGAAATTCAAACCTATAAAAGTCGGAGATTTGGTAATAACAAGCGGACTTGACAATATATTTTATAAAGGTGCATTGGTTGGGAAAATTACGGAAATAAAAGAGAAAAAACTATACCAAGAAGCAAAAATAAAACTCTTTTACGATACGCTAAATCCTACATACTTTTATGCCGTGACAAATAAAGCTTTGATAGCTCCTGATACTAACGCAACTGATACCAATACTACTGAAGAAAATTTAACAAAACCCACTAAATAATTTGCTATAATAAAGTAGGTTAAAAACTTTTAAGGAGAGGAAAATGGATATGCAAAGTATGGAAAATACACTTAAAAAAATGGGAATGGTGCTTGAAAAACTCGTTCAAAAAGTGGACGAGCTTGACAAAAGAGTCGCTAAAATAGAAGAAAAATTGGGAGAAGGCGAAAAAAAGTTCTCAAGCCAAGATTTGAAAGCGGCTCAACCTCAACAAAACCAGCCTCAGAGTTCGACTTCAGGGAGTTTTGGAAGCGGCTTTGGAAGTAGCTTTTTAGGCTCTATGGCGGGAGCAATGGCCGGAATGGGGCTTTATAATCTTCTTTTTAACCATTCGGTATCACCTGCGCAGTTCGGACACGATATCGGTTTGGATGAGCAAGAAATTAATAACGTTTTGGATAACGAGCTTAGCGAAATAGACTCTAAGCTTGACGAAATAGATTCCAAACTTGATGAGCTTGATACGAAAGTGGACGAGCTTTCGGATGAAGTTGCGAGTGACGATATAATGAATAGCGACTATTTTGAAAGCTACGAAGAAGATTTGGCAGATAACGATTTTGATAGTGGATTTGACGATTTCGGTGATTTCGGAGGAGATTTCGACGTTTAATCTTCTCCTTTTTTCTTTTTAAAAATAGGTGTCTGAGGAATATTTTGCAAAAATAAAAAAGAGGAGAGAATTAAAGTTGAACGATAAAGAGTTGATTTTTTCTCTCCACTTCGATTAGAGCATCGCCTCTATCAAGCCCTTTTAGTAGATTTTTGAGCTCGTCTATTGATGTGACTTTTACCCATTTTCCTGTTTTGATTGTTTTTACTCTTACGATTTTGTCGCCTTTTTGTAGTCCCATCATAGCTGCGTAGCTGTTAGGGTCCACTTTTTCGATAACAACGCTATTTTTTTCTTCTTTTAGAGTCAATCCTTTGAGTAATTTAACGTTTTGGATTGTCTCTTGTTTTGTTTTTAGAGCTTTTAGAGTAGCTTCGATTGTGATGAATTTTCCGTTTCTATAGACTCTTAGTTTTACTTTCGCTCCAGCACCTTTAAATGCGATTTTGTTTCTAAGTTCTCCGGCGTTTGTTACTTTTTCGCCGTCAACCGCTACGATGATGTCTCCCGGTTTGAGTCCGGCTTTTGCAGCCGCGCTGTTAGGTTCTACTTTATTTATGAGTACTCCGTATCCGATTCCGTATAGTTTTGCTTTGCTTGAATCGATATTGCTTATTAATACTCCCAAATATCCTCTAACCACTTTTCCTTTTGTAATCAAAGATACCGCTACGAATTTAACCATATTACTCGGAATAGCAAAACCGATACCGTTGTTTCCGCCGCTTCTGCTGATAATTGCGGAGTTGATACCGATAAGTCTTCCTTTTAAATCCACAAGTGCGCCGCCGCTATTTCCGGGATTGATTGCAGCGTCCGTTTGGATGTAATTTTCGTATGCGTTTAGACCGATTGAGTTTCTATTTAGCGCACTAACTATTCCGTGCGTTACGCTTTCGCTAAGTCCGAAAGGATTTCCTATCGCAAGTACCATATCTCCGACTTTTACCTTGCTTGAATCCGCAAAAGTGATAGGGTGTAGGTTTTTTGCGTCGATTTTGATTACCGCAAGGTCTGTTTTAGGGTCGCTACCGATGAGTTTGGCTTTGTATTTTTTTCCGTCGTGTGTTTTGACGATGATTTTGGTAGCACCGCTGATTACGTGATAGTTTGTTACGATATATCCGTTTTTAGAGATAATAACACCGCTTCCGAGGGCAAACTCTTTTCTTTTTTGCGGTTGATTAGGAATATTTCCGAAGGGTCCGAAAAATCTTCTTAAAAACGGGTCTTCGAAAAATCTTCTGAATTGTTCCGGAATTCTTGTCTCAACCACTTTTTCGGTCGAGATATTTACTACGCTTGGAATTACTTTTTGCACGATAGGCGCAAAAGACATTACAAGCCCGTTTTGATTCGGCGCCACTCTTTTAATAGGTGTTTTGTCTACGTTTAGGTGAATATTCGCCGCAAACAAAAACGCACTAAGTGCTGTTGCCAATGCTAATTTTTTCATTTCCACTCCTTAAAAGTTTAGTTTAGACATATAAGTATAAATCATATAAGTTAAAAAAAGGTTAAAACATTAAATTTCTTAAAGTTTGCTTAATTGTGTATAATTCCAAGAAAAAGAGGCGGAATGGATTTGAGTAAATTGAGCGTTGAAGAGCTTCATGAGCTTATAGAAAAAGCAAAAGCCGAACTTCTAAAAAGAAGAGAAGGCAAATGGGTACACTTTAAAACCGATGATTGTTTTACTCCCAAATTCGGTCCGGCGTATGTAGCGAAGCTCTTTTTGGTAGGAGACGAAATAGAGAGGGAATTTTACGCATCAAACGGCAAAGAGTGGTGCAAAAAAGGCAAATCCTACAAAGAAGATTGGGATATAGAGATTTTCGAAAACGACGTAATAGAAGCGAGGCTAACAACCGGTAAAAAAGTGGATAAAAGAGAGTGGTATTACGTAAAAAACGGAGAATTGATACCTCTTTTCGATTTGGACGAAGCCAAGCAATTTTTGAAAAACCTTAAATAATCACCACCAAGCTAAAATTTTTTCGTTTATATCTTCGGGAGATTTTTTTAGCATATGATAGATATATCTTGCAAACATATCCGTTTCGATATTTACTTTTTGGTGGATTTTGTAGTATTTAAAAAGCGTATTTTCAAACGTATGAGGAATAATAGTCAGACGAAATCTGTCGCTAAATACCTCGTTTATCGTAAGACTCACCCCGTCAATTGCAATACTGCCTTTTGGAGCGATATATTTCATAATTTTTGGGTCCGTTTTTATAATTACGTCGTATGAATTTTGTGTTTTTTTGATTTCAAGTATCTCTCCGATAGCATCGACGTGTCCTTGAATCAAATGTCCGTCAATCCTATCCCCGAATCTCAAAGCAGGCTCGATATGTACGTATTTTCCGGCTTGATAATTCTCAAGAGGCACTATTTTTTGAGTCTCTGGAGATAACTCCACCTCAAACCCGTCGGGATATATTTTCGTAGCCGTCAAACAAACCCCATTTATTGCAATACTATCCCCGATTTGAGGTTTATATTTTGCAATAACTCTCAGTTTATTGTTGCTAAAACTTTTGATTTTCGCCGTTTCTCTTATCAGTCCGTTAAACATTTATTTCCATTCCTGCCATAGGATAACATTCTTGTATTAATTCTTTAATTTTATGCTCTTTTTTTTCTTTTTGCAATTTCGGATTATTATGGATTTTATTCAGTTTTTCTAAAAAGTCAATAAAGCAACACATTAAAGTAACAGGATTTTCTTTCCAAGGATTTAAAGGTGATTTAATTTTTAACAAATTTTTACATCTTTTTATAGCTTCTTCTCTTTCGTTATCATCAAATATTTTAAACCAATCTATACTTTTTATTTTTTTCTTTTCCAGGTTTTTTATCTCATCGTTTGTTAATACGTTTTTTTTCTTTTCTAATAGTTCTTTTATGAGAGTTTTGAAAATTACGTCTCTTTTTATATAAGCTGTTTGATTTTTAAAATGAAGCAAAAACCAAAGTTCTAAACATTCATTCGAAACTACTATACATATATTATTACTTTGTGCTTTTTGAATTCCGTTATTGACATTGTCTTTATTCCCCTGAGAGATTAGCTTATCATCAACATCAACAAACACTATTTTAATACCATTTTCATGTTTTACTTTTTCTACGAGATTGTTTAGATCGGTATATTTATTGCAACTATCTTTTGGAAAAAAGCCGTAATTTCTTATTAAGTTTTTAATATATTGTAGTCCCCCGCTACTATCTTCGCATGAAATAAAAATATTTAGAGGTTTATTGGTTTCTTTTGTTTTTGTTTTTCTTTTAATATTTCTTCTTTTGTTTGCCATTTAATTACCTAAATTATCAATAATCGGAATTGCACCGAATTCACCTTTTAAAAGACCTTTTAATATATTTTTGTCTTTTCTTATTTTAAATTCGGCTAAAGAGTATAGTTCACTATATTCATATTTCGGATGTTTACTTACAAACCAAATTTCATCTCTTCTGAATGTTTTTGTTTGATACGATTCCTGATTATCTAAAATATTAATATCATGTGTTGTAAAAATAAATTGAGCTTTTTTAGATTTTTTTGTAAACCAATTGATGATATTTTTTATTAAAATTGTGTGTAAACTATTATCTAACTCATCAACAATTAAAATCCTATTGTGTTTGATGGTATCTATTAATATAGGTAACAGATATATTAATTTTTTTGTTCCTTCGGATTCTTCTTTTAAATTAAAATCAATGAATCCTTTTATTTTATTATTTTCAAATAGGTAATGTTTTGTTTTTATGATTTCGATTCCGTCCGTTAATATTTTATCTTTAATTTTTTTTGGTATATCTTCATCATTTTTAATTTGTTCTAATACATTTGCCGGTAAAGTTTCTTTTTTTATTTCTATATCTTTTATAGAAAAATCTAATTTAGAAAGAATTTCTACAGTATTGTCTCTTATTTCTTTATTTTTTAATAATGATTTAGCAATTATTTCGAGTTTTTCATTACAATCAATGTCTTTAATAATAATAAATTCTTGTGTTATAAAATCATAAATTTTTTTGGCTATTTTGCCGTTGAATTGATTAACTACGGATAAAAACAATGCATTTTCTCTGGTTTTTTCTTCTAAACCTTTGGCTTCTTTAAATGATCTTTTATTATAAGTGATTGTTTGTCTTTCTCTTTTAAAAAGGTATTTTTTATTTTTGTTAATTTCTTTTTGATAAAGCTCTTCTCTTAAGATATTTCCATTTTTATCAATTTCAAAAAGATATTCAAAAAAAGTATTTTCTTTTAAAAATAAAATTCTAAAAAAAGTAGGTTCATCTTTTGTTTTAATATCCAGTTTAAACGGTTCATGAGGGTATCTTTTTTGTTTTTCGATATCAATAGAGTTTTTAACAATTAAACTAAATTTTAAAAATGCTCTTATTAAATTACTTTTTCCGCTTCCATTGGCTCCAAAAATAGCGGAAGTTTTTAAATATTTGTTATCAATTAAGTGGTGCTCCAAATCATCAATATTTGTCGATTCCATAGAAAAATAAGTTCTGTTTTTAAATGATTTAAAGTTTTCAAATTCGAATTCTATTAACATTTTTTCTCACTTTGTGTGATTTTTTCACATTAAAGCAGAAAAAATGTATTTTGTCAAATTATTTATTTAAAAATTCTTGTATTCTATTTGTAAGATTGTTAAATTTTTCATTTTCGGAATTTAACTCTATAATGATTTGTATTAATTTATTTCTTATAATATTAGAGTCATTAAAGCTGTTATATGACAATTTATTAATAAAATTATTAAATATAACTTTTTCTTTTTTGTCTTTATTATTACAATAATCTTTTAAATTTATTTCGTCTTTAATATCAAAAAATGTAGTATTTTTTTTGATCATTTGTTGAATTTTTTCTACAAAATTTGGATTTTCTTCTTGTAAAAGTTTTACAATATATGATTCTACATTTTGAATAGGTAGAAAAGCAGTATTAATATTGTTAATAATATATTTTTGTTCTATCTCATAAATTAAATCTAATTTTTCTTTATTATTTTTAAAAAGTTTTTTAATTTTCCTTAATGAACTTGCTTCTTTGTCTTGCAAATCATTTTTCAATTTATTTTTTATATCATTTATTAACTCTTCTTCAACATCTCCATCATAAATTATCATTATATCTTTTCCGAATTCATTTATAATTTTTTCTTCTTTAAAATGTTTTACTATTTGATCTTTACCGCCAAAAGGAAATACAATGTATAAATATTGACTACTTAATTCATTAATCAATTGTTCTATAAAAATTTTAGCTAAAATATCTTCTACGATGATTATTTTATCATAAACAGTTTTATCTTCTCCTAAATATGTTTTAATAATTTTTCCTTTAAAATTATTAAATAAATTTACGTTACCATTATTATTTCTCATTAATAATACGTTATTGACATTATCAATAAATGAAATGGATTGTGTTGCTAATATAAATGTTGTTTGATGTTGAATGCAAAAATTTTGTTTTAAAAAATCTACAAATTTTTTTTGTAATTTAGGATTAAGCGCTAATTCTATTTCATCTAAAATAACTAATGAAGGAGCATTTTTATTAATTTTTTTAATTAATTGATGTAATATCTGGATTAAGAAATATTCTCCAGTACTTAAAGTAAATTCAGGCAAATATCTTTCATCAATATAATATACTAATACTTCTTTTGTGATATCTTTATTTTTTTCTTTATCTTTATAAGAGTATTTCCAAGAAAAAAATTTATAATTTTTTCCTGTAATTTGATTAAAATATCTCGTTAAATCTTTTTCTTCTAATAAATTATTGATATTTACTTTTTCTATATCTTCTAAAATTTTCTGTTTTAATTCTTTACTAAATTTATTTAATCTTTCTCCTTCCATTCCGCTCTCAATAAAACCATTTAATTTGCCAATATTTTTTTCTTCACCTGTTTCTAAATAAGATTGCCAATGTTTGGTTTTTGTGGATTCTTTATATTTTTTATAAAATATTTTAATAGACTTATTGTTACTGTCAATAAGTTCAAAATTAATTTGGGAATTATCATACAAATTTCCCTGAAATTCTTGAGAGAGAGAATTTTTATTAACCAATTGACCTAATGCAGCTAAAAGAGTTGATTTTCCTATTCCATTATTACCTGTAATTACATAAATATCATTATTCAATTCTATTTCAAAATTTTTAAGTTTGTTTATATTTTTAAGATTAGTAATTTGAGTTTTGATTTTTTTGATATTTTGAAATATTATTTCATTTTGTTTTTTATCTTGTATATTGTTTAAAGTTTCATTTTGTATAGGAATAGAAATTTTTTTATTTGTTATAAATGTTTCTAAAAAATTAAATAATTCTAATTCTTTTTTCTCGAAGTTAAAAGAATAAGCTTCTTTTAAAAATGTATATGTTGATTCTAAATCAATTTTTTTGTAATCTTTAGTTTTTTTTAAATTTTTATTGAAATTTTCTAATATTTCGTCTAACCTAATATCTTTATTTATTAAAGCTATAGCTGCATATAAACGAATTAAATCTATACTTTCCTTAATTTCAATGCCGTTGGTTGGATTTTTTCTTACCCTAGCTTTTATAATTTTTATTAATTCATTTAATTTCTTAATATCCAAGTTTAAGTCATTTGCTAAATCTTTTAATAATACCCCCATTTAAATCCTTTAAAAATACTCCTCAATAAGTTCTCTGGCTGTTTTGGTGTCTTTTACTTCATTTATTTTGCTTCTGAACTCACTGGCTTTTGCAATTCCTTTTGAGTAGGCGTGAGCGTGTTTTCTAAACAAAATCACTCCGTATTCGCCGTACCAATATATCATCTGGTCGAAATGTTCCAAAATTACCTCTTTTTTCTGTTGCGGAGTGATATCTCCTTGTTGTTTCATTTCAAGAAAAATCCAAGGTTTTCCGACAGCTCCTCTACCGATAGCAACTCCTACGGCTCCGGTATATTCAAGAACGAATTTCGCTTTTTCGTAGTCGGTAACGTCTCCGTTTGCGATTACGGGAATATTTACGGCTTCTACTACTTTTTTTATTTCTTCGTAGTTTGCGTGACCTTTATACATCTGTTTGACCGTTCTTCCGTGTACGGTTAGAAACTCTATTCCCAAATCTTCAAGCATTTTAGCTCTATCTACGGCGACTATCTCGTCAAATCCGAGTCTCATTTTGGCGCTTACGGGTTTTTTTGAGGTTTTTACGATAGCACATACTATCTCTTTTAGTTTTTCTTTGTTTTCGTCTTTAAGAAGCACTCCTCCAAATCCGCTTCTTCTGGCTTTATTTACGGGACAGCCCAAATTTATATCTATTCCGTCGACTTCTTCCATTTCGTTTATGATTTCTACGGCTTTTATGGCGTTTTCGACGTTATTTGCGGCTACTTGAATGAAATAAGGGGTTTCAAGAGGAGATTTTTGCATCATTTTTTTCGTTTTTTCGTTGTTATAAGCGATTGCGTTGACGTTTATCATTTCGCTAAACGTCATATCGCAGCCGAATTTTTTTACAACACTTCTAAAAGGCAGGTCGGTATATCCCGCAAGGGGAGCTAAGAAATATTTAGCAGATTTGTGAGTCGATGTACTCATCGATATCGTCTTTTTGAGGTAGGTTGAGGTAATATTCGAAAAATTTCAGGTTGTTTTCTTCTACGATTTGTCTTGCAAGATCAAAATGCGAATATTTTATAGCCATATAAGCGTATCCCCATTTTAGAGGTTTGATAGTCTCAAGCTCGCTATCGGGGTCTTTTTTTCCGTATAGTTCTTTTGCTATTTCTATTTCTTCTTTTGGAGAGAGTTTCGCTTTTTCAAGTAATTTTTCAAAACCTTCTTCGTTAATATGAGATTTTACGATATCAAAAGTAATATCGTAAGGATATTTCAAAATCTCATATACCGGAGCTTTTTGGGCGTATATGTAAAAGGCTTCTTTTTTAAGCTCTTCGTTTTTGAATTTTTTAAGCACTTCTCTTGCGTAGTTAGATTCTTTTTTGAGTCTGTTTTTTACGTTTAGAATAAACCACGGGTTTTCCGGTTTTAGTTTATATTTGCTGATTTCTATCGTTTCGCCGTTTTTTAGTTTTTCTATATCTTCCAAAAACTCGAAACCTTCTATTTTTTTAGGCAGAATTTCAAGCCCGTTTATGTTGTTTTTTACGAATTGATTGATGTTTTTAAGGATTTTTACCTCTTTGGTTTGGTCGATAAAAAGGATTTTGTTTTTGATGTTGTTAATTAGGGTTTGAGTATCTTTTTTTATATTTTTTTGAAAAAGGGAGCCTTTTAGGTTGATAAATCCCAAGAAAATAATAGAAAAAAGAAAAAACACTCCCAAAAATACCGCAATCCACACGGCGTTCGGGAGCGAGATATTAACTCCTAATAACGAAAACGTAGTAAACGTATTGTTTTCGATATAAACGAAAAGCGTAATAAGCGCAATAAAAATAATTCCGAAAATAAAGTACTTTTTCATTTGCCTTCTTTCTCAATAATTTCTCTACATATTATACAATATTTTGCGTACGGCTTGATTTTTAGCCTCTCTTCTTGGATAGGCTCGTCGCACATTTCGCAAATACCGTATGTTCCTTCTTCGATTCTTTTTAATGCTTCTTCGATTTCGGCAAGTTCTTTTTTTTGGTTGAGATAGATTTGGTAGTCTCTACCGCTATCCATACTTGCAGCGGCGAAGTCTCCTTCGTCTTTAATGTCGCATTTGCTGATGTCGTTTATTTCGTTTGAGATATTATATAAAATTTTTTCAAGCTCCGCTTTTCTCATAAGCAAAATTTCTTTAAAATGGTTGATATTGATACTCATTCTCTCTCCTTTTTATTTATGGTAAGGATGATTGTGTTTTATGCTAAGCCCCCTGTAAATTTGTTCGAATAGCACTAATTTGGCAATTTTATGGCTCATGGTAAGGGGACTGAGCGAAATATTCACACCCTTTGATTTAAAATCGTCATCAAATCCGTAAGCCCCCGCAATAAAAAAATTAACCAAAGAGTGCTCAAAAAACTTTGAAAATTCATAGCTGTCTATAAGTTTACCTTCGGGAGTTAGTATAATATTAAAGCCGTTTTGGGTATGTTTTTCAAAGATTTTTGAATACTCTTGTTGAGGATTGTTCGTTTTTGCGAGGTTTTTTGAGTAAAGCGTGATATTTTTGACGTTGGCGAATTGTTTTGATTTTTTTATAAACTCTTCAATTTCCTTTTTGAAATCTTCCTTTTTTTCGATCGAGAAGACGTTAATCTGCATATATCACTTCCTACAACTTTAAATTTTGACGGAATTTTATCATAAATTTTAACGCCTCCGATAACTGCAACAGGATGATAAGAATATTTTATGAGCTCGATAACTTTTTGGCCCAAAATATTGGAAGTGTCTTTTGTGGAGGTTGGTCTGTAGGCTCCTAAACCTATATAGCTTAGTGGAAGCTTGTTCGCTTCTAATATTTCTTCTTTGTTGTGGGTGGAGAGACCGACTATAAATTTATAATTGACAACGGATGATGGAAAATTTTTTTCATTCTTTATTATCCGTTTTCCATTATCCATTTTCCATTCTAATAGCTCGCCCGTTCTTAATTTTTCTATTATTTCGTATTTGCTGAGATTATATTTTTGAGAGAGATTTTCGAGGTCTTCTTGTCCGATGTGTATGCCGTCGCAATATGGCAAAAGCTCGATCGTGTCGTTGATAATAAGAGTTTTTTTCCAATATTTTCTTATTTCTAAAAGTCGTTGCTTTTTTTCTTCAAGAGAGGAGTTTTTGTCTCTGTATTGGATGATTTTTGCTTTTAAGCCTTTTGCGGTTTTACAAAAGTCTTTTATGCTTATATCGTATTTTTTGAGAGTATCGAAATCAAGAAGGGCATAAAGAGCCATTAAGATGCGCTCTTTAATGAAAATCTTAGTAAATCGGAGATTGTTTTTTTAAGTTCGTCTCTTTTTACGACCATATCGATAAGGCCGTGTTCGAGTAGGAATTCGGCTCTTTGGAATCCTTCAGGCAAATCTTCACCGATTGTTTGTTTTATGACTCTCGGTCCCGCAAAACCTATCATAGCTCCCGGTTCTGCGATGATATAGTCTCCCAAAAAGGCGAAAGAAGCACTAACACCGCCGAAAGTAGGGTCTGTTAGTACTGAAATATAAGGAAGTTTGTTTTCCGCTAAACTTGCAAGTGCCGCGGAAGTTTTTGCCATTTGCATAAGACTAAAAGTACTCTCTTGCATTCTTGCACCGCCGCTTGTAGATATTATTACGAGTCCTTGTCTTTTTTCTATAGCTCTCATAACGGCTCTTGCGATTTTTTCGCCTTCTACACTTCCTAAGCTTCCGCCCATAAACGCAAAATCAAATACGACAAGTTGGGTTGGGATTTCGTTTATTTTACATTCACCCGAGATAACCGAGCTTTTTCTACCGGTTTTTTTGTAGTTTTCTTCGATTCTTTTTTTGTAGCTTTTTTTGTCTACGAAGTTTAGAGGGTCGTTTGGTTCTAAGTTTTTGTCATACTCTACAAACGTACCTTCGTCTGCAAGCATTTCGATTCTCTCTTGTGCGCTCATCCTAAAATGATATCCGCACTTCGGACAAGTATTGTGTTGTTTTTGAACTTCTTTATAAAAACTAATAGCCCCGCAAGCAGGACATTTTACCCATGTAGTCTGCTCTTGTTTGCTCGGCTGAGGTTTTTTAAATTTTTTTAGAAAATCTCCGAATCCCATTTTTATTCCTTTATTATACTTAAAACTTCTTCCAAATATTCTTTTTTAGGACTCATTACGATTAAGTCCTCTTCAAAGTGCCAATGGCAATCGCTATTATAAAATTTTGCAGCTGCGATGTCGAATTCTCTGATTTCGCCTTTATAAATTACGGCTTTGCTCGCTTCTCCGTAACATAATGAAAGACTAAGAGCCCCGGGAGCCCTGAATTTTAAATTATGTTTTGCGAGTTTGGCTACCATATCGGGGTTTTGATACGCTTTTTCGAATAAAATTACATCGTGTCTGAAGTTGGAATGAAACGGTTTTCTAAATAGGTTGTCGAATTTTTTTCCTTTTTCGTCTTTTACGAAATAATCCCCGTTGCTTAGATTTACAACTACGCTTGCCGTATCTTCATAATAAACACTACACCCGAAATAAGGGATATGGTTTGATACGTTGTAGCTCCCGTCTATCGGGTCGATTACGATTTTTTTATCTTTTCCGTTATCGATAAATCCCGCTTCTTCGCTTAAAATATTTCCGAATTCGCTAAGTTTTTCAATAAAAATTTTTTCGGCGATAAGGTCGATGTTTAGGCTTCTGTCTCCTCCGAATCCTATTCCTTTTTCTTCAAAAAGATTGAGCTCTTCGTGAAGAGCTCTTATTACTTTTAGCGAACAACAAAGAGTCGCATCTACGAAATTACTCGCAAGACTCATTTTTTATCTCCTAAAACCGGCCAAGGAATAGGATTGAAGTTTTTGTCAAATACGCTCGGAGTTCCTCTTGCATCAAGCTCTTCAGCCGCTATTTGAGCGTTTTTAAGCTCTTCTTCGAATTTTTTGATTTGCTCTTTTGTTGGTTTGAATTTTTTCCAAGCGTCGCTGCCAGAGAGTACTTCTTTCATTCTTTTAGCTCTTTGGGCGTCCGTTTTACCTGCCAAGATATAATAACTCATAGGTCTTGCATATTTATGAAACGGAAGAGGTAGTAATATTACGTGAACTTTGTAGTTTTTTTCCAAAATATCTTTTTTCATAGCTTCCATTTTTCTACAAAACGGACACTCAGGGTCCGTTACGAGATAAATCTCTTTTTTACCTTTACCGAAAGTAAACATAACGCCTTTATTTATGATGTTTGCGTTTTTTGCGATTTGGATAGGTTTTTTTGTTTTGTTGTCGATTGCGTTTCCGATAAACGTATATTTTTTATCGGCAGTCAGATAGATATAAATCACACCTCTTGGAGTCGTAAGTCTATATACGTAAAGTCCGTCGATTTTTTGAGCTTTTATCGGGAGCCCTTCTTTTTTAGCTTTTATAATCTGATTATAAAGCGGGCTTGCTTTTAGCGCTTCCATAGCTTCTTTTTGAGTGTTTTGGCTTGCAAAAAGCATAACCGCCGCACTTATTCCTATTAAAATTTTTTTCATTTAATCTCCTTTAATATCTTTTCAACTTTTTCTTTAGGGTTTTGCGATTTATATATCGGTCTTCCCACTACTATAAAATCCACTAAATTTTCTTTTGCGGCATTTATATCCGCCACTCTTTTTTGGTCTCCCGCATCTTCGCCAAAAGGTCTGATACCGGGAGTTAGGGTTATAAAATCGTTTGAAGTCGCTTTTTTTATATCAAGACTCTCCCAAACACTGCAAACAACGCCGTCAAGTCCGGCTTTGTACGCGTCGATTGCGAACTCTTCGGCTTTTTCGTTTATATCTTTGCCGTATATTCGCTTAAACTCTTCGTTATCGAAACTCGTAAGCGCCGTAACCGCAAGTACAAGAGGTCTTTTTTGGAATTTCGAAAGCCTTTGCATTACCGTTTGCATCGCTTTTATTCCCGCACTTGCGTGTACGTTAAACATATCAATATCAAGTTTTGCGATTTCTTCCGCGGCATCCGCCATAGTATTGGGAATATCGTATAGTTTCAAATCCAAAAAGATATTATAACCTAAATTTTTCAACTCTTCTAAAAATCGGTTATTATCTCTTATGTAGCTTCTAAATCCCACTTTCAGCCATAAATCGTTTGCGTACTCTTTTAGTTCGTTTGCGAGTTTTAGGTTTTCTTCTTTTGTCGGATTGTCAAGGGCGATACATAGTTTCATTTATCCACCTTAGGAAGCGTAATACCTTGCTGTCCGTGGTATTTTCCGCCTTTGTCCGCGTAGCTTGTATCGCACATATCGTCATCCGCGCCTAAGAAAATAAGCTGAGCTATTCCTTCGTTTGCGTAGATTTTTGCCGGAAGTGGCGTAGTGTTTGAGATTTCTATAGTTATATGTCCTTCCCATTCGGGCTCGATTGGCGTTACGTTTACGATGATACCGCATCTTGCGTAAGTGCTTTTTCCGACGCATATCGCCAAAACGTCTCTTGGCATCCTGAAATATTCCACACTTCTGCAAAGTGCGAAGGAATTCGGAGGAATAATACAATCGCCTTTGATTTTTACGACGTTTCTTTCATCGAAGTTTTTAGGGTCTACGACTGTGGAGTTGATATTCGTAAATACCATAAATTCGTCGCTGACTCTTATATCGTATCCGTAAGAGCTCACTCCGTAGCTTATGATTCCTTTTCTTACCTGCTTCTCTTCAAACGGCTCTATCATGCCGAAATTTTTAGCCATAGTCCTAATCCACTTATCAGACTTGACACCCATTCATATCCTTTAAAACCGGCTTACAATTGCTATATCAGCCATTTTTATATCATTTAAATTATTTAAAATTGTATCAAAATTATGTTATTATTTTATTAAACTCAGTAAAAAGGGGACTTATATGGATTTAAGAGAACTAAAAAAACTGCTTGAGGCATTTGATAAATCAAAAACGAATATTCTCGAGCTTGAAACCGAAGAATTCAGAATCTATCTTGATAAAACAGCTCCGAGTGCCGCTGCTAC
>Ga0256843_1000946_pt1 | contig 23805 bp, 23 predicted proteins | sample AlvinellametaG_FD_191572 | JGI IMG/M metagenome (GOLD analysis project Ga0256843, IMG submission 191572) | Pompeii worm associated microbial communities from hydrothermal vent at the East Pacific Rise, Pacific Ocean - Alvinella | ecosystem: Host-associated > Annelida > Integument > Unclassified ... | reverse complement strand
AGGCTCTTTTTAAAAGCAGGTGCAAAGAAAATCATTTTTAAGGATTAAAATGAATTTTATTAAATATGCCCTTTCAGATCTTTTTGACTCCAAAATAATTAAATATTCATTCGCTCCTTTGTTTCTGAGCGTACTTTTCTGGGGAATTGTTTTTTACTTTTTTTCAGGAAATATCGTAGATTTGATACATACTTATATTTCTTACCTGCCGTTTGGGGATAGTATAAATAACATTCTTAGCGGGATTGGTTCGACTATTGTTTTAATGTTTTTGTATTATGAGCTCGTTATTTTAAGTATAGGGGTTTTCAGCTCGTTTTTTGTTGATAAGATCACTATGAGAATTAATGAAAAATATTACAATATGCCTGTAAAAGAGACAAGCCTGATTGAGGGGATATGGGTTTCTTTAAAGGGGATGTTGAATTTTATTATTTTTTTTATTTTAACGTTTTATCTTCTTTTTATACCGGTGGTAAATATTTTTTATCAGGTGTTTTTGTGGTCTTTGGCAATAAAAAAACCTCTTGTTTTCGACAGCAGTGCACTGTTTTGCGATTATAAGGAGTTTGAGAAAAAAAACAATCTGAAAATATGGGTGCTTATATTTTTTACTTCTTTTATATATTTTATTCCTATACTCTCATTTTTCGGGTATACCCTTCAGCTGATTATGATGACTCATTTTGTACTCAGTAAGTGTAAAAACTCATAAAATTATAATTAAACAAAAAACTTTTTCTTTTGCTATAATTTCAAATTAACTTTGAAGGGCAAAAATGATATATTCACATTCTCCTATAAACTTCCTTTTCAATAAAAACTCAGAAAACTTTTTTGTTGAAGAAATTCCTCTTTATTCATTTGACCATACCGGTGAATGGCTTATGCTTAAAGTGAGAAAAAAAGATACGACAACTAACGATGTCGTTAATATGTTCTCAAAACTCGGTATTCAAAAAAGAGATATCGGATACGCCGGACTTAAAGACAAAGACGGACTGACGGTGCAGTGGATGAGTGTACCGAGAAAATACAGAGACAGAATCAATAAATTCGAACATCCAAAAGTAAGAATCGTTGAGCAGGATCTGCACAGAAACAAACTTAAAATCGGTCATTTAAAAGGCAACAGGTTTTTTGTAAGGCTTAAAAAGGTTCTGCCGGTTGATGCTAAGAAGATAGAAAGAGTTCTTATTGATATCAAAAAGTACGGAATTCCAAACTTTTTCGGTTATCAGAGGTTTGGAAAATACGGGGATAACTTCGAACAGGCAAAAGAGTTTATTTTCGGAGACAGATATATTAAAGACAAAAGACTTCAAAAACTTTTAATAAGTGCATATCAGTCAAAACTGTTTAACGACTGGCTTATGGAAAGAATTAAACTCAGCAATATATTTGATATGAGAGAAGACGAGCTTAAATTTATGGGATATAAAAAAGAGCTGATTAAATTTGTAAAAAAACAAAAGCATCCTTTCAAACTTCTTCCCGGCGATGTTATGTGTCATTATCCTTTCGGTAAAAATTTCTATCTTGAAAGTCTGGAAGACACTGAAAGATTTTACAAAAAAGATATAGTTCCTACAGGTCTTTTGCCAGGTAAAAAGGCTCTGAGGGCAAAAGATTTTGCAAGGGAGATTGAAGAGAAGTATGACGAACTGATCCCTGCAAACGGTGACAGAAGAAGTGCGTGGATTTTTCCTGAAATTCTCGAAAAAAACTATATTAAAGAAAAAGCATGGTATGAGTTTTCTTTTATTCTTCCGAAAGGAAGCTACGCAACCGTATTGATTGAGATACTTAAAAACGGTATTACCGATAATTTAATAACATACAAAGGAGATTAATGAGTCTGCCTCGCTTAGCCACTACAATTGCTACTGTAAGTGCGTTTGTTTTAGCTGTTTCTAAGGTTATAGTCGGAGTAATGACCGGAAGTGTCGCTGTAATTGCAAGTGCGATAGATTCACTGCTTGATATGGTTATAAGTATATTTAACAATATTGCCGTAAGGGTCAGCGAAAGCAAGCCTGACAGTAAATTTAACTACGGTAAAGGTAAAATTGAAGGCTTGGCCGCACTTTTCGAAGGACTTTTTATCAGTGCAAGCGGACTGTATATTATTTATGAGGGGATTAGAAAGATAATTGACCATGAGCCTATTGTGAAAATAAGTCTTTCTATTTATGTAATGGTGTTTTCTATGGCGGTTACATTCTTTTTGGTTATGTTTTTGGCATATGTTGTAAGAAAAACAAACCATCTTGTAATTAAATCTGATCTTTTGCACTATAAAACCGACCTTTTAACAAACGGTGCAGTTTTGGTGTCACTTATTGTGGTTAAAATTACGGGCTGGTATTACATCGACTTTATTTTGTCGATACTTATCGGTGTATATATCATCAAAGAAGCAAGTGAAATAGTAAAAGAGGGGTTCGAGATTCTTTTAGATGTTTCACTTGATTTTGAGACTGTTGAAAAAATCAAAGAGATAATCAAAAAAGAGCCTTTAGTTCTTGATTATCACTGTCTAAGGACAAGAAAATCGGGCAACAGGAATTTTGTTGACGTTCATCTGGTGCTGACACCTGATATGAAGCTCAAACTTGCCCATACGATTATTGAAAATGTTGAAGAAAAAATAAGAAAACTCGATCCGGATAAGAAATGGATAATAAACATTCATGCGGATCCGTATGACGATTCTCATATTAACAAGTTACTCGAGGAGTGTGAATGACAATTAAAAATATCGAATACAATCAGACAAACGATATACACGTGATGGAGTTCGATGAGGTAAAAAACAAAACGATAGGTGAAATATCCAAGATATTTATAAAAACAAAAACGGATGTTCTTGTAATTACAAAGCAAAACAAGCCTTTTTACGTCTTAACATCGACTGATATTATAGACGCTCTGGTTGCGCATTGTGATGAAATCAGTGTTGCCGTTTATATAGACAAAAACCCGAAATCCGTAATTACGGTGTCTGAAAATGAAACGGTTTTTGAGGCGTACAGACTTATGAGAAGTTATAAAATCCATCATTTGATTGTAGTAGATGAAAACGGTTATTTTAAAACACTTATTAATTTTTACGATTTTGCGTCTTACTTGACGGAAATTGCATTAAAAGATGAAATGACCGGGCTATACAACAAAAGGTTTTTTGAATTTATTTTAGACAGGTATAAAAACGAAGATATTGAAATAGGAATTATATTTATAGATCTTGATAACTTTAAAAAAATAAATGACAAATACGGACATCTCTTCGGTGATAAAGTAATCAAACATGTTGCAAGCGTTATTAACCAGTCAATCAGGGACATTGATTACGGTTTCAGATTCGGAGGTGATGAATTTGTTGTAATGATTTTTTCAAGTGCGGAGGTTTTGAGTAAAGTCGCACAAAGAATCGAATCTAAAATTAAAAACAGCACAATTGATACTATTCAGATCGAGTGCAGTGTTGGGTATGCGCATTATCCGACGGATTCAAAAGATTTGGAAGAAGTTTTAAAAATTGCAGATCAAAGAATGTATGAAAAAAAGAGGAGAGATTAAGAGTTCATAATCTCTACCGCTTTTAACATTTTAATTCCGGCTTCGTTTACACTGTTTCTACCAAGGTATTTTGCCTCTCTTGCAGCAACATATGCTTTGTCAAAAGTTTCTTTTGATAGACCTGATGCTTTAACGGCTTTTTTGATGTTTTCAGGAAGAATTCTTATTTTTTGTTCTTTAACGTACATACTTCCAGTTTCGGCAATAGCTTTAACCACTCTGTAAATTGTAGGGTTGATCGGTGCTCCGAATCCTTCAGGAACTCCGCTCATCGCATCATCCATAAGTTTTCCGTATTCAGTTTCGATGATGTGACCGTCAGGCATAACTTCGATAAATCCTTTTGCTTCAAGTTTGTCGATTGCTTCAAGGATTTTTCTTTTTTCTTCTTCATCTTTACCTTCAAGGATGTTTTCGCATGCAATTCCTGCATCAGGTATCATTTTGAAGATATCCATTTCATATCTTGTCATAAACGGCATTTTTTCATGTGTCGCGAGTTCTTCGTATAATAATCCTGATTTGCTTGGCTCATATGTACCAAGGATTCTTTCGCGTCTTGCTTCTTCTACCCATTCTCTGTTTGGTGCGCTGAAAATTTTGTTTGAAATTGCAAGTGTTTTTACAGACCAGCTGTGAATTGCTCTTTCATCAAAGTTTTGGTCTTCAATTACTTTTTCTCCGTCTTCAGTTACAAAATAAACGGCTTTACCTTTATCGTCAACACCTTCAGTGATAAGATTGAACGCTTCAAGTGAATAGAGGTATTCTCTTAAATCAAAGTTGTCGTCAAACCATTTTTTCTTATCGCTTAAATCTTGGAATTTTTTAGCGATTTCCTGTTTTTTCTTAGGCATTTCATCAAGTTTTCTTCCGTATTTTTCGATGAGCTTTTTGTATTCTTTAACTTTTCTGTCGATAAGTTCCGCTCTTATTTCATCAAATGTAGGTGTTTCTTCAGGGTTTTGAGTTGTTTTTTCTTCCCAGATGTGTTTGATTGTTTTTAATGTTTCGATTTCTTCTTGAGAAACTACAAATGTTTTTAGCGGTTTTTCTGCTTTGTCTTTGTATATTCTGTAAACTTCAAGAGCTTTTTCTCCTGCTTTTGTAAGCTGGTCTACATCGGCAACATATCCCAACGCTTCAAGGTTTGCAAGTGAATCAATGTCGATTTCTTCACCGTCCGCCACTTTAGCGATATCTTCGAGAATAGAAAGATCTAATACACTTCCTTCAGCAGCCCATCCGCCGTATGTCAATGTTTCTTTTACAGCCTGTCCAAGCTCAGTAAATGCGAAGTATTCTCCTGCTGGAATTGAGTAAGCAATTAGTCTCATAGCTTCAAGAAGATCTTTTTTATTACCTTCTACAGGCAGATAATGAGCATCTGTAGGTCCCATAGGTGATTTTCTGATGTATTCTGCAAGTTCTGCGTCAATTACGATTTCAGGGTTAGTGATTTTATACGCTTCAAAAAGATCTAACGCTTCTTGAGTTAATTCACCGTTTTGAGCAAATCCTCTTTTTTCAAGTGCTTCATTTGATATTTTTGTTGTTTTGTTTCCGTTTTTTACAGCTGCATCGATCATTGCGATAATTTCACTGCTAACCCATTTTGCTGTGTCTGCAATGTCTATTTTGTCTTTTACACTGTTTAAAACATTAGCTATAATGTTACCAGCGTAAGTAAGTTCTATTGTTGCAGGTGTAGGGAATTTCACAATTCCGCTTAAGTTTAACTCTTCAACACTTTCAGTGTTTAAGTTTTTTACGTCAACAGTTTTGTTTTGACTGTTTAACAGTTCAAGTATTATATTAATTGCATTTTTCTTTACAATCATATTGCGCCTCCTATTTTTAATTTTTGTAATTATACAAACTAATTAAACTTAAGTCAAGTATGCTAAATATTTTTAAATTAATATTTTCTCTATCTTTTGATATAATTTCTATACATTAAAACGGGGTGGGATATGAAAAAAATAGTGTTTTTGATCTTTATGGCATCGCTGCTTTTTTCTGATACAGTATTATGGATATACACTGATATTAAAAATGACAGGATTTTAGAAAACATTAAAAAAGAATATCAGGAATATTACCCTTCAAGAAGTGTAAAAATATTAAAGGCACCTTTTGAGGTTTTATTAAAAAAAATCATTACTCAAAAAAAAGCCGATTTGTTTATTACCGAAAATTTATCGGAAATATATTCACACCCTGAAGTCTTTTATACTTCATATGCTCTTTTAAAACTCAAAAAACTCGCAATAGTGGCAAAAAAAAGATATAACATCGAAGATATTAAAAAAAAGCGGTTAAATATCGGAGTGGTTGAAGACGCATATGAAAGTTTCAAAGAAGTGCTTGAAAATTATAAAAATGAAAATTTCTTTTTAGAAATCAAGATCTTTTATATAAAAAAAACGTACAAATCTTCAAAAACATGTGCAAAAGATCTGCTTCATAATAAAATAGACGCATGTATCGACTGGGTGGGTACAGGTAAATGGCAGGAGTTTAGAGACAAGTTAAAATGTACTATTATTGACGACAAGCTGTATAAATACAAAAATATATACGCAGTAAAAGTAAGGTTTTCCGATAATAAATATATAGCGGATGAATTTATTGATTTTACTGAAAAAAGATTTAAAATGATTGGGAAAAGAAAAAGAGGTTTTAAGACTCTGTACTTTCTTTATCCGGATTTACAGCTTTAGCAATTAATATTGAAAGTCCGTATAAAAGAAGCAGCGGAGCTGCCATAGCCATTTGCGAGAAAAGATCAGGCGGTGTCAGTACCGCTGCAACGATAAAGATGATAACTATTGCGTATCTTGCGAACTCTTTTAATGTTTTGTCGGTAACAAGACCGAGTTTTGCAAGGAAATATGTAACAACCGGAAGCTCAAACGCAATCCCGAAACCTATCATAATTTTAAGAGCCACGCTTACATACTCACTGATTTTAAGCATTGCTACGAAGTCTTCGCCACCGAAATTAATCATTACCTTAAATCCGATAGGGAATACGATATAATATGCAAATGCCGCACCTACTACGAACATTACCGTACCGAATATTACAAACGGAATTACGAGTTTCTTTTCATGCTCATACAGTCCCGGGGCTATAAACTTCCATGTATGGTATAAAAGAACCGGCAAACTTGCAAAAAACGCGGTATAAAGAGATATTCTTATCGCAGTCATGAAAGGTTCGACCAGGTTCGTAAAGATCATTTCGGAAGATCTTGTGTCTTTCATAGCTTCAAACGCAGGCTTTGCAATCCACAGGAAAATATCTTTCCAGACAACAAACGCTAATATAAACAGTATAAAGAACGTTATTACTATTTTAATAAGCCGAGATCGAAGCTCGGCTATATGAGGTTTGATTTCTTCAAGCATTTACTTCTTTTTCTTTTGTAGTTTCAGTAGTTTTTGCAGATTTGTCTTCAACTTTTTCAGTTGTTTTTACATCAGCGCCTTCTTCACCTTCTTTTACAGCGTCTTTGAAGTTTTTGATACCTTTACCCAAACCGCTTGCAAGTTCAGGGATTTTTTTACCTCCGAAAAGCAGTAACACAACTAATAAAATAACGATAATTTGCCAAGTACTTACACCCATAACAATCCTTTTTTAGAGAATTTTAGCATAAATTTAAAAAATGATGTCAAAGTTTGATAAAATTTTATTATATTTTTGAAAGGATATTCATGAAATTAGCTGTTTTTGATTTCGATTCTACATTAATGGACGGAGAAACGATTGATTTTCTGGCGGAACCTCTCGGGCTTAAGGAAAAAGTGGCTTCAATTACAGAAATGGCAATGAGGGGAGAGCTTGATTTTTTTGAAAGCCTTATAATGAGGGTTAAACTTCTTGAAGGACTTGAAGAAAAAAAAGTAAACGAAATATGTCATAACCTTCCTTTAATGCCGGGAGCTACGGAAATAGTAAAAGAGCTTAAAAGCAGAAACGTAACGGTTATATGTTTTAGCGGAGGTTTTAGAAACGCAACTTCTTATGTAAAAGATCTAATCGGCCTTGATGCGGATTTCAGTAACGTTCTTCATGCAAAAGACGGTGTTTTGACAGGTCTTGTCGGCGGTGAAATGATGTTTAGTCATTCAAAAGGCGATATGTTAAAAAGAATTCAAAGTATATTAGGTGTAAATGAAGAAGACACTATGGTTGTTGGAGACGGAGCAAACGATTTAAGTATGTTTAAACATGCCGGAATCAGAGTGGCTTTTTGTGCTAAAGAAGTGTTGAAAAAAGAAGCGAATATTATTATAGAAGAAAAAGATCTAACAAAAATATTAGAGTTTATTTGATGGTCAATAGTTAATAGTTGATGGTTGATTTTTAAAACAAACGATAAGGAGTAAAAATGAGTACGAGTATATGGGTTGATTATTTAGACAGGGAGTTTTTGGACACTACATTTAAAGAATGGGTAAACAGCGGACTTGTAAACGGGCTTACGAGCAATCCTGCAATTTTTGCAAATGCACTAAAAAAAGATGTTTATAAAGAGGATTTCGAAAAACTAAAAGGCAAAAGCCCGAAAGAAATTTATGAAGAGATTGCGGTAAAAGACATTCAAAAAGCGTGCGATATTCTTGAGCCTTTATATGATGAAGGAAACGACGGATATGCAAGTATCGAAGTTGACCCGAGACTTATCAATGATACAAAAGGAACTATTGACGAGGCATTAAGACTTGTGGATAAGATTCAAAGAGATAACCTGATGATTAAAATCCCTGCAAACGAAGCAGGTGTAAAAGCGATGGAAGAACTTGCCAAAAGAGGAATCAATATAAACGCGACACTTGTATTTTCACCGAATCAGGCTATGCAGGCTGCTGAAGCGATTGCAAAAGGTCCAAGAACGATCGACGGTGTGATTTCTGTTTTTGTAAGTAGATTTGACAGAAAACTAAACCCCGTACTTAAAGAAAAAAACTTGGCTCAGGACAGGGTCGGGTTTTTCAATGCCATTAAAATCTACAATCAGATAGAAGAGATGAATATGCCGAATATCAGAACACTTTTCGCTTCCACGGGAGTAAAGCAGGATAACCTTCCTGCCGATTATTATGTCGAAAACCTTTATCTTCCTCACAGCGTTTTAACGTTACCGCTTGATGTTATAGAAGCTATAAAAGATAAAGAAATTGAAGAGAGTTTTCATTTTCAGACAAAACATATTGACGGATTTTTCAGCTTTTTAACTCCATCTGGCATTAATATGCAAAAAGTTTATCAGGAACTTTTTGACGAGGGTGTTGAAGCGTTTGAAAAAGCCTTTGAGGATATGCTTAACTCAATAAAGGGATAAAAATGACAAGAGAAGAATTAAATAAATATCTCACAGCCCTTATCAAATACGAAGGTAGTGACTTACATATAAAATCAGGAAACGGTGTAAAAATCAGAGTCCAGGGAAAACTTCTTTCCATGGAATCTCCCCATCTTACAAGAGAAGATGTTATTGAGCTTTTAAAAATAATACTCAGAAGCAGGTTTGAAGAACTTGTGCAAAACAAAGAAATTGATTTCAATTATAAACTGAATGAAGAATACAGATTCAGGGGAAACGCATTTTTCCAAATTGACGGTCCTTCAATAGTTTTCAGGGTGATTCCGAGTAAAATTCCTACTATTGAGAGTCTTAAAATGCCGGAAATTTTGCACGATTTTGCAAAAACAGAAAGAGGACTTGTGCTTGTAACAGGTGTGACCGGTAGTGGTAAATCTACAACACTTGCGGCAATAATCAATGAAATAAATATGACGAAATCCAAACATATCATTACGATAGAAGACCCAGTGGAGTTTGTACATAAAGATAAAAAGTGTTTAATCAACCAAAGAAGTCTGGGAGAAGACACTCTGAGTTTCAGTAGGGCTCTTAGAGCGGCGCTCAGGGAAGACCCTGATATTATCCTGGTAGGTGAGATGAGGGATAGGGAAACCATAGAAATCGCACTTCATGCCGCAGAAACAGGGCATCTTGTTTTTTCAACGCTCCATACTATCGATGCAAAAGAGACAATAAACAGAATTATAGGTGTTTTCCCTGTTGATGAACAGGATAGGATCAGAATGGTTCTTGCTTCTGTTCTTGAAGGGGTTGTTTCCCAAAGACTGGTTCCGACTGTTGACGGAAAAAGAACGGCAGCCATGGAGATTTTAGTTAAAACTCCAAGAATTAAAGATTTGATACTTCAAAAAAGGGAAAATGAGCTTAAAGACGTTATCGAAGAAGGTAAAGAAACTTATAAAACACAAAGTTTCGACCAGCATCTTGTTGACCTTGTTATTCAGGGCATTGTGGATGAAAAAGTGGCTATTGACTATGCGACAAGCAAAGACGACTTTATTCTAAAACTTAAAAAAGCAAAACTTGAAAACGGTCAGGAAGTTGTGGAAGAATCAAAAATCGGTTTAAAAGAGAGTTGAAATATAAAATAATTTGGGTATAATTTCAGTTCTAAAAAAATTAAGGAGAAAACATGCTTGAAGGAATTATCAGAGAGAGTACCTCAAAAGCTGAAACTAAAAAGCTGAGAAGGGATGGTTATCTGATTGCAAACATTTATGGTAAAGGTCAGGAAAACATAAATGCTGCATTCAAAACAGGTGACTTTATTAAATATTTAAGAAACAAAGAACATTTAGTATTCCCTGTAAAAGTTGGAGACAAAGAAGTTAAGGTTGTTGTACAGGAATATCAAAAACACCCTGTAACTGGTGAACTTTTACATGTTGATTTACTAATGGCTCAAGATGGTGTAAAATCATACTACCATGTTCCTATTAAAGTTAAAGGAACTCCTATCGGTCTAAAAAACAAAGGTGTATTAATTTACCACAGAAGAAGAATCAAAGTTAAATCTGCACCTGAAAATTTACCTGATTTCTTTGAATTAGACGTATCAAACCTTGATGTTGGTGATAACATTCTAATCAGAGATATCGAAATGCCTGAAGGTGTTGAATGCTACCTTAACCCGTCAATTCCGGTTGTAGGTGTAATTAAGGCTAAATAATTTAAACGGCTTTTGCCGTTTTCTTTCTTTAAAACTCCACTAAAAGAGGGTCAATGAAACTCATAATCGGTCTTGGAAATCCCGGTGACAAATATAAATTAAACAGGCATAATATCGGCTTTTTAGCAGTTGATTACTTAATTAAACAGACAAACGCAAGAAAAATATCCACTTCGTTCAAAGGCGAACTTTTCAAATCTTCAGACACTCTGTTTCTAAAACCCACGACTTATATGAATTTAAGCGGTGAAAGTGCCGTTCTTGTTAAAAATTATTATAAAATTGCCAATGAAGACATTATTGTTATACATGACGATATAGATCTTAAAGTAGGGGCTTTAAAATTTAAAAAAGGCGGATCGCACGGAGGACATAACGGTCTTAAGTCACTTGATCAGCATATAGGAAATGATTATTGGCGAGTACGTGTAGGAGTTGGCAGACCTGAAAGAAAAGAAGATGTGGTAAAATATGTACTAAGTAATTTTACCGATAAAGAGATGGAATGCATGGAATCACTGTTCCCAAAAATTGAAATGGCTCTTAAAGAAATTGAAAAAGCTCCCTCAAAATATTCACAAAAAGAGTGTTAGGTGTATTTTTATTACATATTAAAAAAATATATAAAAAATTTTTTGCTTATACTGTTTTCTTTGTCTTTTTTTTTCGTAATTATTGATCTTATAGCAAACTTTACTAAACTTCCGGAATCTTCAAACCTGCAGGTGTTATATATCTATTATGTGGTACTGTACAGTGTTGATGTTTTTTATCCGCTTGCACTTGTTTTCGGGTTTTTGCTTACAATATATTATATGATCAAGTTTAACGAACTCGTAAGTTTTTATTCATTAGGGTTTGTTAAAACCAAACTTTTAAAGCCGTTTTTGCTTCTTGCGATGGCTGTTTTTGCGCTTTTTGTAACACTCGACAGCGGTAAATTTGCATACGTAAGGGAATATGCGGATTCAATTTTAAATAAAAAGCAGTATTCAAATTCAAACCTGTTTATAAAATATCAAAACAAGATTATCTATATTAAAAAAATCGAGCCGATATTAAAAGAAGCGGTGAATGTTAAGGTGTTTTATTTTAAAGACCAAAAAGTTACGAAAATTATTTTTGCTCCAAAAGCGGTGTTTAAAAATGACGTCTGGTATGCAAAAAATGCAAAAGTCACACTTATTACTCCAAAAGAGATCAGATCTTTTCATCAAAACGTTTATCTTTTAAAAGGTTTTAAACCTAAAATAATTGCAAACCTTAAAACACTTAATTCAATCTCCCTGTATGATGCTTATATCGCCATCAAACTTTTTAAAGACGTAAATGTAAATACGCTGCTTTCAATCGTTTTTTATAAAGTTTTTACGGCACTTAGTTTAGTGGGGGTGATAATAATTTTACTGTTTAAATCGCCTATGCACCAGAGGATTTCAAATGTTTCGTTATTTTTGGTACAATCGGTTTTTTTTACAATACTCGTATGGGGTGCCCAGCTGATGATATATAAATTTGCAAAGCAGGGAGTTATGCCTCCGTATGTTTTAATACTGCCGAGTTTAATAATTTTTATTTACGGAATATATTTAATTTATAAGGAGAACTAATGAACTTTAAAAAATTAGCGGACAAATACGATACTCCGTTATATGTATATGATTTTAACCATTTCGAAAACCAGTTTAACGAACTTAAAAACGCTTTTAAAGGCAGAAAAAGCATAATTTCATATGCGGTAAAAGCAAATTCTAATTTAAGCGTAATAAAAAAGTTTGCTTCACTTGGAAGTGGGGCTGACTGTGTTAGTATCGGAGAAGTAAAAAGGGCTTTAATGGCCGGAGTTGACAGATATAAAATTATTTTCAGCGGTGTCGGTAAAAGGGATGATGAAATCGAAGAAGCGTTAAAACTTGACATTTTAATGATTAACGTTGAGAGTGAAGCGGAACTTCAAAGAGTGGCTGAAATTGCTGAAAAATTAGGTGTGGTCGCAAGAATTTCCATAAGGGTGAATCCGAATATTGACCCTAAAACACACCCTTACATTTCTACGGGACTTCATGAAAACAAATTCGGTGTGGATCTTGACACGGCAAAAAAAATGTACCTTTTTGCAAAAAACAGCTCATCACTTAACCCTGTAGGGATACATTTTCATATCGGAAGCCAGCTGACGGAACTTGAACCTATAAAAGAAGCCAGTCAGATAGTCGCTGACCTTGTGAGAAGTTTAAAAGCAATAAATATCGATATTAAATTTTTCGACGTAGGCGGAGGGCTTGGTATTAAATATAAAGACGAGGTAACTATAAAACCTTATGATTACGCACAGGCTATTTTGTCAACTTTAAGCGGTCTTGATGTTACAATAATATGTGAACCGGGAAGATTTCTCGTAGGAAACGGCGGTTGGTTTTTAACAAAAGTATTGTATGAAAAAGTAAACGGTGACAAAAGATTCGTAATCGTTGACGGTGCGATGAACGATCTTATAAGACCAAGTCTTTATAATGCATATCATAAAATCGAAGTATTGACGGAAAAAGACGGAGAGCTAAGCAGAGCAAACCTTGTAGGGCCTATATGCGAAAGCGGGGATTTCTTTGCTAAAGATATAGAACTTCCAAGCACTAACCCGGGAGATCTCGTAATAATACACAGTGCCGGTGCTTACGGCTTTACGATGAGCAGTAATTATAATACCAGACCGAGAGCAGCGGAAATCGCCGTAGAAAACGGAGTCGACAGAATTATTAGAAGAAGAGAAACGTTTGAAGATCTGATTGCCTGCGAAAAAGATTATTTATAAAATAAAAAGGGGAGGGATGAGAGGCTTTTTTATAGATGTACAGGGAACTCTTATTGATGATAAAAACTTCCTTCCTCTTCCCGGAAGTATTGAGTTTTTAGAGTATCTAAACTCCAAAAACATTCCTTTTGTATTAATAACCAACAATACCAAAAGACCTTCGGATGAATTTAAAACTTATTTGAAAACACTCGGATTTAATTTCAAATATTATATTGACCCCCTTATGGTTATAAAAGATTATTTAAAATCTGCGAAAATCGCCGCATACGGTAATGAAAAGTTTTTAAAAGCCCTGAGTTCTTTGGGGTTTGAACTTGACTTTGAGAATCCTGAATCCGTCGTACTCGGAATAAAGCTATACAGTAATGATGAACTTAGTGAAATAATTGATTTTTTACTAAAAGGCTGTGAGCTTGTGGGTATGCACAAAACATCACTTTATTCCAAAGACGGTAAAAGATATCCCGGACTCGGTGCGATTCTTGAAATGCTTAAATACGCAACGGGGAAAGATTATGTAACTGTTGGTAAACCGAGCATTTCTTTTTTTGAGAGGGCAAGGGAGTATTTGAAATTAAATTATGATAAAATTACTATTATTAGTGATGATTTAATCGGTGATCTGCTGCCGGCGAAAGATCTCGGAATGAAAACGGCTTTGGTTTTGAGCGGTAAAATTAAATCAAAAAACGAAATTATAAAACAGCCTGATTACATATACGAAAATTTAGATGATTTATTAAAACATTGGAGAGAGAATGGAGAAGAAACTTTTAGAGCTTAGAAAAGAAATTGACGCAATTGACAATGAGATTCTGACACTTCTGAATAAAAGAATGCAGATAGTTAAAAAAGTGGGTGAGCTTAAAAACAGCACAAATGCACCCGTATACAGACCTGAAAGAGAAAAAGAGATTATTAAAAGGCTCACCGAACTCAGTAAACAGCAAGGCGGAGTACTCGGGTATGATGAAATTGAAGCTATATTTTTAGAAATATTTGCAATCAGCAGAACACTTGAAAGAAAAGAGAGAATAGCGTTTTTAGGACCTGTCGGTACGTATACGCATCAGGCGGCTGAAAGCAGATTCGGTGCAAACGCAAAATACCTTCCTCTTTTAAATATTGAAGCGGTATTTAAGGCGGTTGCGCATAAAGAAGCGAAATACGGGGTTGTTCCGATTGAAAACAATACCGAAGGTGTTGTCGGAATTACACTTGATTCACTTAAAAAATACGATGTTAAGATCGTATCGGAAGTGTGTATGGAAATTCACCATTCTTTTGCATCATATCAGGATGATCTGAAAAACATTAAAAGAATTTACTCCCATCCGCAGGGGTATAATCAGTGTCTGAATTTTCTTGAAACACACGGGCTTTTGGATGTGGAGTTTATTCCTACCGAATCAACCGCAAAAGCCGCTCAGATGGCTGCCGAAGATGAGGAAAGCGGGGCGATTTGTTCTAAAATAGCGGCAAAACTTTATAACGTTCCGCTGTTGTTTGAAAAAATAGAAGATAATCTCGCCAACAGAACCAGATTCATAATCATAAGTGATTTTAAAACCCAAAAATCCGGTAATGACAAAACAAGTGTTATTGCGAAAACATCACACAAATCAGGAGCGCTTTTTGAACTGCTTAAAAAATTCAAAGATAAAGATATCAATCTTTTAAAAATTGAAAGCAGACCGAATAAAGACGATACATTCAATACATGGTTTTATATTGATTTTGAAGGCCACATAGACGATGAAAACGTAAAAGAAATTATTGATTCGGAAAATATGCTTTGGCTCGGTTCATATCTCAGAGACTGTTAATTAAGGAGAATTGATGTTTGAAAAACTAAAAGATCTAAAAACATACGAAGCCGGCAAACCGATTGAGCTTGTAGTAAGAGAATTCGGTATAAACCCGGAAGATATTATTAAACTTGCAAGTAACGAAAATCCGTACGGACCTTCTCCAAAAGCGATTGAAAAAGTAAAAAACATCGCAGACCAGATGCACAGATATCCTGATGATTCGTTTTTTGAGCTTAAAGATGCGCTGAGTGATAAATTTGAGATAAAAAATGCAAATATCATAATCGGGGCGGGAAGCGACCAGGTACTTGAATTTGCAGTACATGCGGTAGCACCTAAAAAAGTACTTATGGCGGGTATTACGTTTGCGATGTATGAGATATACTCAAAACAGGCCGGTGCGGAGATTTTAAAAACAAAAAGCGTTACGCATAACCTTGATGAATTTTATGAAATATATAAACAGCATAAACCTGAAATAATCTTTTTATGCGTACCGAACAACCCTTTAGGTGAATGTCTTGATGCAAAAGAGGTTTTTGAATTTATAGAAAAAATCGATGAAGACACACTTATTGTAGTTGACGGGGCGTATCAGGAGTTTGCAAGTTATAAAGACAAAAATAAAGAAATCAAACCGAAAGATATTTTGAAATACCCTAACGTATTATACACCGGTACCTTTTCCAAGGCATATGGACTTGGAGGTATGAGGGTCGGTTACGGTATTGCAAACGAGTACATTATACAAAATCTTCACAAATTAAGGCCGCCTTTTAATATTACTACACTTTCTTTGGCCGCTGCGATTGAAGCACTTAAAGATGAAGAATTTGTTAATATGGGTATAGTTAAAAACTTTGAAGAAATGAAAAAATATGAAAAGTTTGCAGAGGAAAACGGACTTAAATATATTGAAAGTTATACAAATTTTATTGTTTTATACATCGAAAATTCAACTCAGATTGCTGAAAATTTATTAAAAAAAGGTATAATTGTAAGAAATATGGCAAGTTACGGCTTTGATGCGTTGCGTATTACAATAGGTACGCCTGAACAAAACGACAAATTATTAAATACACTTAAAGGTATGATTAGTTGAATTTCGAAGAACTATTTAGACAGATAATAGCTTTTACAAAAAATCTTAACAAAAAACAGAAAATCGTAATCATAGCCTCTATCGTAGCTTTGGTTGCGATTATTTCTTTTTTAATAGTTTTTAACACATCATCTTCGAAAACAAAAACAGGCTATGCGATACTCTTTGACAATCTTTCTTCAAAAGACGCGGCATTAATCGTCCAGTACCTTGATAAAAAACAGATTCCTTACGTAATTCCTGAAGACGGTGTTATCGAAGTACCCAAAGACGTAGTACAAAAGGTAAGGCTTGACGTAGCGGCTCAGGGGCTTCCTAAAAGCTCTAAGGTCGGATTTGAACTTTTTGACAAAAACAGTTTCGGTATTACGGATTTTGAGCAGAGGGTTAAATACTTAAGGGCACTTGAAGGAGAACTCAGCAGAACCATAGAATCTCTTGATGCGGTTGAGAGTGCCACCGTAAACATTGCGATTCCAAAAGAAAGCGTATTTGTAGAAAAACAGACTCCTCCTACCGCCTCAGTGGTTATAAAATTAAAACCGAATATGATTTTAACTCCTAAACAGATTCAGGGGATCAAATATCTTGTGGCCGCTGCAGTTCCAAAAATGAAACCTGAAAATGTAAAAATTATAGACCAGTACGGTAACCTGCTTGGCGAAAATGATGAACTGACACAAAACAACGAACTTTTAAAAGCTGAAATAACTTATAAAAAAAGAATGGAAAAAGCGCTTGAGGATAAGATAGTTTCGATACTTGCACCGGTGGTGGGCGGAAAAAACAAAGTGGTTGCAAAAGTAAACCTTGATATCGATTTTTCTCAGGTTAAATCAAAATCAACAATCTATTCTCCCGATAATGTTGTAAGAAGCGAACAGACTCTTGAAGAGAGCAGAATCGGATATAAACCTAAAGAAGTCGGAGGAGTGCCGGGAGCCGTCAGTAACATAGGACCTGTACAGGGTACAAAATCCCAGCAGGTACAGGATAAATACAACAAATCCCAAACCACTACAAACTATGAAATCTCCACTACCATCAAGGATGTAAAAGAACCGCTTGCGAAAATTAAAAGAATTACAGCCGCGGTAGTGGTTGACGGTCACTACAAAGTTGACAAAGACGGAAAAAAAGAGTTTGTCCCACTCTCAAAACTTGAGATTGCAAATCTTGAAAACCTTGTAAAAAACACTATCGGATACGATCCGAAAAGAGGCGACAGCGTAAGTGTAAGCAGTTTTCAGTTTAACGGCGGTGCCGTAAGCAACGAACCGACTTCTACCGTAGGAAAAGTTATGCAAAGTATACAAATGTATCTCGGACCGTTTAGCGGTTTACTTAAATATCTGTTTTTGGCCATTGTTCTTTTTGTGTTTTACAAGAAGGTTATTACACCGTTTACGCAAAAAATGCTTGAAGTTAAAGTTGAGGAAGAACCTGAATATCAAAAACCTGAAGTTGTGGTTGACGAAGAGGAAGTTGAGTCAACTTATGATAAAATAAAAGAATTAAAAGAAAAAGTAGAACAGCAGCTCGGTATTTCAAGCGATGTTAATGAAGAAGAACTTAAATATGAAGTGCTGCTTGATCGAATTGTTAAAATGGCGGAAGAAAAAACGGAAGAAGTTGCTAAGGTACTTGAGAATCTGATTAAAGAAGAAACGCATGAAACATAAGGATAACTAATGGCACTATCAGCTCAGCAACAGGCAATTCTTGATGAACTTTCAATGCCGGAAAAAATAGCGATACTGTTAATCCAGCTCGGGGAAGATCTAACAGCACAGATCTTTTCATATATGGATGTAAATTCAATTACCGAAATTTCCAAATACATTGCAACCGCAAAAGCGATTGATAAAGCTATCGCAGCAGCTGTTTTGGAAGAGTTTTATGTAATATTCCAGTCAAATCAGTATATTGCAAGCGGCGGGCTTGAGTATGCTAAAGAAATTCTTTATAAAGCCCTCGGTCCCGAAGAAGCCAAAAAAGTACTTGATAAACTTGCAAAATCACTTCAGAGTGAGCAGACTTTCGGATTTCTGCAAAAAGTCAAACCGCAGCAGCTTGCGGATTTTATCGTTAATGAGCATCCTCAGACAATCGCTCTTATATTGGCACATATGGACCCTACAAGTGCTGCCGAGACGCTTAGTTATTTTCCGGATGAAGTCAGGGCGGAAGTGCTTATCAGAATGAGTAATCTCGGTGATATATCGCCTCAGGTTATTAAAAAAGTATCGGCAATTCTTGAAACTAAACTTGAAGCTCTTACAGGATATAAAGTCGAAATCGGTGGTGTCAGATTTGTTGCCGAAATATTCAACAGGCTCGGTCAAAAAGCGGCAAAATCCACGCTTAAATTTATCGAACAGGTTAACAACGAACTTGCGGAAGAAATTAAAGAAAAAATGTTTACATTTGAAGATATCCTTAAACTTGACAATAACGCAATACGTGAAATTTTAAAAGAGGCTGATAAAAACCAGCTTATGATTGCACTTAAAGGTGCTCCTGAAGAGCTGAGAGAAAAATTCCTTGCAAACATGTCACAGCGTGCGGCAGCCGCATTTGAAGAAGAGATGCAATTTTTAGGTCCTGTGAAGGTTAAAGACGTTGAAGCTGCTCAGAGAAGCATAGTGGAAATAGTACAGAAACTTGCGGAAGAAGGAAAAGTATCAGTAGGTGCGGAGGAAGAAGTAATTGAGTAGGATAGTAAACGGTGAACAAGTGGAAAAACATATAATCAACCAATATACGTTCAAAAGTTTTGACGACAATGAAACTAACACACAAAAAGAGGATACTTTTGTCAAAAACGATTCACAAAAATCAAATAACAACACCAATACAAACACACAATCTCATATTCAACAGCCGCAGCATAACTCAATCCAGCAAAATAATAACGAAGTAATAGAAAAACTGCTTGAAAAAATTGAAGAGCTCAGCAACAACATTGTCAATATCCAGACAAATTTTGAAAAACAGCTGAGTGAATGCAAGCAGCAGATAGAAATAGAAAAACAAAAAGCATATGAAGAAGGATATAAAAAAGGTCAGGAAGAAGCCAATCAACAGCTTTCCAAAGAACTTGAAGAAAAACTTCACTTATTGCAAAATTCAATTCAAAGAGTGGATAAAATAAACGAACTTTTTGAAGAAAAAATACTATCAATTGAAAAAGAGTTAATTTCGGTAGCACTTGATATCGCAAAAGAGGTAATTCAAAAAGAAGTTAGTGAAAATTCCAAAGAAATTGCATATAATCTTGCAAAAGCATTAATGGAAGACATTAAAGAAGCTACAAAAATACAGATTAAAGTAAATCCGAAAGATGCCAAATATTTAAAAGAGCAGAATCTGCAAAATGTAGAAATTATCGAGGATGACGCCGTAAAAGAGGGCGGTGTCGTGATAATAAGCGATATCGGTAATATTGACGCGCAGATTTTACAACGATTTAAAGCAATAAAAGAAGCGGTAATGGAAGGTAATGAATGATAGATGTTAAAAATAAAAGTATTAACGAATTAGAAAAATTAGCACAGGATATAAGAGAAAGAATTTTAGAAGTCGTTTCTCAAAAAGGCGGACATTTAAGCTCAACACTCGGTGCGGTTGAATTGATAATTGCAATGCATTATGTGTTTGATGTCGAAAAGGACCCTTTTATTTTCGATGTCTCACATCAGGCATACGCACATAAACTGTTAACAGGAAGATGGAAAGAATTTGACACCTTAAGACAGTTCGGAGGAATCAGCGGCTATACAAGGCCGAGTGAGAGCAGATACGACTATTTCAGTGCTGGTCATTCGTCCACATCTATTTCAGTTGCCGTTGGTGCCGCAAAAGCGTTTCGTTTAAAAGGTGAAGAAAAAATTCCGGTTGTATTAATAGGTGACGGGGCTATGAGTGCGGGTATGGTTTATGAGGCTTTGAATGAACTCGGATTTAGAAAATATCCTGTGGTAATAATACTTAACGATAACGAAATGAGTATAGGAAAGCCTATTGGAGCGCTTAGCAAATACCTTACAAGACTCAAAGCCGGAAAACTTTATCAGGGATTTAAGGAAAAATTTAAAAAATTCCTCGATTCCGCACCTAAAGACGTAAAATACATGGCTAAAAAATTTGAAGAAATGTTTAGCGTTCACGGAGTGTTTTTTGAAGAGATGGGACTTGAATATATCGGACCGATAGACGGGCACAACCTTGAGGAAGTTATCGAAACGCTTGAAGTTGCAAAAAGCCTTAAAAAGCCTGTAATCGTCCATGCCAAAACCGTAAAAGGTAAAGGGTATAAGCAGGCGGAAGGGTATTATGAGCACTGGCACGGGGTTGGACCGTTTGACCTTGAAACCGGAAAACCTCTTAAAAAATCATCTCTTAGTGCTACTAAAGTATATGCAAATACTCTTCTTGAACTTGCAAAAGAAGATGAAAAGATTGTAGGTGTAACAGCCGCAATGCCAAGCGGTACGGGAATGAAAGATTTGATGAATGAATTTCCGGAGAGATTCTGGGATGTCGGAATTGCAGAACAGCATGCCGTAACATCCATGGCTCCTCTCGCAAAAGAAGGGTTCATTCCTTTTGTTGCGATATATTCAACCTTTTTACAAAGAGGCTATGATCAGATTATTCATGATGTGTGTCTTGATAACTACCCTGTAAGATTCGCAATCGACAGAGCCGGAATAGTCGGTGCTGACGGTGAAACCCATCAGGGTGTGTTTGATATAGGGTATCTTAGAATACTGCCAAACATTACTATTTTCGCACCGAGGGATTTCGAAACTCTTAAAAAAGCTGTAAGGTTTGCAAAAGAATTCAACGAAGGGCCTTGTGCGTTCAGATATCCAAGGGGTGCTTTCACTCTTGAAGACGGAGTGTTTGAAGCTAAAGATTTTGAACTCGGCAAAGCCGAAGTTTTGATTGATAGCGATAATATTATGTTTATTGCATACGGTAACGGTGTAGGAAAAGCATATAAAGCCCATAAACTTTTAAAAGAGCAGGGAATCAACACGGGAGTTGTCGATTTAAGGTTTGTAAAACCGTTTGACAAAGATCTTTTAAGAAGCCTCAGGGCAAAAAAATGGTATGTAATAAGCGACAATGCAAAAGAGGGCGGAATTGCAGAAATGCTCAGTGATTTTGTAAACTCTGAAAATCTTGATGTAAGTATTGAGAGTTTTGAGTATCCTGACGAGTTTATTCCGCACGGGGATGTTGAAAGTGTGGAGAGACTTTTAAAAGTTGACGTTCAAAGTATAGTGGAGAAAATAAAGGATCAAAATGCCTAAAGCGGTATTCGGAGGCGGGTGTTTTTGGTGTCTGGACGCAGTATTCAGAAGAGTTGAGGGAGTGCGGGACGTAGTGGTCGGATATGCAGGAGGAAGACGTCCGAATCCCAACTACGAGCAGGTATGCACCGGTGTAACCGGACATGCTGAAGTGATTGAAATAGATTATGATGAAAACACAGTAAGTTATGATGAACTTCTTGATATATTTTTCAAAATCCACGACCCTACGCAGCTTAACAGGCAGGGAAACGATGTCGGAACCCAATACAGGTCTGTAATTTTGTATCTTGATGAAAAGCAGAAAGAAAAGGCGTTAAAAAAGATAGAAGAGCTTAAAAAAGAGGGGTTGAATGTTGTAACTGAAGTAAAGCCTCTTGAGATATTCTATCCGGCAGAAGAGTACCATCAAAACTATTTTGCCAAAAACCCTCATCAGCCTTACTGTATGTACGTGGTGGCACCAAAGGTTGAAAAATATTTAAAGATTAAAAATGAAAACAAAAAAACTTAAAGAATTTAAAGACCAAATATCATATCTTAAAGTAAACCAAAACGGGTACGCACTTGTAGATGTAAACAACAGGGTTTATATTTTTAATAGCGACTTTAAACTTATAAACGGCTTTAAACTTAAACTACCGCCAAATAAACCGAAAGAAAACGGTATAGATATTGACGATGAGTTTAAATACATGCTTTTGGCCACCCCTTCAAAACCTCTGACGCTATGGGATATTAAAAACAAAAAACTAATTGACAAATACGAATGGCACAGGGGTGATGTATTAAGCGTTAAACTTGATAAGGACTATTTTGCAAGCGGAGGAATTGACGGTAAGATCTTTTTATACTCTTTAGATCTTTTCAAAATGGTCTCAAAAGCCGCAAAACACAAAGATTTTATAAGCTCTCTTGCGTTTGGCAGTGATGAAATATATGCCACGGGGTATGATAAAAGCGTACTTTTTGTAAATCAGTTTTCTTTGAAAAAGATTCTCAGGTATCTGCATCTTAAAAAAGCGGTAAAAATTGATAATAAAAATTATCTTGTAAGCTCGTCAGAATTTTCAGATGTAATAAAATGGGATGTAAAGAGCAGGGATAAAAAAGACAGGTTTAACGTTTACAGTGAATTTAGGGACTTTTTTATATATGAAAACTATCTTTTTATTGCCGTCAAAAACAGGATTGTTTTGTATGATATAGAAAACGAAGTTCTTATAAACGAACGTCTGCTGGAAGTAAATGCCGATAAAATATCAGTATATAACGACAAACTCTATTTCGTGCACGGTTCTATTTTAGAGGCGGCGGATCTTTGCGATGAGGTGGAACTTCTTGATGCCGTACTTGGAGGGGATTATAAAAAAGCATACGAAATGGTAACTTTAAACCCGTTTTTGAAAAAAACAAAAAGTTTCCAGAAACTTGAGCTTTTATATCAGACATCACTGAAAAAAGCTATCAAATATTTCGAAAACAACCTTAAATCAAAAGCCGTAGAGATACTAAAACCTTTTATGAATGTACTTTCTAAAAGGGAGGAAATCGCCAAAACAGTTTCCCATTATGAAAATATTATCAAATTTAAAAAAGCATATGAAAAAAGAAACTTTGCCCTTTTTTATCAGATAGCCAATCAGTTTGAACTTTTGAAGAACACCAAATATTACAAACTTGCCCAGAAAGAGTGGGAGATCAAATTTGAAAAGGCGAAAAAACTTGCAATTGAAGGCAGGGTTTCAGAAGCAAAAGAGATACTTAAAGATTTTATGGCTGTAAGTGAAAAACTGCCTCTTATAAATCTTCTTTTAAAACAGGCTGAACTTTTTAGAATCCTGAAAGAAAAAATAGCCAAAAAAGACTTCGCAGGGTTTTTTGCACTTATAAAAGAACATCCGGAGCTTAAAAACACAAAAGAATATGAAGCAGTTATGGAATATGCAGAAAAACTTTATACTACCGCTCTTAAAGCGTTAAAAGAAGAAAACTTTAAATATGTCCTAAAAGCAGCGTCAATTTTGGAAAACATTGAAGGCTACGAGCTAAAAGCAAAAGATCTAATTCAAAAAGCCCGGGTTTCACTTGAGTTTTTAAAACTCT
>Ga0256843_1000944_pt1 | contig 23867 bp, 24 predicted proteins | sample AlvinellametaG_FD_191572 | JGI IMG/M metagenome (GOLD analysis project Ga0256843, IMG submission 191572) | Pompeii worm associated microbial communities from hydrothermal vent at the East Pacific Rise, Pacific Ocean - Alvinella | ecosystem: Host-associated > Annelida > Integument > Unclassified ... | reverse complement strand
CAAAAGCATTCCGTATCAAGTCGTTAATGAATTCAAAGGCAAAGATTTGGTAGGCATCAAATACGAGCAACTATTACCTTATGCCCTGCCTTACTACGATGCCGACAAAGCTTTTGTCGTTATTCCGGGTGATTTTGTTACCACAGAAGACGGAACCGGTATTGTTCATATTGCGCCTACTTTCGGGCAAGATGATGCCAAAGTTGCCAAAGACTACGGCGTGCCGCCCATGTTGGTTTTGGACGAAAACGGCAACCCCGTTCCGTTGGTAGATTTACAAGGACGTTTTCGTCCCGAAATGGGTGAATTTGCCGGTCGTTATGTCAAGCAATCCTACTACACCGACAACGAAGAAAAACCGGACAGACCGGTAGATGTTGATATTATCATCAAACTCAAAGAAGAAAACAAGGCGTTTAACGCCGAAAAACACAAACACAGCTATCCGCACTGTTGGCGCACCGACAAGCCCGTGTTGTATTACCCGCTCGACAGTTGGTTTATCAAAGTGCCAAAGGTGCGTGAACGCTTGATAGAACTCAACAAAACGATTAACTGGAAACCCAAATCAACCGGCGAAGGACGTTTTGGCAATTGGCTGGCAAATGCCAACGATTGGAACCTGTCACGCTCGCGTTATTGGGGTATTCCGTTGCCTATATGGCGCACCGAAGACGGCAGCGAAGAAAAAGTTATAGGTTCGGTGGCGGAACTCAAAGCCGAGATGCAAAAAGCCGTAGATGCCGGCTTGATGACAAAAGATTTGTTTGAAGATTTTGTCGTAGGCGATATGAGTGAAGAAAACTATGATAAAATTGATTTGCACAAACATATCGTTGATCAAATTGTGTTGGTAGCCGACAGTGGCAAACCCATGAAACGTGAAGCGGATTTGATTGACGTGTGGTTTGACAGCGGTTCGATGCCGTATGCGCAATGGCACTATCCGTTTGAAAACAAAGAATTGATTGACGACAAAAAATTTTTTCCGGCTGATTTCATCGCCGAAGGCGTAGATCAAACCCGCGGCTGGTTCTATACCTTGCACACCATCGCTACGATGGTATTTAATTCGGTGGCGTATAAAAATGTCGTATCCAACGGTTTGGTGCTCGATGCCAAAGGACAAAAAATGAGCAAGCGCTTGGGCAATGCCATCGATCCGTTTAGCACCTTGGAAAAATACAGCCCCGATGCTACCCGCTGGTATATGATTTGGAATGCCAATCCGTGGGACAACTTAAAATTTGACATTAAAGGTGTGGAAGAAGTGCGTCGTAAGTTCTTTGGAACGCTGTATAACACTTACGGATTTTTCAGTTTGTATGCCAACGTGGACGGCTTTACCTACAAAGAACCCGAAGTTGCTTACAAAGACCGGCCGGAAATAGACCGTTGGATATTGTCCGAACTCAACACCTTGATACAAGAAGTGACCAAGTTTTACGAAGACTACGAACCTACGCGTGTAGCCCGTGCCATTCAAAAATTTGTTACCGACGATTTGAGCAACTGGTATGTGCGTCTGAGCCGTCGCCGTTTTTGGAAAGGCGAATACGGAACCGACAAGATTTCTGCCTATCAAACCTTGTATAAAGCCCTGGTAACAGTAGCCAAACTGATGTCGCCCATTGCTCCTTTTTATGCCGACCGTTTGTATTTGGACTTGATAGCCGTCAGCAAAAAAGAAAACTACGACTCGGTGCACTTGTCAGAATTTCCGGTAGCAGACCAAAAAGAAATAGATAAAGATTTGGAACGTAAGATGCAAAAAGCCCAATTGATATCGTCATTGGCACTGTCCTTACGCAAAAAAGAAAAAATCAAAGTGCGTCAGCCTTTGCAAAAAATCATGATACCGGTATTGTCCGATCAAGATCGTGCCGATTTACAAGCGGTAAAAGACTTGATTTTGTCGGAAATTAATGTAAAAGAGATGCAACTGCTCGACGATGCTTCGGGGGTAATCGTAAAATCCGCCAAACCCAATTTTAAAGTCTTGGGACCGAAATACGGCAAGGAAATGGGCAAAATAGCCGGAAAAGTCAATCAATTGCAGGCTGATGATATTGCCCGATTGGAAAAAGAAGGTCAAATAAAATTGGACTTGGGTGATAAAGAAATTATATTGACAAAAGATGAAGTGGATATTACCGCCAAAGAAATAAAAGGCTGGACGATTGCACAGCAAGACGATGTGTTGGTGGCATTGGACATCACACTTACCCCGGAATTGCGTAAGGAAGGTATTGCACGTGATTTGGTAAACCGTATTCAAAACTATCGCAAAGACAGTGGTTTGGAAGTTACCGACCGCATCGATTTGAGTATTGTAAAAAATGATGCCTTGCAAGATGCCGTATCGGCTATGGAGGATTATATCAAAAGCGAAACCTTGATTGATGAAATATATTGGGAGGATAATTTGACAGACGGAACTGTTTTGGAAATTGACGATATTGAAAGTAAGATGTTGTTGAGGAAGAAGTAGTAGTATGCTAGATGCTGGATGACGGATGTTGGATGTTGGGTGACGGATGACGGATGTTTGATGACCGGTGTCAGATGCTGGATGACTGATGTCGGAAGACGGATGCTGGGTGTCAATTGTCATTCAGAAGGAGTGTAACAACTGATGAATCTTTTGCTAAAAAAGATAAAGATTTCTCACTGCGTTCGAAATGACAATGGTGTTCGAAATGACAAAGGTGTTTGAGATAAGAATTGCATTTGAAATAATTGAGGTCTGCCAATGATTTAAAGAAATGTCTAAACCGGATTGCCCCGCGAGAGGGATAGCAGCGGTTATGAGGTGCCGGATTGCCCGTGTGTTTGAAGGAACGGCGGGGGCGACCGCAGGAAGCCACCGGCAGACTATCAAACACCGGTGCAAGACCAACCGAATTTGAGCGAATAGCCCGACCCCGAGGATTGGGCGGCGGCGTTAAGGAAGGGGACTCGCCCAAATAATTGATAAATATATAGCGGATAAAGATATAAGTTTAAAATTTGATAAAATAAACACGAATATTCGTTAAGATTGAATTGTTTTTGTTAATTTTACGCACTTTTAAAAAAATCATACGATTATGAGTGAAGAAAAAAAGAGATATACCGATGAGGAATTGGCTGAATTTAAAGAACTCATCAACCAAAAATTGGCTCAGGCTCGAAAAGATATAGAAATATTGCGCTCGTTGCTCGATAACCACGATATGACACAGACCAAAATCGTAACTTTTGAAGATAGTGCTTCGACTTATTCGAAAGAATCGAATTTGAAACTGATTGGCCGGCTGGAACGTTTTGTGCGTGACTTGGAAAATGCTTTGATACGTATTGAAAACAAAACTTATGGTATTTGTCGTGAAACGGGTAAACTTATCAGTAAAAAACGACTGATGGCTGTGCCTCACGCTACTTTGAGTATTGAAGCTAAAAACCGTCAAGACAGTAAGTAAATAATGAGTTTGAAAAAATCGTTGCTGCTGGTTTTTATCATTTTGTTGATTGACCAAGCTGTTAAAATATATATCAAAACGCACTTCCGGCTGGGAGAATATGTAACTGTTTTTGATTGGTTTAAAATTTATTTTGTTGAAAATAACGGCATGGCTTTCGGGACGGAATTGGGCGGTAAAGCCGGTAAATTGTTTTTGACAGGTTTTAGATTGGTGGCCATTGGCGGGATTGCCTATTGGTTGTGGTCGGCTATTAAAAAGAAAGAATCTCGGTTGCTTATTTTAGCTATTAGTTTGATTTTTGCCGGTGCTATTGGCAACATCATCGATTCGGTTTTTTACGGTCGTATTTTTTCGGATAGTTTTCACCATGTGGCCGAGTTTATGCCGAAAAACGGCGGTTATGCTCCTTGGTTTCAAGGACGTGTGGTGGATATGTTTTATTTTCCGCTTTTTGATGTAAATATTCCGTCATGGGTTCCGTTGGCAGGCGGTAAACATTTTACTTTTTTTGAACCGGTATTTAATGTCGCCGATAGTGCTATTACCATTGGGGTGTTTATTCTGATTTTGTTTAATAAAAAGATTTTTAAGCCCGATGAAAAACCGGCTTTTCAAAAAGAAATTGATGCCGTAACTGATAATCCGGATAATATGATTGCGTAATATTCTCTTTTGTTTATTGTTCCAAGTGCTTTATACTATCAAAACAACATACATATTAATCTAATACCAAAACGACATACAAAATAGTCCAATATTTCGTCCCGAAACTTCGGGGGTTTTTCACTTACTCATCGTCGAAAATACTCGACTGTAGCTACAGCTACTACTGCGTTTTTTCTCCTTGATTAAGAATAATAGCGAAGCTTCGACACCAAAATGTTTTGGACTAAAATATAAACCAAATTGATATTAATTATAGAAATTTATAGGTGTTCTCGATACTTTTACTCATTGCATTCGCAAAAACTCGAACGGACATGAGTAGTAAATCTATTTTAAAAATTGTTTATAGTCAGCCATTTTTGTTAATAATTGTCGCCGGTATTTTTCGCCGTCTTTTTTGGTTTTAACGGACATCAGGTTGTGCATATCGGCTTCAATACTATGAAAAAATTGCTGCACTTGAGACAAATCTTGACTTTTGTAAGCCGGATTTAAAAGAATACCTTTGGCTGTATTAAAAAGTTTTTTACCCAGATTTTGATAATCGGTCACGCTTGCTAATGATGTATTTTGCAGCCACTGTATTGATTGTTTTATTTTGATTACATCTGCTTTTTGTAACTCGGCTTTTTGGCCCGTTTGCCTATTGTGCATATTTTGCATCCGGCCTCTATGACCTCCTCCAAAATTACCAAAGTCGTATCGGTATAAGTAAGTGGCAATTTTTTTGATATTTTCGTCACCGACTGGCATAGAGGGCATCAGACCAAAATGGCGCACAGCACCGGGCATTTGAACAGCGTCATCAGTGGGATGATTGACCCATTTGACTATAGCGGCAACAAATTGTTTTTCTGAAGGATAACGGGCTTTATAATGTTCTACCACTCTTACAAACGGAGGCGCAGCCATTTTATCTCTTTTGGCCGGATCGGGGGTTAACATATGACAAGCGGCACAATATTGTTTTAACAAGGCAGCTCCATCATTTTGACGGTTTGAGTCTATTAAATTCGGCGTATTTTTTGAAACTGATTTTTGTGTTGATTCGGAAACCTTATGATTATTTTGACAAGAAAGCAAAAAACTGCTCATCAACCATACCAATGCTATTTTTTTCATACTAATTGATTTTAATTTTAAATCAAAATTAACAAATAACACGATTGCAAACCTGCTGATTATCAATTTTTAAGCTTATTTTAAGAAACCGCTTTATCAGAAAAAAATTAACTACGACCATTTCTTTCTTTTAAAAAAAGCATTTATCAAGCTGCCCAGTATAAATAATACCGACAGGGAAATAAGCCCGAATTTTAAAACGGCAGACATATAAGCTACTGAAGACCAAATTGCTTGTCTATGACCGGTAAGTAATTTGATTAAAGCTATGTTTTCAATAATATCAAAAATACCGGCAAAAAATACAGCAAATATTAAGATATGCCCTGCTTTATACATAAAATGACGTGTATTGTATTTAGATATGCGAAGATAAAGCAACATAGATAGTAAAGAAGTGTAAATAAAAATATATAAGAAGTCAAAACCTAAACTAATACCGGCAAAAGTTTTAGCCCTGGTATTCCATGCATTTACAATAGCTTCGGAACTTGATAAATCTTTAGCCAATTCAAAAGAAACGATGCCTGTGCTATAAGGTGTTTGTAATTCATTATCTAACAAATACAATACAAAAGTTGCTGATATGAACAAAAACCATAAAAGAACTAATAAAATCTTTTGGTATTTCTTAATAAAACTTTTCATATTAATTTATTTTTTTGTATTAATCGGTTTGATACATAGCAATTTTCTTGTCTTCTGTAGATTTTTTATAGGCTCTAAACATACCTGGCGTATTAAAAAACCAAGCAATATTACCTTGTTTATCAATTCCTATCATACCACCGTCGCCTCCTAAATTTTGAATATTTTGCATGGCTTGTTTTTGAGCTTGTTGCAGTGATAAATTTTGGTATTTCATCAAAGCGGAAACATTATAAGCGGCAACTGTTCTGATAAAATATTCACCGGTTCCGGTACATGATATACCACAGGTTTGATCATCGGCATAAGTGCCTGCTCCAATTATAGGCGAATCGCCTATCCGGCCAAATTGCTTATTCATTAAACCACCGGTAGATGTACCGGCTGCAATATGACCTTGTTGGTCTAAAGCTACACAACCTACCGTACCATATTTTTTGATACCGTTCAATTCATGAAGCAAATAAGCCGTTTGTTTCATTTTTTCTTTTTTTTGAATCCGTTTGAGTTGCTCAAGGCGTTTGGGTATAATAAAATAGGATTCATCCACCAATGACATGCCCTTTTGTTGACAAAATATTTCGGCACCTTTTCCCGAAAGTAAAACATGACGTGTGCTGTCTTTGACCAAAATAGCCGCATCAATAGGATTTTTGATATGTGACACGCCGGCTACGGCGCCACAATTTAATGTTTGACCGTCCATTATAGATGCATCCATTTCAGGCTTACCAAGACTATTGAGCACGCAACCCTTTCCGGCATTAAACAAAGGTGAATCTTCTAATATATTGATGGTTTTTTGCACCGCAGAAACAGCCGAACCGCCTTTGTCCAAAACCGCATAGCCGGCTTCCAAAGCTTCATTAAGTTTGTCTTTGTAGGCTTGTTCGACGGCCGGTGACAAGTCCTTAATATAACCGGCCCCGCCATGCAAAACCAAAGCATAAGGTGCCCTTACATTTTTTTTGATCGAATGTTTTTCTTGTAATTTTTGTCCGGATTGATTGGATTGACAACCGGTAAAAAAAACTATCAGTTGTAATATTAGAAAAAAAATTGTTTTTTTCATAGAACAAGTCTTTCAATGCGTTTTTATGAATTACGATGCATTAAATTGTAGGCAAAAGTCTTCCAAAACTGTTTTTGTTTTTCAGACAAACCTGTTTGAGATAACGCGGTTAGTGCTTCTTCAGTATAGTAATTAATTTTTGCTTTGGTCAACTTGTCTACTTGATATTTTTTAAACAGTTGCACCACTTTCTCAACAAAATCTTTTTCACCGGCTATATTATGGCTTTGATATAAATGTAATAATATCTCTCTATCTTCTTTCGATGCCTTCTGTAAAGCAGTGATATATAAAAAGGTTTTTTTTCGATCAAGGATATCGCCGCCAATACGCTTACCAAAAGTTTGGCTATCACCAAAAGTGTCCAAATAATCGTCTTGAATTTGAAAAGCCAATCCTAATTTGATTCCAAAATCACTTATTTTATTCAAATCGGCCTCCGGCGCCCCTGCTACAATACCGCCAAATTTTAATGCGGCACCTAATAAAACCGCTGTTTTTAACTTTATCATTTCAATGTATTCTTGGATACTTACATCTTGACGGGTTTCAAAATCCATATCCATTTGTTGACCTTCGCAAACTTCTACTGCTGTTTGATTGAGCAAAACATTCAATTGTTTATATATAGCAGCGTCATAAACTTCCAGCATTTTATAAGCTAAAACCAACATGGTATCACCGGAAAGTATGGCAATGTTTTCATCCCATTTTTGATGTACCGTAGGCTTACCGCGTCGCAACGGAGCAGCATCCATGATATCGTCGTGCAACAAAGTGAAATTATGAAATATTTCAATGGCGGCAGCTGCCGGCAAAGCTTTATCAATTGATTGTCCAAAACTTTGAGCCGACAATAAGACCAACAACGGCCGGATCCGTTTGCCTCCGTTTTCCAAAGTATATTTGATTGGTGCATATAAATTACGCGGTTCTTTATGATAAACTTGTTTATCGAGATATAATTCGAAAACCGATTTTAAATCTGCTAATTCGTTCATAGATTTATTTTAGGTTAAAAATACTAAAATATCTTATTGGTTAGCCGTATACAAACAGATATTTATTGAACGAAAATTTTATACCAAATATGCATTAATCCAACATTTTGTTTCTTTTTTGATTACTCGGAGTCAAAAAAACCCACTCGAAACTATGGATACAGCGACTATTTTCTCTTTGATTAAACCAAATCTGAAACTCCGGAACAAAATATTGAGGAGTATTTTATAAATCGATTTGGTATTAGTATCTTTACATAATCAAAATATAACTGCAATGAAACCTAAACAAATAGAAAAATGGGAAAAAACCCGGCAATTAGGCCCATGGAAATACGCATTGATTTACGGTAGCATCTGGGGATTTTTTGTAGCTGCTTTTGTATTTGTAGCCAATGTGTTATCCGGTCATAATAATCAATACGAAAGTATATCAAGCATTTTGATTATGTTATTTATTTATTGGATTACTGGTATTATTTTATACCGCTTTATCTTTTGGCGTGCCAAAGAGCGGGTCTATCAAAAATGGATTGATCACCAAAACCGGTCTTAAAAATCCGGACGCAAAGCTACTCTAAAAGCAAATTGGGGGGAATACAAACCGTTAACACTTTGGTATTCGCTGCGCCACACGGCATCGATACGTATAAAACGTAAATTACCATAACCTATATTTTCCAAACCGATGCTATATTCATAATATGGTTTTGCAGATGGTGCCGCATATTGAATATTAGACCGGTTGATAGCAATATTTTCATCTGAAATAGTGCCATAAGCCACTCTAAAAGCTGCAACGGTTCTTAATTTCAACTTTCTAATCAACGGAATACGGTTAAGTATAAAACCGTTAAAATGATGTTCAATATGACTAACGGCATAGCTATCGGTTACAAAATCATAGTAATTGAGCAACGTAAAAGTATTTGGTTTTAGCAAGAGTATTTGGTTGGCCGGAATGGGATTGAGCAAAGCCAAAGGTACCGTGCCAAATGTTTTGCCCAATTCGACAGTTATGTCGGTTTTTCCTATTTTGCCTAATAAAATTCGCTGCATATAACGGAATTGCAATTTATCATAATCAAAATCGCCGCCCAAACTTTTTAAACCTCTGTGATAATTGATAATAAAAGACGGAAATGGATTTTTGCCATAGCGTTGTTCCACACCCAGACCGTAAACGTCACGCCCAGGTGTATAAGTGAGATAAAAATCACTGCCTACATCGGTTACTTTTTGATGAACCCGATTTTGCGCATCGGTATAGGCAATACTAAATACTTTTTTATCGGCCGGTTGAATAATTTTGTAGGAAGGTATTACTCCCAAATGGAAGTTTTTTGCTACACGGTAATCAAGTTTAAAACTACGCTCTTGTATACGAGACAAAAAGAAATTTTTGCCTCTGGATAAGACAAAATTAGATCCAAAATTTTCAACAAACATTATTTGACTGACATTCATCAAACTACGAGCTTGTTGCACATAATCATCTAAAAGAGTAGCTCTGATTTCAATTCTGGGTTTGTAAGACAGTAAATATTTGGCTTGGATCCCATATTTAAATCTTTTATCGTCTGTGCCATAAGCCACATGTGTATAAAAACGAAACCGGTCGTTATTGGATTTAAATGTCCGAAAACCTGCCGAAAAACGCCAACCTTCAACCCCGTTACGACCAAAGGATTTAAAAATAGGCCCAAATTGTAAATGGTGTCCCAAATCAAAATAACCTGTTGTAACGGTATTAATCCACTTATTAAGGTTTTTAATGCGTTTTTTGTTTTTTACCTTATCAATCAGTTGATAAGTTTGGCGGGTATTGGTATTGCCGGTATATTGATGCCAATAGATCGAGTCTTTTTCAAACTGGTGCGGATTGTATTTAATTATTTGCTGTTCATAAAAATCACTCTTGTGTTTTAAATCAAATTTGTAATCCGAATACTCATATATTTTCTTAATATTCAAACCTTTGTTTTTGTCACTCTTATCCAACAAAGTAAAGTCTCCGTCAAAAATATCGGACTTAGGCAAATAAACACTGTCGTTTACTACGGTATATTCCTTAGTGATATCCACCCCCCGCACAAAGTTGATATTGGCTTCCTTTTTTAATTTCATCTGTATTTTGGTTATGGCAAAATTTTTATCAGAAACCAAGAAATTTCCTTCAAATGCCAAATCTTCATCCCGGCGGGGAAAAAAGTAAATATTATAAAATTTTTGATTGTTTTTTTGAATACTGTCATACAACAAATAATCATAAGTGTCAAAACCCGTTTTGGAAATGGGACTTACAAAAGGTTTGTTAAACAAGTTAAAGGTGTTTTTATAAATATCCACCTCATCAAACTTGTTGGCCATACGGTCAAACACAAAACCTTGCTGATAAAAACCTTTACTTTTTTCGGCTTCAATATCCACGCGTTCCTTTCCGAGTTTATTATTACCATAAATATGATAGACAATTTCTTTAATGTAAATAGGAATAAAATAATGAAAGCCTTCGTTGTCATAAGGCAGTTCCTTTAAAATCTGTCGGTAGTCTTTTTTAAACAATTTTTTTAAAAATAAAGTATCCAAATGATTAAGCCCTATTTCGGTGATTTCATGTTTTTTATACTCGTATTGTGGCACTTGTTTGAGGCCGTTTTGTTTGCGGTGCGCCCATATCTGTTTTAAAATACGATATGCCGGATTTTCTTTTTTACCAAGATGTTTTTTTGGACGCTTAACGATTACTACTTCATCCAATACATTTTTTTCGGGTAATAAAACCACTTTGATGTATTGCATTTTGGGCTTGATTTTAATCATTTTGGTTTGGTAACCTGTTGCCGAAAAAGTGATTTTACCACGTTTGCGACGCGTTTTTAATTCAAATTTACCGTCAAAATCAGTGGTAGTGCCATATTTTCCTTTGGCCATATATACATTGACAAAAGGAATTGGCTCATTATTTTTATCTACAACTATACCACGGTAAATAATCCGCTCGGGTTTGTTTTTATGAGGTTTATCTTGTGCAGTCAATATAAATGGTAATATAAAGACTAAAAATATTATAAAATGCTTCATTTAATTCTGTTAAAAAAGAACGGCTAAAATTAGTTAAAAAAAAAATATGTTAAGAATTATTTATTCAAAAATATCATTCTGTTTATTTTCATAAAAATTATAACAGATTTCACTCAAAATACCACAACAATCATTAAAAGTTGCCTTTAATAAAAACAGAATCCGGTTTTTGTCATAAAAAATTGTCCTCTTAAAAATCAAATATAATTTTGAAATAGGTGATGATACCTATATTTTGATAGGTGGTTTTAATGTCGGATTTGCCCTTAACGGCAAAAAAAATCAAGCAATGGAAAGGAAACCGAGTCTAAAGATTTAAAATTTGGCAGTGGTGATGAAGATTATTTGAAATCAACGGACTTAAGTTTGGCCTTGGGCGCCGGTTTGTTATTTAAAAACTACGAAATACGTGTGGGTATAAGCAACAGTATCAGTAATTTAGAACCTGACAAAGATAGTAAACATGAAATATATAACCGTGTTTTTAGCATAAGTGCCGGTTACCGTTTCGGTCCATAAACTTTGTTCCTTCCCTCTTTTGTAAAAGCCTTGATAGATATTTATCAAGGCTTTTTTCATTGGCACAAAAAATAAATGTAAATTTGCAAACTTTTTAAGCTAATTATGTTTGCAGAATATACCAAAGAATTTAAACAGAACCTAAAACTGGCCACACCGGTCATGCTTGGCTATTTAGGCCACGTGTTTGTCGGGCTAATGGACAATGTATTTGTAGGCAAGCTCGACCCCATAAACTTGGCTGCTGTTTCTCTGGCCAATTCGGCCATTTTTTTTATCATGTCTTTTGGTATCGGTTTTTCTTATGCTATTACACCACTGGTGTCCGAATCGGTAGGTGCCGGCAAAAAATACCGCCTAAAAAAAGTATTATTTAACGGTTTATTTCTCAATACCGTTTTAGGCATTATCATGGTTTTATTAAGTTTTGGTGTGCCTAAAATTCTGTATTTGGCCCATCAGCCGCCAGAAGTTATAGCTTTGGCCATTCCCTATTTGCGTATTGTCGGCATTTCATTGCTGTTTGTTATGATGTTTCAAGCTTTAAAGCAATTTTCGGACGGTTTGTCCTTGACCACTTATCCTATGATAGCCACCATTATTGCCAATGTTCTCAATATTATTTTGAGTTACGGCATGGTTTTCGGCAAATTGGGTTTTCCGGCCATGGGTATTTACGGGGCGGCCTACGGCACTTTGATTGCCCGTTTTGTCAGTGTTATAGCGCTTTGGTTTTTCTTAAAATACAAACCGAAAACAGGTGTTTATATGAGAGATTTGGGCTTTCATCTATTGTCAAAGCCTATCATTAAAAAAATATTGTATTTAGGCATTCCTTCCGGATTTCAGGGGGTATTTGAAATGGGTATTTTTTCGGCTACGGTATGGATTGCAGGCACATTGGGTGCCGTTAGTCAGGCATCCAACCAAATAGCACAACAAATGGCATCAATGACCTTTATGGTATTTATCGGTTTTGGTGTGGCAGCCACCATTAGAGTCGGCAATCAAAAAGGACGCAAAGATTTTAAAGAAATGAAACGGATTGCTACTTCGGTATTTTTACAAGTGTTTTTATTCGAGTTGCTTTTTACCTTTATTTTAATTGCCTTTAGACATCAACTGCCTTGGATTTATCTCAGCAACAATTATACAGACCCGCAGAAACTTGCCGAAGCACGGGCGGTATATGATTTATCAGTTAAACTGTTGATTGTTGCCGGTATTTTTCAAATATCAGACGGATTTCAAGTAGTGCTACAAGGCGCATTACGCGGTTTACAAGATGTCATTTATCCGTTTTTTATCACACTATTTGCTTATTGGGTTGTCGGTTTTCCGTTGAGCCTATATTTGAGTAAAACACAAGGCACTATCGGTATATGGTATGGACTGTTAACAGGATTGAGCACAGCTGCTTTTTTATTGTTTTTGCGATTTAGGTATTTGTCTAAAAAATTAATTCATACCTAAAATAATATGTGTTTAAAACAAAAAAACTCAGTGCAACTTATTGATTATGAGCTAATTATATCAAATGCTAATATAGACTAATTTGGTATAATATCCGCTAAATATACATTCTGCTTCATTAAAATAATAAGCTGCTTTTTGTGTCGTTTAAGTATTATGAAAAAATATAGATTTTTTTTTATTGTCACGCTCCTAATATTTGCTTTTACTGTTTTTGCTAATTTTTATATTATTAAGAAAACAGCCGGCAAAACCTTTGACACTACGGAAAAAATACCTTATAACAAAGTTGGTTTGGTATTGGGAACAGCAAAATATTTAAAAAACGGCCAATTAAACAGGTATTTTCTTTTGCGTGTTAATGCAACTGTCAAATTGTTTCAAGCGCACAAAATAGACTATATTTTAATCAGTGGTGACAACAGCCGTTTAGACTATGATGAACCCAATGATTTTAAAACGGAATTGGTTTTACGAGGCATTCCCGAAAATCGTATTATTTTAGATTATGCCGGTTTTAGAACATTGGACTCTGTGGTTAGAGCCAAAGAAGTTTTCGGACAAAAAAATTTGACAATTATATCACAAAAATTTCACAACCAACGTGCTGTCTTTTTAGCTGAGAATAAAGGTTTGAATGCTGTCGGGTTTAATGCAGGCGATATCACCGGAAAATACGGTTTAAAGACTCACATCAGAGAATATTTGGCGAGAACCAAGGCGCTGTTAGACTTGCTTTTTAAAGTGCAACCCAAATTTTTAGGGCCTAAAATATCAATTGGTTAGTGACCTTTAAAGAAAGTGATAATTGTATTTAAATTCTCTTTTGCAATATTCGGTTTGTAAATTACCACGCGCTCATCATTATTAAATTCGAAAATCAACCATTTTGGCGAATCTGTAAATCGTTTCAATTCCTTTAAAGGATAATTTAAATCGACTTCTTTATTTTTAACATTCAAATATGTATCAGTAATAGTGTAAACCGTTTTTAAATCATTGATTTGATCCACAAGTTTATGATAATATTTTTTTTCTCTATGCACCAAATAAAAAGCCAAAAAAGGAAATAATATGGCAAAAACCAAATAAAAATAATGCATACTGCCAAATTTGATGTGGTTATTTAAACTTTGGTAAAACAAATAACCGGTTGCCAACATAAACAGAATACCAAAAGCCATATTAATAATAAACAAACGTTTCTTGTAAATCGGTTTATTGATTTTCGGAAAAGCGTTTTCCAAAAAATCCTTGTGATTGAGCTGTTCTTTTATTATAATGGTTTTCATAAACTTTATTCAAAAGTCAAATTGATATAAATACCACGTGTCATCATAGACTCAATATGATTGGTCCAGGGACTGTTAGGATCATTGTCCCTGATGAGCTCATCCTGCAAAGAAAAAACGCCACGAATGCTGGGTGTAAATTTGAAATAATACAGATACATTTCCAAGCCAATACCCACTTCATACATCCAGACATTTTTACGCATTCTAAACCGTCCTGCTGCATTGTCATTGTTAGAATCCGCCCACGAATTAAGGTTGTGGGCAAATATAATACCACCGGTTATATAAGGTCGTATATTGCCGTAACGGTAGGTATTCAATTTTATAGAAAGCGGCAATTGCACATAATTGGAAGTTATTTCTCTAATGCTGTCCTTTGGCGTTGTTAAATTTCTAAAAATCAATTTTCTATTGGTAAAAAACACACCCGGATTAGTGCGCAAACTAACATAAGGATTGATATTGAGATTACCAACCAAGCCTACCTGAAAACCCGGATTGGCTTCTTGAATAATATGTTCATAAGCTTGGTCATAATCTATTTTAAAATCATAAAAATTCATACCGAAATAATAACCCCAAGACACGGTTTTTTTATCGAAAAAAGGACGGTTACGGGGAATATCATCGGTATATTGACCCAAAGCTGCAGGTGCAATATTCCAAAATATTATTAGTAAAAAAATGTATTTAAGCAATTGTTTCATAGACAATACAACTATTCTTTAAATGTTTATTTAAGCTTTTTTAAATGATTTATATATGCTGGCGGCTCCAAATAATAACGGATAATTTTGCACAGATATAAACTCATTTTTTTTCAAAATATTGTTAAAGGCTTCACCGTAAGGAAAAGCTTCTGCCGATTCGGGTAAATATTCATAAGCCTTTTGGTCTTTTGAAAACAAGCGTCCCAATAATGGAATGATATACTTTGAATGAAACCGGTATAGCTGTTTAAAAGGAAATTTTTCAGGTTGTGAGGTTTCAAGCACCACAAAAATACCGCCCGGACGCAATACACGATTGATCTCTTGTAAACCTTTGTCCAAGTTCTCAAAATTACGAACACCAAAACCTACTGTCACGGCATCAAAACTATTATCGTCAAAAGGCAAATTTTCAGAATCTCCCAAAACCATCTCTATCAAATGATCCAATTGTTTTTCTTTGATCTTTTTTTTACCCACTTCCAACATGCCTTCGGATATATCCAAGCCCACAATTTTGTCGGGATTAATACCTGCCAACATAATGGCAAAATCACCGGTGCCGGTAGCAATGTCCAATATTTTTTTGGCATTGGTTTCGGCTACCATCTTAACCACTTTTTTACGCCATTTGATATCAATACCAAAGGTCATAATCCGGTTCATAAAATCATAATTACCCGAGATGTTATCAAACATTTGGGTAACCTGTTCTTTACGGCTGTTATCACGGTCTTTATAGGGTTTAACGTCTATGCCCATATTAATATTTTAATGCTTTTTTGATACGGTTAAAGGCTTCTGTCAGTTCTTCTTTGCTTGTTGCATACGAAAAACGCAAGCATTCGGGATTACCAAAAGCTTCACCGGTTACCGTGGCTACTTTGGCTTCTTCCAACAAATACATTGATAAATCGGTAGCATTGTTAATTTTGGTGCCGTTAAAGATTTTACCGAAAAATGCCGAAACATCGGGAAAGAAATAAAAAGCCCCCGTAGGCATATTTACTTTAAAACCCGGTATGTCTTTTAAAAGTTCGTAAACCAAATGCCGGCGTTCGTCAAAGGCATCAATCATATATTTGATTTTTTCTTTACCACCGTCCAAAGCTGCTATAATGGCTTTTTGCGCAATGGAATTAGCACCCGAAGTTACCTGACTTTGTATTTTGGCACAAGCCTTGGCAATGGTTGGGTGCGCCGCCATATAACCTACGCGCCAACCGGTCATGGCAAAGGCCTTGGACACACCGTTAATGGTTACTACACGGTCTTTAATACTGTCTATCTCGGCAAAACTGGCAAAATCACCCGAAAAATTAATATATTCATAAATTTCATCGGAAATGACATATACATTAGGATGTTGTTCCAATACCTTTCCGAGAGCAGCCAATTCGGCTTTGCTGTAAACCGAACCGCTGGGATTACTGGGGGTATTAAAAATCATCAGTTTGGTTTTGGGCGTTATGGCGGCTTCCAATTGTGCCGGTGTTATTTTAAAGTCATTTTCAATAGTGGTCTTGATAGGCACCGGAATACCACCGACCAATTTGGTTATTTCAAAATAACTGACCCAATACGGCGCCGGCAAAAGCACTTCGTCTCCCGGACTTACCAAGGCCATAGCCGCATTAAATATAGATTGCTTGGAACCGTTGGATACTACAATCTGATCAATCGTATAATCTAAATGATTGTCTCTTTTCAACTTGTTAACAATGGCTTGCCGCACATCTTTATAACCTACAATAGGCGGATATTTAAAATAATGCTCATCCATAGCTTTTTTGGCAGCTGCCACAATATAATCGGGCGTATCAAAATCGGGTTCGCCTAAACTCAAACTGATAATATCAACGCCTTCGGCTTTTAATTCTGCCGCCCGCTCTGCCATAGCAATGGTTTGTGAAGTGGAAAGCGTTTTAATACGGCTGGACAAATTTGGTTCCATATCGTTCTAAATTAATTTTAGCAAAGCTAATAAAACAAATTGATTTATACGTGGTAATTGATTAATTCTTCCACCGGATTCTTGACAATTTTACCGGCTTTTAATCCGTGTTTTTCAATGACTTCAAGCAATTCTTTTTGAAAAATATAAGCAATAGAGCCGTTAAAATGCAATGGCAATTCACGATAACCGTCATAAGCGCTCAACTCTTGAGTAACAAATTTTTCAAAACCGCGCAGCAATAAATCTTTTATGTATTTACTCTTGTAATGCTTTTTCATAAATGGTGCAAAAGAAGCCAGATAAGTATTGGGCTGCGGTTTTTGATACAAATTGGTAATAACGCTTTTAGGATCGACTTTGTATTCGTTTTTAAATTGCTGTTTGAGTTGCTTGGGCATTTTTTTAAAATAATAATCTCTCAAAAGTTGCTTGCCAAACCAATTACCCGAAGCATCGTCCATCAATAAATATCCCATAAAACCAATGCTTTTGACGATGTCCTTACCGTCATAATAACAAGAATTGGAACCTGTGCCCAGAATAGAGACAATTCCCGGTTGCTCTCCGGCGGTTGCACGTGCAGCTGCCAGCATATCCGAATATATGTGAATATCAGCCTTGTCAAACAGACCGGATAATACTTTGTATAACTTATCAAACGATTTCTGATTATCTACTCCGGAACCATATAAATATATCTCTCTGATGTAAGGCGCATGGTTAAACATTTCACTGTTACGAGCAATATTTTTACTCAGGGTTTCTTCGTCAAAAACGGTTGGGTTTAAACCTCCCGATTCAAATTTCCCGATTATCATCCGTTCGTTATTAACCATCACCCACGATGTTTTGGTAGAACCGGCATCAGCTATTAGTATCATGTAAGTATTGTTTTGATTATGGCAAAAATACAATTTTAAGACTAATATCAAAAAGAATGTTTTTCATCAGAAAATATTAAATTGAATCAGTTATATCCAAATTGATGTTATGTCTTTGTAAAAACTTGCCATATATCACCTTCGGGGGGTGTTGCTGTCAAACTTACCGGTTCTTTTTTAACAGGATGCAAAAATTCGATATGCCGTGCCAAAAGTGAAATGCCGCCATTAGAATTGCTGCGCGGGTAACCGTATTTTAAATCCCCTTTGACAGGGCTGCCTATTTTAGCCAACTGCGCTCTGATTTGATGCGGGCGTCCGGTTTCCAAATCTATTTCAAGCAAATGATAACGATCCGATGAAGCTATTAATTTATAATGTAAAACGGCTTTTTTAGCACCTTCGACCGGCCGGTCATAAACGGTTGTTTTATTGTTTTTAGCATTTTTTTTTAAATAATGAATTAAAGTACCTGATGCTGCTGCCGGTTTGTTTTTAACAATAGCCCAATAAGTTTTTTTAACGGCTCTGTTTTTAAACATTTCATTGAGTCGCGTCAAAGCTTTTGAAGTGCGGGCAAAAACTACCAATCCGGCTGTAGGTCTGTCCAAACGGTGCGCTACGCCCAAAAAAACATTGCCGGGTTTGTTATATTTTATTTTAATATATTGTTTGACTATATCGGATAACGGTGTATCGCCTGTTTTGTCTCCTTGCACTATATCGCCGGGTCGTTTATTGACTACAATAATGTGATTGTCTTCATAAACTATTTGAATGTTATCAGGAGTTGTTTTCAAAATAAACTAATTTTGAGGCTTATACCAAATACAAAAGCAGGAATCCCTTCACTCTCCAATTTGGCTTTAAGCAAATAGGCTTCGGTGGCATTATTAAAAGTAGCTATGTTTATTAAGCTCATAAATTACAGGTTATTCATAAACCCTAATATTGTTCCTTTTCATTGGGAAATTCTAATGATTTAACATCATTGATGTATCGGGTAAAAGCCTCGGACATAATGGTATGCAAATCTGCATAACGACGCAAGAAGCGCGGACTAAAATCTTTGGTCATGCCCAACATATCGTGCATCACCAATACCTGACCGTCCACACCAGCTCCGGCACCAATGCCTATAACGGGTATACTGAGATTTTGTGCTACTTTTTGAGCCAGTTTTGCCGGAATTTTTTCCAAAACCAAGGCAAAGACACCTAATTCTTCTAACAATTTGGCATCTTTAATTAATTTTTCAGCTTCTTTTTCTTCTTTGGCTCTAACGGTATAAGTACCGAATTTATAAATTGATTGTGGTGTCAACCCCAAGTGTCCCATCACCGGAATACCGGCACTTAAAATACGCGTGATTGACTCGGCAATTTCTTCGCCACCTTCCATTTTTACGGCATGACCTCCTGATTCTTTCATTATGCGAATGGCCGATTCCAAAGCTTTTTTAGAATTGCCCTGATAAGTGCCAAAAGGCATATCTACAACTACCAAGGCACGGTCAACCGCCCTAACAACCGAACCGGCATGATAAATCATTTGATCTAATGTAATAGGCAAAGTGGTTTCATGGCCGGCCATGACATTGGAAGCCGAATCGCCCACCAAAATAATATCTATACCCGATGCATCCAAAATTTTGGCCATAGTGTAATCGTAAGCCGTTAGCATGGCAATTTTAGCACCGGCTTGTTTCATATCAAACAAACGCTTGGTGGTAATTTTTTTATACTCTTTATGAACGCTCATAATTTATTTCGGTTCTAAACCTTCAGCTATATTATACAAACGTTTTTTGTCCAAAAGTTTGATTTTTTTTGCCTTGGAATGGATAATATTTTCTTTTTTAAAGGATGACAATATTCTTATGACAGACTCGGAAGCCGTGCCGATAATATTGGCCAATTCTTCACGAGACAATAAAATATTGATATGACCTTCACGATCTGTCCCAAAAACATCTTCGAGGTGCAACAGAGTTTCGGCCAAACGCTCTCTAACCGAATGTTGCGCCAAATGCGAAATAACCATATTGGCCAGTTTCAAGTCGTTGCTGAGCAAACGCAGCATTTCGAGAGTGAAATCTTTGTTTGATAATAAATTTTTATAAACATCTTTTGGAATCATACAGGCGGTTACGTCTTCAATAGCCGTTAAATTTAAGGTAATGGCCTCATCATTAAAAACCGACCGGTAACCTATCAAATTACCTGATTTTACAAATCTGATAATCTGTTCCTTACCCGATGAGTTATATTTGGACAACTTACCTTTACCGGACATTAAACAGTAAACATAACGACTGGGCTTTCCTTCTTCCAAAATCAAATCGCCTTTTTTAAAGTGCAAGACTTTTTTATGTTCCGAAATATAATCCAGATCTTTTTTAGAAAGAGTTTTAAAAGAGTTTAATTGGTGTATTAAACAAAGATTACAATTTTTCATTGAATAACTTTTTTAAGTAAAAATATGATAATGCATATATACCATTTATAGTATATTAATATCAAAAAGCAAAGTTATAAAAAAACTTGCGAAAAATGATTATAATCATAAAATTCAACAACATGAAGCGTTTTTTATATTTAACACCATTTTTTAACAAAAACAATTAAATAGTTTTACATTTTTAGTTTTATTTTTAAATAATATGTGTTTTTGAGCTATCAAATATTTTCTTTGAGATAATATAGAAAAATATTTTAGTTTAAAAAAAAATTCATAGCTTTGCAGAAAATTTTTGATGGCCTTAAATCGGGGCAATACAAAAACAACAATAATATTAAATAGATCGTATTATGAAAAGGACTTATCAACCATCTAAAAGAAAAAGAAGAAACAAACACGGTTTTCGTGAAAGAATGGAATCAAAAGAAGGCCGTAAGGTATTAGCGCGCCGTCGTGCCAAAGGAAGAAAAAAACTGACTGTTTCGTCAGAACCCAGACATAAAAAATAATTTTACTGTTTTTACGGTAAATACAAAGCTCGCTTAGGCGGGCTTTTTGTGTGCTATGATTTTTTTTCATATTTTAGCCACATTAACAAATAAAGCCTGTAACTATGAAAAAAAATACTTACTTATTAATATTATTAATTCCCGCCTACTTTTTATTATCTTATTCCAGCGGCGCACCTTTTGGTTACTCCGGTTCTCCGGGAGATAACGGTCGCACATGCACCCAATGTCATACAGCTGACGGCAACAGCTATATGCCTTCTATTGCTCTACAAAATTTTCCGGCAACTTACCAACCGGGACAAACCTATCGCATACATTTAACCGTAGGGGGAACTTCCAATTCAAAATTCGGTTTTGAAGCAACCGTTGAAGACAACAACCATCAAAAACAGGGTGTATTTGGAGCTGTAAGCGGATCAACTCAAGCCATTCAAAACAACACCTATATTACACATACATCAAGCAGCACTACGGCAGGAGACTGGTTGTTTGATTGGACGGCTCCGGCAGCAGGACACGGCACTTTAAAAATGTATTATGCCATTAATTTGGCTAACGGCAATGGTCAAAGTACCGGCGATTATGTACAAAGTGATTTTGCCGAAATGCAAGAGGATGTATCAAATCTAACAGAAATAAAAAAGAACAAGCTTGAAATTTATCCCAACCCTGCTGTTGAAATCATAAATATCAAAAATTTGGAGATGCAAGATATGCAAGCGGAAGCCATAGATATGGCAGGACGCATTTATCCGTTACATAAATATGCCAACCGAATTTATATAAGCCATTTACCTAAAGGCAATTATGTTTTAAAATTAAAAAACGATAAAATAGCTTATACAAAAACATTTATTAAAAAATAAGGCATAATTGCAAAAATATTTTTTATCTTTGCAGCCAATTATATAAAAACAAATAGATTATGAACCATTATGAAACTGTTTTCATTTTAACTCCCGTTTTATCTGACGATCAGGTAAAGGAAGCAGTTAAGAAATTTGAAGATTTTTTAACTTCCAAAGGCGGTGAGATTATTTGGAAAGAAGATTGGGGGCTTAAAAAATTGGCCTATCCTATCCAACACAAGAAGACCGGCTTTTATAATTTGATCGAATTCAAATTAAACCCGGAAGATGTCAAAGAACTGGATTTGATGTTTAGACGTGACGAACGCATTATGCGTCACTTGATTACCAAGTTAGACAAGTATGCCGCAGAATGGGCAGAAAAAAGAAGAGAAAAAATTAAAGAATCTAAAAAATAAGGAATATGGCAGGCTTAGATCAAAGTTCAGGAAAACAATCCGAAATCAGATATTTGACGCAATTGGATATTGAAGTCAAACCCAATCAAAAAAAATATTGCCGTTTTAAAAAATACGGTATTAAATATATCGATTACAAAGACCCCGATTTCTTAATGAAATTTGTCAACGAACAAGGTAAAATTTTACCACGTCGTATTACCGGAACTTCTTTAAAATATCAAAGAAGATTAGCCAAAGCAATCAAAAGAGCGCGTCACTTAGCTTTGATGCCTTATGTAGGAGATATGTTAAAATAAAAAAGAAGGAACGATGGAAATTATATTATTAAAAGACGTTGAAAACTTAGGTTTTGCCGATGATATTGTCACGGTTAAAAACGGATACGGAAGAAATTATTTGATACCGCAGGGGTATGCCATATTAGCTACACCTTCAGCCAAAAAAGTATTGGCAGAAAAACTTAAACAAAGAGCTTTTAAAGAAAAACACATAGTTGAAGAAGCTCAAAAATTGGCGGAAAAACTCAAAGCATTACAAATTAAAATACCTGCTAAGGTTGGTGCCGGTGATAAATTATTCGGATCTATCAACAACCAAAATTTGGCCGAAATTTTAGCCAAAGAAGGGTTTGATATTGATAAAAAGTATATCAATGTCATTGGTGGCAATGTCAAAAGAATCGGTAAATACAATGCTAAAGTGCGTTTGCACCGCGATGTAATAGTCGATTTGGAATTTGAAGTTACCCCAATCAGAGACGAAAAAGCCATAGCTGAAGCTAAGGCTAAAGCCGCTGCCGAAGCCAAACGCGAAGAAGCGGCAGCTGCAGCGCAAGCAGAAACCGAAAATAATGCAGAAACTGAAACTGCAGAATAAATAAAATTTATTTTAAGTAAACAAAAAAGCCGGCTTAAACAGCCGGCTTTTTTATTGGTTTAAATAATACTTAAAAGCATCAATCTAACAACTTGACAAACAAACCTTTATCGGTATTGTCTACTTTGGCTTGTTTCTTTTTAGTCAAGCCTTTTATCGCTTTATCCCATTTTTTGTTGGATAATCCGCTTTGAGCTTTTAAATCATTGAGTGAAACAGGTGACTGTTTTTTGAGCAATTGTAAGACGGTTTTTTCTTCGTCGGTCAATGCAACTGCTTTTTTCTCAGGTTTCATTTGCGGAAAGAAAATAACCTCTTGAATACTGTCATTATCCGTCAAAAACATAGTCAAACGGTCTATACCGATGCCAATACCCGAAGTGGGAGGCATGCCATATTCCAGCGCCCTTAAAAAATCTTGGTCAATAAACATGGCCTCATCGTCACCCTTTTCCGATAAACGCAATTGTGCTTCAAAGCGTTCACGTTGATCTATCGGGTCATTAAGCTCCGAATAAGCATTGGCCAATTCTTTACCGTTTACCATCAACTCAAAACGTTCGGTCAAACCGGGTTTACTTCGGTGTGCTTTGGTTAGCGGACTCATTTCTTTGGGATAATCGGTTATAAATGTAGGTTGCACATAGTGGTGTTCGCATTTTTCTCCAAAAATTTCGTCTATCAATTTCCCTTTTCCCATGGTTTCATCTACTTCAATATCCAATTTTTTTGCTATCTCTCGTATTTCTTCCTCTGACTTGCCATGTAAATCGTAACCGGTATGTTCTTTTATGGCATCTAAAATGGGGACTCTGGCATAAGGTGCTTTAAAATCTATAATTTTATCACCCATTTTT
>Ga0256843_1000943_pt1 | contig 23879 bp, 24 predicted proteins | sample AlvinellametaG_FD_191572 | JGI IMG/M metagenome (GOLD analysis project Ga0256843, IMG submission 191572) | Pompeii worm associated microbial communities from hydrothermal vent at the East Pacific Rise, Pacific Ocean - Alvinella | ecosystem: Host-associated > Annelida > Integument > Unclassified ... | reverse complement strand
CTGCTGCTGCATTCGCTAACGATGGTGAAGTTGCAAACCAAACTCTTAAAGCATACTCTATGCTTGCTGCTGGTTTAGCAATCGGTACTGCTGCACTTGGTGGAGCTATCGGTATGGGTAGCACAGCTGCTGCAACAATCGCAGGAACTGCTCGTAACCCAGGTTTAGGTGCTAAACTTATGACTACAATGTTCATCGCTCTTGCAATGATCGAAGCACAAGTTATCTATGCACTAGTAATTGCGTTAATCGCACTTTACGCTAACCCATATTTAGGTTAATCTTTAACGATTACTAAATATACCTCAGTCTAACTCTTTTTGAGTTAGACATTTTTAATACCACTCTTTAAATGCGCAGGTGGTGGAATGGTAGACACGCAACGTTGAGGTCGTTGTGCCTTCGGGTGTGGGGGTTCAACTCCCCCTCTGCGCACCACGAAACCCTATTTTACGGACTTTTAAAGCACTTTTTAAAAACATTAAAATCCCTTACTTACCCCGTTACTTATAAATTTGTATAGATTTATCGAAATAATTAACATATACATCATAAACCATTTTAGTGTTAGCATGACCCAATAGCTGCGCCAACTGTACAGGCGAAACAAGTTCATTATATAGCATATTAGTGTAACCAGATCATTAAGGGATTTTTTCGTGCCATAGATTACCTACTGATTACGCTATAATTCTTGATAATTATATACATAACTTTTTAAATAAGGTCGCTAATAAACTCGGTGGAACTTGTGAATATTGGAAAGTAAAATTTTAGGAATTATCAAATAGTATCAACTTGTCATTTCAAAAGAGATCTCGTTGAGACTCTTTTGAAATTTGTAAAAAATTTTACTCTGACCAAGTTGGCTCTATGTTACCTGTTGTGCCATCGAAAAAGCCATTATGATTTCCGCCAACATTCCCTACAGTCCAATCAGATAAGTCTTGAGATGTCATACCACTGTTTTGAAACATAAAGTTCATATTAGTAACATTGTGTACATCCCAATTCCAAAGATTTTGGTTAAAGTTTACAGCATTTTTAAACATACTACTCATATCTCTAACCTGACTTACATTCCATCTATCAAGTGGTTGATTAAAGTTGTAATCTTCTTGAAACATATTATTCATATCGGTAACATGACTTACATCCCAGTTATTAAGCGGTTGGTTAAATCTAAAAGCATCAAAAAACATTAGAGTCATACTCGTAACATGACTTACATCCCACTCATTTATAGTAGAGTTTCCTTGTAAGTTTCGTGCATCAGTAAACATATAGGATAACTCTTGAACATTTGAGAGATTTGGAGTATCTGTTGCATTTATATCAAGGTTTCTACAGCTATAAAAACTTTTGTTAAAGCTTCTCCACTCTATATCTCCCCAAGATGTTATCATAACTAGTTTATAGTAATCATCTTCTTCGCTATTAATAATAGAAAAATATGGAAACTCTCCATATATTTTTACAGTAAAATTGTGATCATCTGAGACTGAGTATGTATGTGTTATTTTCTTGGTTACACTTGTGTTTGTATCACCATCTCCCCAATCAACTGTATAGTTATAGTCATAAAGATCTGAGACAGCCGGTATAGTTATGGTGTTCTCGGTTGCATTGACTTCCCATACGGTAGTAAACGGTTTAAATTCAGGATCGATTCCCAAATTTCGAAGTGTTGTTTGGTAGTGTGCTCTTGAGAGTCTCTCATCTTTAAGCGTTTTTCCTATGTCTGATAATAGCGTTTTGAGTGTATCTGTATCATTGTCTATCAGTGTTTTACTGATAGAACTGTTATTATCAAGTGCTTGGTCTATATTACCTTTTGTATTATCATCTATGACGATACCATTACTTGCATTGTTGTCATTATCCAGGCTCTGTAGCACTCTGAGAATTTTTACCAAGTTCGCATCGGTTGTAGCATTTCTCTCAAGACCTAAAAGATCAGCCGGCAGGATAATACGATCACTGTTTATATCTGCTACATCGATAGTTCCTATGTTAAGATTACCTACTTTAAAGATAATGTTTGTATCATTATCCGGATCATACAAAAAGCTACCATTAGCATCTGTTATATCATCTTGTAGCTGCATAAAACAATCCAATCCTTCAACCCCACTGTCTAAAAACTGTGCTTTTACTCTCTCATCCACATCAACTACTTCTACTTGTATCGTATAGTAAGCTCCGCTGTTATCGTTAGAACATTGGCCATTACTATCACACACATAAGCATGGAATTTTAAAGTTTTTGGATCCATTGTTTCATAATTTGGTGCAGTTTTAAAAGTAACTACTCCCGTTGAGCTGTTTATATCAAACATACTTGCATTATAATCTTCTATGTAGTAACTATATGGAGTATCGCCGTCACTGTCATTAGCATCGAGCTCTATTACAAAGGTAGTATTTTCATTTACCTCTACACTAAAAGAGCTGTTTGCAAAATATGGTAAAGTATCGATTCTTGGAGGTACAAATCCATCTCCAAGTGATGAAAATGCAAGAGATAAATAAGGATTATTGCTTATATGCCAACTGCTTAAGTCTTGGTTAAAGTTTGTTGCATTACGGAGAAATTTTTCAAAATCCAGAACACTACTTATATCCCAGTTATCAAGAGGTTGATTGAAACTTGTTGCACTATGAAACATTTCCCTCATGCTTAGAACACTACTAACATCCCAGTTGTTAAGTGGTTGGTTGAAGTTTGTAGCTTCATAAAACACAGCATCCATATTTTGAACATTACTAACATCCCAATCATTTATAGTTGCATTTGCTTTTAGGTTTGTATCACCACTAAACATATCTGATATACTCGTAACATTTGATAGATTCGGAGTATCTGTGGCATTTATATCAAGATTTGGACAATTTCGAAAACTACTGTTAAAACTTTGCCATTCTATATCTCCCCACGCACTTATCATTACTATTTTATCTCTATTTTCCTGAGTTGAGTTGTAGATCGATGGGAATTCTCCATAGATTTTTACAGTAAAGTTTTGATCATCTGTAACTGAGTATGTATGGATTATATCTCCTGTTACATTGGTATCTTGTGTACCATCTCCCCACTCAACGCTATAGTTGTAGGTATAACGTGAGTTTGTCTGGATTGTGATATTGGAGTCAGTTGCATTTACTTTCCAAATGGTAGTAAATGGTTTGAAATCAGGCTCTATCCCCATAGCACGAAGTGTCGTTTTGTAGTGCTCTCTTGAGAGTCTCTCATCTTTAAGAGTTTTTCCTATATTAGATAATAGTGTTTTGAGTGTATCTATATCATTGTCTATCAGATTTTTACTGATAGAACTGTTATGATCAAGTGTCTGAGTTATGTTCTCTTTTGTAGTAGTATCTATTGTTATACCATTACTTGCATTGTTATCACTATCCAGACTCTGTAGTACTCTGAGAATTTTTACCAAGTTCGCATCGGTTGTAGCATTTCTCTCAAGACCTAAAAGATCAGCCGGAAGGATAATACGATCACTGTTGATATCTGCTACATCTATAGCTCCTATGTTAAGATCACCTACTTTAAAGATGATGTTTGTATCGTTGTTTGAATTGTATAAGAAACTACCGTTAGAATCGGTAACATCATTTTGTACCTGCATGATACAAGAGAGTCCTTCCACACCACTGTCTAAGAAGTGTGCTTCTACACTTTCATTTACATCTTGTACTTCTACCTGTATAAAATAGTTTGCTATATCTGATGAGCATTTATTATCACTATCACATACTTTAGCATGGAATGAAAGTGTTTTTGGATCTGTTGTTTCATAATCCGGAGCAGTTTTAAAAGTAACCACACCGGTTGAGCTGTTGATATCAAACAAACTTGCATTGTAGTCTGCTATAGAGTAAGTATATGGAGTATCTCCGTCACTGTCGTTTGCATCAAGGTCTATCACAAAGGTGGTATTTTCATTAACCCCTACACTAAATGTAGAGTTTGTAAAGTATGGTATACCAGAAAAATGTGGAGGTATAACTCCATCTGCTGTGTTCGAAAGTATATGGTAATAGTTTAAATTAATTTTATTTGTATCCCAGCTTGAGAGATCTTGAGCAAAGCTTGAAGCCCTGTCAAACATATTGTTCATATCTGTAACATTGCTTACATCCCAGTTGTTTAGAGGTTGGTTGAAGCTTGTAGCCATTGCAAACATAAAACTCATATCTGTAACACTGCTTACATCCCAGTTGTTTAGAGGTTGGTTGAAGCTTGAAGCATTGCAAAACATATTGTATGTCGCTTCAACATGACTAACATCCCACTCATTTATGCTAGAATTTCCTTTAAAACTGGTAGCAGCAAAAAACATATTACTCATATTTGTAACATTTGTTAGATTTGGAGTATCGGTTGCATTCATATCAAGGTTAGAACATTCAAAAAAACTACCGTTAAAACTTTGCCATGCTACATCTCCCCAGGAGCTTATCATCACTATCTTATCTCTGTTTGCAGAAGTTGAACCACCAAAGTTAATTGTCGGAAACTCTCCATATATTTTAATAGTGAAATTTTGGTCGTTTGAGACATTATACTCATGGCTTATAGTTCCCGTTACACTTGTGTTTGTTTCACCATCTCCCCACTCAACCGTATAGTTGTAGTCATAACTTGAGCTTGTCGGTATGGTAATGGTATTGTCAGTTGCATTGACTTCCCACACAGTAGCAAATGGTTTGAACTCAGGATTTATCCCCATAGCACGAAGTGTTGTTTTATAGTGCTCTCTTGAGAGTCTCTCATCTTTGAGTGTTTTTCCTATATCTGAGAGGAGTACTTTTAATGTATCGATGCTATTGTCAATCAGATTTCTGCTAATTGAGCCGTTATTATCAAGTGCTTGGTCGATAGCACCTTTTGTATTGTCATCAATAACTATACCATTGCTGGCATTGTTATCATTATCCAGACTCTGTAGAACTCTGAGAATTTTTACCAAGTTCGCATCGGTTGTAGCATTTCTCTCAAGACCTAAAAGATCGGCCGGAAGAATTTTATGATCACTATTAATATTTGCTACGGTAATAGTACCTACAAGAAGATTTCCTGCTTTAAAGCTTATGTTTGTATCATTACTTGAATCATAGCTAAAGCCACCATTAGAATCGGTAACATCATTTTGTACCTGCATGATACAAGAGAGTCCTTCCACACCACTGTCTAAGAATTGTGCTTCTACAGTTGTATCAGATGATGAAGATGATGAAGATGATGAAGATGATGAAGATGATGAAGATGATGAAGATGATGAAGTTCCTCCTGTTGCATCACTATCATCACTTGTTGCATTACTGTCACTGCTAGTGTTACTGTCATCACTTGTTGCATTACTATCACTGCTAGTGTTACTGTCATCACTTGTTGTATTGCTGTCACTGCTTGGTGGAATAATAATATCATTATTCGTTGCATTGCTGTCACTGCTGGTGTTGTTGTCATCACTTGTTGTTGCATTGTTGTCACTGCTGGTGTTGTTATCATCACTTGTTGTTGCATTGTTGTCACTTGTGTTACTGTCATCATTTGTCGTATTGTTATCACTTGTGTTGCTTTCATTGCTTGATGGAATGATAACGATATCGATTCTATTTTGTAGATCATTTAAGTTAAGTGATTCTGCATCTTGAAGTTCCTCTTTGATCGTCTCTATAGAAGATTCGATCTGTGCCATCTCGGTATCACTTGTTTGTACTGCTAAAACTTTTGAAATATTTGTAACAACATTTTGGATATTGATATCTTGGGCTATAGGATTCTCTATAATATCTGCTGCAATTTGTTGCATTACTAGATCAAACACACTGTTTGGATCCAGAGTATTGTTGTTTTTAACAAATGCTTCTGCTATTACTTTTGTACTCTGTACAATTTCCTGTGTTTTTTGAAACAGTTTTACATTTTGCATAGGATCCGCATCGATATCCGTAGCATTTAAGTCCAACATCTCTGCAAGACTCTTTTTTGCCTCTTCTATACTTACGGATTTGGAGTCTGCAATAATTACTGCCAATGTTGTTAGCGGAGTTATTCTTGTTGTGCTCTCTGTAGTAAGATTGTCAAGATCTACTTTATTGCTTAATGTTCCTATGAGGGGATTGTTGGTTGTAGTATCTATACCTCCCTCTACCAAGAGGTTGTAACTGCCACTGTAGTTGTTATCGACATTTATTACGAACCTTCCATCTACATCACTGATTGCCTGTGGTTCGTTATCGTCACACTTTTGATTGTTATTAAGATCTATACATGCTTTGGCTCCCTGTATGTAGCCATCTATTACCTGAGCAGTTATCTGTTTGGTAGCACTGTTTTGATCTGAGGAACTCTCTTCTGAGTCTGAAGATGAACATCCAACAAAGATGATCATCAAACTTAACAATAAAATTTTTATATATTTTTTTATGTTGTTTTCACTCATAATTTTTACCTTTTTCGATAGATAAAATCTATCTGTTTTAGATCTTTGCCTTATTACAAATCCTACTCCCGAATAAATTAAAAATTAATAAAAGCTACGACTTTTGATTACAAATTTTTTTTAAAATAAAAATAAGTATAATATAACAGTAATAGTGTTTTCTTGGAAAACAGTTTAAATCTCGTCTGCTTTCCATGCCTCTATGGCATCACCAAGTGTATCAAAGAGATCGGATTTTCCGATGATGAAGATCTCATCAAAGATATAGCAGATGATTTTTTGTGTCAGCGGATCAAGAAGAAAGACAGCATACTCTTCAATACTTTTCATATCTACGGAAAGTACACGCATTCCATCTATAATATCATTGATTTGTGGTACTGTATCATACTCCACATCAAGAAGTTTTTTGCCATCACTTGTCAAAATAGCCATAGAGAACCCTTTTTTAGTATAATTCTAGCAAAAAAAGGCATTATTTATGCAATCTGTTTTATTTGTTTGCTTGGGAAATATCTGCAGGTCGCCTCTTGCAGAGGGAATAGCGAAAGAAAAAGCCTCTAGGTATGGGGTGGATTGTCGGATCGATTCGGCAGGAACAGGAGATTGGCATATAGGTGAGTCACCATGTCCAAACTCTGTTAGAGTAGCACAGATACATGGAGTAGATATAAGCTCTTTGCGTGCAAGAAAAGTTACAAAAGAGGATTTTGAGCAGTTTGATTTGATTGTGGCTTTGGATGCAAGCAATTTTTCTGATTTAAAAAAGATGGGTGCACAAAATCTTGTGAAACTTGGAGATTACGGCTATGATGGTAAAGATGTTCCTGATCCCTATTTTTTTCATGGTTTTGAAGGTTTTGAAAAAGTCTATAAAATGATAGAAGTTTGTGTAAATAATCTTTTTAGTGTAGAATGTACTTATAAGGAAAAATAATATGAATATAGCAAATGACATCTCTGAACTCATCGGAAATACACCCTTGGTAAAGCTAAACACTCCTTCTGCTCAATGTGGAGCTACCATTTTGGGTAAATGTGAGTTTATGAACCCGACATCTTCTGTAAAAGATCGTATAGGTTTTAATATGATCCGTCGTGCAATGGAAGCGGGATTGATTACAGAAAATACAACAATTATTGAACCGACAAGCGGGAATACAGGGGTTGCTCTGGCATCTGTCTGTGCGGCAAAGGGATTAAAGCTAATCCTTACTATGCCGGATTCTATGAGTGTGGAGCGAAGAAAACTTTTGGCAGCTTTTGGCGCAGAACTTGTTTTGACTCCGGCAAAAGAGGGTATGCAGGGTTCTATAAAAAAAGCGGAAGATTTACTCAAAACGATACCAAATGCTCTGATTTTGCAGCAGTTCTGTAATCCTGCAAATCCAGAGATCCACATGCTGACAACAGCACCTGAGATACTTCGAGATACGGAGGGTAATATCGATGCTTTTGTGGCAGCTGTAGGTACAGGCGGTACACTCAGCGGTACGGCAAAAGTACTCAAAGATCAGCTGTCTGATATAGCTGTTTTTGCAGTTGAACCTGAGGCATCGGCAATTTTATCAGGGGAAGAACCCGCTCCACATAAAATTCAGGGAATTGGAGCCGGTTTTGTACCTGATATTTTGGATAGAACTGTTTATGATGAAGTGATTAAGGTAAGTAACGAAGATGCTATCGCAACGGCAAAAATGCTTGCACGTAAAGAGGGGTTGCTTGTCGGAATATCTGCGGGTGCAAATGTTTATGCTGCTATGCAGGTTGCTTCCCGTAAAGAGTTTAGGGGTAAAACCATAGTTACAATTCTTTGTGATACGGGTGAGCGATATCTCTCTACAGAACTTTTCAATGAAACTTGAATTTTTAGAGACAATAAAAGCTTTTAACGGAAAAATAGAGAACCTTTCGTATCATCAAAAAAGATATGAGTCTGTTTTGGCTGCCTATGGTTACTCTAATTACAAGATGCTTGGTGATTATCTTGAAGCTCCAAAAAAAGGTCTCTATCGTTGTCGGTTATGTTATACAGTTGATGAGATTACAGAGGTCTTTTACTATCCTTATCACAAACGTACGATTCAGCGTCTTAAGTGTATGGATGCCGATAATCTTGTTTATGATAAAAAGTATGTAAACAGAGAGGCTATTAATGCACTTTTTGCCAAAAGAGGGGAGTGTGATGATATTCTTCTGATGCAAAATGGTTTGATTACAGATACTTCAATTGCCAATGTTGCTTTTTTTGACGGGAGCAGATGGCTGACACCAAAAAAGCCTCTTTTAGCAGGCACAACACGTCAAAGATTGTTGGATGATGGTTTTTTAATTGAGGCAGATATTGCTCTTGCAGAAGTAAAAAAGTTTCAGAAAATGGCGTTGATGAATGCAATGATAGATTTTGATATAATTGCAGATAAAAATATAGAGGAAGTAATTTGTTAGAGAGTTTAATAGAAGATAGAGATTTTGCACAGTTGATGAAGAGACATATGCAGGAACTTATAATTATGTTTTTTCAAAAAGAGCAAAATTTTGGAATTTTATGTAAGATTGAAGATGTCTCTTTTCAACCGGAACTTCCAGATGGAATGTATGCAGAATTTCGCCCTTTGACGCTCTTCTTTTTAGCCGGTTATACATTTGAGACGGCAAAGATAGAAGATGGTATGTTGATCTTTGAAGCGGGCTTTGGCAGTGAAAACTTTGGCAGTGTTGTTTCTGTCCCTCTTTTGAGTATTTTACAGATTATTGTCGATGAGACACCTCTGTTTATTAATATTGCTGTGGAAAAAGAGGAACAAGAAGAGGAGAAAAATAAGGAAGTAGATGAAAATGGAGTGAAAAACTCTATGGCATCTTTTCTTTCAAACCCTGAAAACTCAAAGTTTTTAAGAAAAGAGTAGCTTTTTTAGATTCTGTTGAGTGAGAGAAGATAGTTGACAACATTATCTACAAATGCATCATGTTTTCTCTCTTTTAGATAGGCTATATAGAAGTTCCTTGTGATCTTGTGATTTTTAAGACGTGCTTCAAAAAGCGTACCGTTTTCAACTTCGGCTTTGATTACATGACGAGACATTAATGAGACAAGCGGGCGTTCTGCATTTTTATCTCCATGTAAAATCGACTCTTTGATAGCTGTCGGTGAAGCAAGTACACCAATAACATTAAAAGTATTACAGGCAACACCTATCTCTTCAAAAACCTCTGCTGTAAGTTTTCTTGTATGGGAGTCTTCATTTCTACAGATCCAGTCAAAATCATAAAGATCATTTGCATTAAGATGTTTTTTTATCGGTTGGTTTGAAAAGAGTACAAGTTCATCCTCTACCCACTCTCTGTAGATAACATCATCTTTAAATACAGGTGACTCAATGAGTGCAACATCTATTTTTTTGTCTTCAAGCTGATCTATAATATTTGCAGAGAGATCAACATTCATAAAAACTTCATTATTAATACGTTTTTTGATTTCGCCAAGATAGTTTGGTAATACATAGTTTCCAATGGCAAAAGAGGAACCCATAACAAAAGTAAACTCTTTATTGATAATTTTTAAAAGCTCTTTTTCAGAGTTGTGGATTGCTTTTTCAAGACGAAGTGCAATACGATAAAGATCTTCACCCTCTTTTGTAAGTACAATACCGTTTTTCTTTCTTTCAACAATTTTTGTATCTAAGTAATCTTCAATAAATTTTATCTGTTGTGTAACAGCAGGTTGAGAAATACCAAGTTTAGCGGATGCCTTAGAGAAACTCTTCTCTTTGATTACCATTAAAAATGTCTGTAATTTGGCAAAATCTTTTAACATAATAATTCCTATAAGTTATGATAATAATTGAAATTATAACTCATAATTATAATTATTGCAATAGTTTTGTAATAATTTTCAGTTTTTTTTGTTATAATAGTTTTACTTTACAAAAATAGTGAATTTTTATGGAAAAAATATTTAAGAATCTTAATGAGTCTCAATCATTTGCAGTAAAAAAGACAGAAGGTCCTCTTTTGATCTTGGCAGGTGCCGGTAGTGGAAAAACAACGACTATTGTCTCTCGTTTGGCATACCTTATAGAAGTTGTTGGAATTCCTCCGGCAAATACTCTTACGCTGACATTTACAAACAAAGCAGCCAAGGAGATGAAAGAGCGTTCTATGGCAATGATGGAGAAAAACGGTGCATACCCTCCGCTTTTGTGTACATTTCATAAATTCGGCCTACTCTTTTTAAAATTTCATATACATCTTTTAAATCGTCAAAACAATTTTGTTGTGATTGATACAGATGATAAAAAGAGAATCATTAAAAAGATAAACAGTGAACTTCCTCTTCCTTTGGTTGCAAGTGAAATTTCCCGTTATAAAAACTCTCTTATCTCTCCTGATGATGCTTATAAACAGGCAGAACTTTTTCAATATAAACAGATAGCAGAAGTTTATAGAGAGTATGAACTTTATCTCAAAGAGAACAATCTTGTAGATTTTGATGATCTTATAGCACTTACCTATAAACTTTTGGATGAAAATCCTGAATTGGCACACCAGACATCACAAAAGTATCAATATATTATGATCGATGAGTATCAAGATACCAATGAGTTACAACTAAAACTGATCCAAAAGCTTTGTACTACACATAACAATATCTGTGTTGTCGGAGATGATGACCAGTCTATTTATGGTTGGCGGGGTGCACATATTAGAAATATTATGGAGTTTGATGAAGATTTTAGTGGTGCACATATTGTCAAACTTGAAGAGAACTATCGTTCACGTTCTCCTATTTTACAGACGGCAAATGCGCTCATTGAACATAATCGTTCCCGTCTTGGTAAAAAACTGATAGCAACACGCGGATCAGGGGAAGATGTAACAACGCTTAACTCCAATGATGAGAATGAAGAGGCAAGAAAACTTGCAGTCAAGATACAAAAACTTTTAGATTCGGGTGTAAGTGCGAGTGAAATAGCAATACTCTACCGTGTAAATGTTCTCTCTCGATCTATTGAAGAGGGTTTAAACAGAGCCGGTATTGCTTATAAACTTGTTGGAGGACTTCGCTTTTATGACAGAGCCGAGATTAAAGATCTGATCTCCTATATTCGGGTTATTACCAATAATCATGATGATTTCTCTTTTAAAAGAATTGTGAACAAACCAAAACGTGGGCTTGGTAAAGCAAGTGTCGATAAGATCGAATTGGCAGCACATAAAAACGGGAGTTCTATCTTTGAATATATCAAGAGTGTCGATATCAAAGATCTTGAAGCTCTTGTTAAAAAGAAAAATGCAGCAACGCTGAAGAAATTTGTATCAGATATTGAAGCTGTTGCAAAAGTTGCAAGAGAAGCGACCTATGAGTTTATAGATGTGATGGAGAGTACATTTCATCTTAAAGATATCTATAACAATATGCAGGATGCGCAGGAGCGTATTTTAAATATGGATGAGTTTTACGGACTCTTTAGGGATTTTGTCAAAAATAATCCTCAAGCCTCTTTGGATGAGTTTTTAAATGAGTTGACGCTTCAGAGTGATCAGGATCAGGTTGAGGGTGAGTCTATCTATATGATGAGTATTCATGCTTCTAAAGGGTTGGAGTTTGATCATGTCTTTGTTATTGGGATGGAAGAGGGCTTTTTACCATTAGTCGGTGACGGCAGTGATCTTGAAGAGGAACGTCGCTTGGGTTATGTTGCCTTTACACGGGCAAAAGAGACGTTAACACTCTCTCATGCGGCAAGTCGTTTTTACAAAGGACGAAGAAGTGATCTGCAAAAAAGCCGATTCTTTAATGAAGCGGGACTTTGTAACGGTTCTTTGATTGTTGAGAAAAATACAGCATTTAAAAAAGGGGATCTGGTTCGTCACAAGATCTTTGGAACAGGGCGTGTAACGGGTGTGAGTAAGTCAGGACGTGAATTTAAACTGCAGATTAACTTTGCCGGAACAAAACGTGATATTTTAGCCTCTTTTGTTGAAAGATTATGAATCGTCTTTTTGTTGCTTATAAGCCAAGTGGTATCGGATCCAATAAATTTTTATATACTCTCAAAAGGAAATACAACGATAAAAAAGCAGGTTTTGCAGGAACGCTTGATCCTTTTGCAAAAGGGGTGCTGCTTGTCGGATTTGGTTCGCATACAAAGCTTTTTCGTTTTTTAAATAAAACACCAAAAAAGTACAGAGCAACGTTGTGGCTCGGTGCGAAGAGCGACTCTTTGGATATTGAGATGATAGATGAGGTAACAACAGTTCCGGAGATCTCTTTGGAGAGGATTGAAGCTGCCGTAAAATCACTAGAGGGTGAACTTGAGTATGAACCGCCTATTTTCAGTGCAAAGAGGATTAACGGACAGCGCGCCTATGATTTGGCTCGTGCAGGAAAAAAAGTCGAATTAAACAAGATAAATTCAACTGTTTATGAGACAAAACTACTGCACTACTGCCACCCTTTTGTGACTTTTGAAGCAACGGTGAGTGAAGGAACATACATTCGTTCACTTGGCCGGATGATTGCGCAAAAAGTCGGTTTGGAGTATGGAAGTCTCAGTATGTTGGAGCGACTTTGTGAGGGACAGTTTATTTATGAGGATGAAAAAGCACTGGATATTAAAAAATCATTAAATATTCCGCAAAATTTCTACCTTGGTGATCCTGAAAATCTTCGATATGGAAGAGTTCTTGCTTTAGAAGATTTAAAGTTGCAACAAGAGGGTACATACTGGTTAGATAACGGAGATACTATCGCCATCATTACTGTTGCCCAAAAGCGTGTAAAATATGAATTAGGAAGAATCCAATGTTAGTACTTTCAAGAAAACTCAATGAATCGATTGTTATTGGTGATAATATTACAATTAAAGTTGTTTCGATGGAAAACGGTGTGGTTAAGCTTGGCATTGAAGCACCCAAAGAGATCTCTATTATTCGCAGTGAACTCATAGAAGAGGTAAAAGCATCAAATCAGGCAGCTGTACAAGAACATGCACTGGACAAAGAGTCGATCGATTCTCTTGCAAAGCTTTTGGGAAAGTCGTAGAGCAATGAAAGAGTATAAAGCCTATGCAAAAGTAAATATTTTTTTGAAAATTACCGGAACAAGAGGTAATTACCATGAGATTCTTTCTCGTTTTATGCGTGTAGATGATCTTTTTGACAGACTTTTTTTTATCTCAAAAGAGGAGAGTGGCGGTAAAGAGAATGTGTTTCAAATTCTTGGTAACTTCTCTTGTGAAACAAAACAAAATACCATATATAAAGCTTACGTGGCATTGAAAAAAGCGACAAATGCCGAGAGTCTTGAAAAGTTGATGCAAAAATATGCGGTACGAGTTGAAAAAAATATCCCTGCTTTTGCCGGACTTGGCGGTGGCAGCAGTGATGCCGCAACATATTTGAAAATGTGTAATGAAGTACTGGATCTCGGATTGAGTTTAAATGAGTTGGCAACCATAGGTCTGGAAGTGGGTGCGGATGTTCCCTTTTTTATTTATGCTTATGAGAGTGCCAATGTCAGTGGTATAGGAGAAGTTGTAGAGGCTTTTGATGAAGAGAGGCTCTCTTTTGACATTTATACTCCAGATGTTGCAATTTCAACACCAAGAGTTTATAGTGCATACAGAGAGAATTTTTATGCACCTATTGATGGTTTTGAAGCGCAGAGACTCAGAACAATCTCTTCAAAAGAGATTTTGGAGACAATGAGTGCAAAAGAGGCAAACGATCTCTTTGAACCTGCTTTGCAGGAGTATAAAGAGTTAAAACAATATTATAAACAGGGTTACTTCTTTAGTGGAAGTGGCAGCAGTTTTTTTAAACAGAAGGATAGAGCATAATGGGTGAAACCATAGCAAAAAATAAAAAAGCGTATCATGATTATTTTATTGAAGATAAATTTGAAGCGGGTTTGGTGCTTAGCGGCAGTGAAGTCAAAGGTATTCGTGCACACAGAGTGAACCTCAAAGACAGTTTTATCCGTTTTATAAAAGGTGAGGCGTATCTCTTTAATGCCCATATCGGAAGATTGGAAACAACACACCATTTTTACGGACATGAAGAGCGTGCTCCGAGAAAATTGTTGCTCCATAAAAAAGAGTTGCAAAAACTGCAAAAAGCAGTCGATCGTGACGGCTATACGGTTGTACCTCTGCAACTCTATTTTAACAGTAGAAATATTGCAAAACTTCAAATTGCTTTGGCAAAAGGAAAACATCTGCATGATAAACGCCAAGATCTCAAAGAACGGGATCAAAAACGGGATATTGCAAGAGCTATGAAGGAGTATTGATGAAAAAAATTTTACTGCTGTTTTTGCTCTTTGGTGGAGTTCTTTGTGCATTTCCTGTAACGGTAGTTCATCAAAAGCCTTTAAACGGAGAGAGTACACTGGTAATCTTTCCAAAAGAGCAGGGCATTACTTATAGCTACGTCCGTTTTGCAAAGCAGAAGTTTCCTGTTTTTCAACATCCTCTTAATTTAGATGAGTATTATGCATTAATTCCGGTTTCCTATTATGCAAAAGCTGCAAAAAAACCGCTTACGATCTATTATAAAGAGGGAAAGAAGCTCAAATCAAAAGAGCTTTTCATAGAGGTACTTCAAGGAGCGTATGAAAAAGAGCGTATTCATGTTTCGGGTAAAAAGGTAAACCCAAAATCTCCAAAGGTAAAAAAACGTACGGCAAAAGAGTATAGCGCTGCTATGAAACTCTATCATACCGTTACACCAAAAAGTTATCTGCATCGACCTTTTATTTTACCGTTGCAGAGTAAAATAACGAGTGATTTTGGCAAAGCCCGTATCTATAACGGTTCTTTAAAAGGGTATCACAGCGGAACAGATTTTCGAGCCAAAGTAGGTACTCCTGTTGTTGCGGCAAATGATGGCAGAGTTGCTTTTGTGCAAAATCGTTTCTATTCCGGTGGTACAGTGATTATAGATCACGGAGAAGGTATATATACCTGCTATTTTCATTTGAGCCATTTTGATGTTAAAAAGGGAGAGATGATACAAAGAGGAGAGAAGATTGGACTCTCAGGGAAGAGTGGACGAGTAACAGGTCCGCATCTCCATTTTGCTGCAAGAGTAGATGGCGTTCAGGTAAACCCCTTGCAACTGATTAAACTTCTCAATGAGAATTTACTAAAGGAACAATAGATATGACACTTTTTCAACTTTTGATGCTTGGTGCATCTGCATTTTTTGCATATAAAATTTATGAACATATACAGACATTGAAAGACCCGGACGGCTTACAGGAAGAATCAGCACAGGAGGGTAATGAGCGATATATGAGTGTAAATCATCTGATTGAAGATGCTGATGCAGCAATGCAAAAAGGGGATCTTCAAAAAGCACTTGCTATCTACTCTGAAGCCAATATAAAAGCACCCAAAGATGCAGAAACACTCTTTAAAATGGGGTATGTTTTAGCAGAGCAAAACAGAGATGATGAGGCACTGGAGTATTATAAAGAGGCAGTTGAACTTGCCCCTGAAAATACCTATATTCATCAGGCAATGGCATCTCTGTATAGAAAAATGGGTGAATTTGCAAGTGCAAGGAATCATCTCAATTCCTCTTTGCAACTTGATGCAAAAAATCCGATTACATATTATAATTACGGTAATCTTTTGGTTGATATGAAACATCCGCAAGAGGCAAAAATGATGTACCAAAAGGCTTTGGAACTTGACAGTGATTTTAAAGAGGCAAAAGAGGAGTTGACAAAACTTGAGCAAGGAGAAAGTGCATGAAAATTTTAGAGATCTATCGATACCTTGATGAGCTTTCCCCTTTTGAGTTGCAGGAGTCTTGGGATAACTCAGGACTTTTAGTCGGAGATTTTGACGAAGATATTACAACTATTGCTTTAAGTATTGATGTTGATGAAGCATTGATTGAAAGATTGGCAGACAATACGCTGTTAATTACACATCATCCTATTATTTTCGGTGGTCTAAAACAGTTGGAGTTCTCCAAATATCCTGCAAATCTGATTCAAAAAATGATTAAAAAAAATATTTCCAATATTGCGATGCATACAAACTTTGATCAGACACATCTCAATGATTATGTCGCTTCTGAAATTTTGGGTTACAATATAGTCGAAAAAGATGGTTTTGTGGCCTATCTTGAAATTAATGAAGATTTTGATACTTTTGCCAAAAAAGTTTCCAATGCATTTTGTCTGCCGCATGCAAGATGTGTTAAGGCAAACTCTTTTGTAAAACGGGCAGCTTTGACAACGGGAAGCGGTTGTTCTTTAATGCGAAGTTTGGATGCTGATTGTTTTTTGACAGGGGATATAAAATATCATGATGCGATGGAGGCAAAAAGTATAAATCTCTCTTTAATTGACATAGGTCACTATGAAAGTGAGCGATTTTTTGCACAAATTTTGCAAAAGCATTTGAAAAATTTAGGTTTAAAAGTTATAATTGCGTCATCAGAAAATCCATTTACATATATTTAAGTATATTTTAGCTGTGATGGATAACAGTAAAACCCCCAAAGGACTCCAATGAACAAGCACTTAAAGCAACTAATTGATCTCTCTATAGTAGATAAAGAGATAGATGCGTTTGAGCCACAAATAGAAGAAGCAAACTCAAAATATGAAGCAGCACTTGCAAAAAATAAGAGTATTGAGTCTGATATTGAGAATTTAACAAACGAAATTAAAGAAGAAGAAGTTAAAAAAGCAAAAAATGAGTTACATCTTGCTGAACTCTCTGCAAAATTAGAAGAGAATGCAAAAAAATCTTCTGAAGTTAAAACAGAGCGTGAGATGAAATCACTCCAGCTTGAAGAAGAGATAGCAAAAGAGCAGATTACTTTTGCAAATGAAGAGATCGAAAGACTAGAGAAAATTATTGAAGCAAAAAAAGAGCAGATTGCAGCAGCAGAAGCATCTCTTGAAGAGTTAAGCGCAAATTTAGAGAGTGTGAAAGCAGATGTTGATGCAAAACTTGAAGCGATCAACAAAGAGCGACAGGAAGTTTTCAAGAAAAAAGAGAAACTTTTGGCAGATATTAACCAAAAAGGTCTCGCTTTTTATCAAAAGATCCGTAGATGGGCAAAAAATACAACAGTTGTACCTGTAGAGGATCAGGCTTGTATGGGATGTCATATGCTTGTCAGCGATAAAGTATATGCCGATGTAATCAGAGGTGAAGATATTACAACATGTCCACACTGTGGTCGTATCCTTTACGTGAAAGCCAGTGAAGAGTAGGCTTTGAGCCTCTTTAGTTTTTTTTACTATTTTTTAAGTGCAGTGCTCTTTATTGTAGCACTGCCACTGCTTGTTTTACTCTCTTTTAAACAAAAATACAAAGAATCGGTTCCTGCGCGTTTTTTTCTTTTTAAAAATCCGCCTTTTTCTATTACAGATAGTTTATGGTTTCATGTCTGTTCACTTGGTGAAGCACGTGCATTGGGTCCAATTTTAAAAAAATTGGATCATGAAAAAATCTTAATTTCGACAATTACACAGACAGGATACAGGGAAGCAAAACGATATAGTGCCGAAGTACGTTATCTGCCTTATGAACTCTTTTTGCCTTTTTGGATAAAACGGCAAAAAGTGCTTGTTGTTCTTGAAGCCGAGTTTTGGTATATGCTTTTTAAAGTAGCAGCTTCAAGAGGTGCAAAAGTTATTTTACTCAATGCCCGTATCTCAGATAAGAGTGTTGAGAAATATATGAAATTTGCATGGTTTTATAAGAAACTGCTTGCAGATGTTTCTATGATCTATGTACAGAGCGAGATTGATAAAAACAGATTTTTGGCTCTTGGGGCGAAAAATATTGAAGTTATCGGCAATATTAAACTTGCAGGTGAAATTAAAAAGACAAAAGAGTATCAAAAGCCTCATAATGTTGAACTTCTTATTGCCGGCAGTACGCACCCCTCCGAAGAAGAGGCCGTTTTAAAGGCATTTGTTCACTATAAACAGGAGCATCCGGAGGCACGTTTGATTATTGTTCCTAGACATCCGGAACGATTTGAAACTGTTTATACTCTGATGCAGGAGTATGCCAAGAGAGAAGAGTGGACTCTTGAGCGCTTTTCAAAGCAAAAAGATTTAGCAACTGATTTGATTTTGGTTGATATGATGGGTGAGTTAAATAATCTCTATGCTTTGAGTGATATTGCAATATTAGGTGGTGCTTTTCGGGATGATGTCGGTGGGCACAATCCTCTTGAACCCGCCTATTTTGGATGTAAAATTATTACAGGTAAGCACTTTTTTCATCAAAAAGAGCTTTTTAAATATGTACATCATGTACAGTACACGGATCCAGATGGGATCACAGAAGCTTTAATCAAAGCAAAAGAACTTCCTCCTTCCATGGTTGAAGAGAAGATAAACTTAGAACCGGTGGTTCAAAAAATTAAGGAAATTATTAAATAATGGCAACAGAAAAAGCATATAAATTATTAGCAAGACAAGAGGGTATATCAAACTCTCAGGCAAAATCTATGATAGACAGAGGGCTTGTCTATGTAGGGAATAAAAAAGTGATGATCGCTCGTGGAGAGATTGATGAACGAACAATTTTTCGTGTAGAGAAAGTTGAAAAAGTAAAACCTATCTTTGAGAATGATGATATTGTAGTCGTGGATAAACCTGCCTATGTCAACTCAGATGAGATAGAACGTCAATTTAAAGGCGCAAGACTGCTGCACAGACTCGATCGTGAAACAAGCGGTGTTTTAATGCTTGTAAAGAGTGAAGAGTTCCGTACAAAAGCGATTAAAGAGTTTGCACAGGATAAAGTCTATAAAGAGTATATTGCATGGGTTGAAGGAATTATGACAGAGCCTATTGAAGTAGATAAGCCTATTCTTACCCAAAAGAGAAATAATCGTGCAACTTCCAATGTCTCTCCAAAAGGAAAACCTGCAAGAACAGAGTTTTTTCCAGATATAGTGAGTGCAAAAAAGACAAAAGTAAAAGTCATCATTCATAATGGGCGTACTCACCAGATCCGTGTGCATGCAAGATATATTGAACATCCTATTATCGGTGATGAACAGTATGGCGGACGTCGTGCAAAGCGTGTTATGTTGCATGCACATAAAGTAAGACTCTTGGGTATGGAGTTTGTAGCCCCTGAGCCAAAAGCATTTAAAACTTTTGAGTAAAAGCAACCATAAAGCAAAAATAAGATAATATTTCTCACTTTTTACAGGAGCTAACAGATATGTTTGGTACATTAACAGATTCATTTACAAATGCGATAAAAAAGATTCGCTTTCATGACGATGAAAAGGCACTCTCTAAAGCATTAAATGAGTTAAAAAAGAACTTACTTAAAGCAGATGTAAACCATAAAGTTGTTAAAGAGCTGATCAGAAAAGTTGAGCTTGAAACAAAACAGGCCGGTATTGGTAAAGATCAATTTTTGGATGCAATGCGAAAAACTTTGCATGAACTTTTGGAAGTCGGTGGAAACAAAGGTTTTGTTTTTGCACCAAATCCACCGACTGTTATCTTAATGACAGGTCTTCAGGGTTCCGGTAAAACAACAACTACAGGAAAACTTGCAACATACCTTAAAAACAAAGGTAAAAAAGTTCTTATCGTTGCAGCCGATCTGCAGCGTCTTGCAGCTGTTGAGCAGCTCCGTCAAATTACACAGCAGATCGAAGTGGAACTCTATGAAGATGAGGCAACAAAAAATCCGGTTGAGGTTGTAAAGGCAGCCATAGAGTATGCAAACTCTAAAATTTTTGATGTAGTACTGATAGATACTGCCGGTCGTTTAGCTATAGATGATGAACTTATGGAAGAGTTGCATGCCGTAAAAGAGGTTGCAAAACCTGATGAGATCTTCTATGTTGCTGATTCACTGACAGGTCAGGATGCGGTAAGAACGGCTACGACATTTAAAGAAAAAATCGGTATTGACGGTGTTATTCTTTCAAAATATGATGGTGATGCTAAAGGCGGGGTTGCTCTTGGTCTTTCATCTCAGGTAAAAGTACCACTTCGTTTTATCGGTATGGGTGAGAAGATGGAAGACTTGGAAGTCTTCTTGCCGGATCGTATAGTTAATCGTCTTATGGGCTTTGGAGATATCGAAGGCCTTGCAGAGAAGACTGCCAATGTTATTGATGAAAAACAAGCCAAAAAACTGACTAAAAAGATTCAAAAAGGAAAATTTAACTTTAATGACTTTTTAGAGCAGATGGAGCAGATGAAAAAAATGGGTTCCATGAGCTCGATCATGGGAATGATCCCTGGAATGGGGAACATGGCAAAAGCTGTAAAAGATTTTGACCTTGAAAATTCTCAGGAGCTTCGTAACATCAAAGCGATGGTCTCTTCTATGACTCCAAAAGAGAGAGAAAACCCAGAACTCTTAAATAATTCTCGTAAACAGAGAATTGCAAAGGGTTGTGGTCTTGAAGTTGTTGAGATCAACAGAATGATCAAACAGTTTAAAAATGCCGGTAAAATGGCAAAAAAATTCTCAGGTAAAAATGGGATGAAACAGCTTCAAGCAATGATGGGTCAAGCAGGTGGCCCTGGCGGAATGGGTGGATTGCCTAGATAGTATTGCTTTTTAAGAAAAGTTAAGCTATAATTCCGACGAAATTAAAATCTTCTTAAACAATACCTCTGTGATAAGAAGATTCTTAGCCTATTTACTGGTTAAATGTGTACATCCAACTATAGAGATGATTAAGAGGGAAGCAAAATATTATATAAATTTATTTATATCTACATTTACACCTTCCCCTTTAAAATCATCATATGTACAGACTTAACCAGTAATAGGTAAAAAATATAAAACAGGAAATTAAATGACAGTAATTAGACTTACTCGTATGGGAAGAAAGAAAAGACCATTTTATCGTATCGCGGTAACAGATAGCCGTAAACGTAGAGATGGTGGTTGGATTGAGCTTATTGGTTACTATAACCCAATGACAAAAGAGCTTAAAGTTGATAATGAAAGAGTTGATTACTGGTTAGGCGTTGGTGCTAAAATGAGTGATCGTGTTAAAAAGATAACTGGTCGTTAAGATGATTGCTGATTTTGTCGCTAGTTTTGCAAAACTTATAGCATCATATCCTGATGATATCAGAGTTGAAGTTCAAGAGGGCGATGAAATAACAGAAATAGTTCTCTATGCTAATCAGGCGGACATTGGTAAGCTTATTGGCAAGAGCGGTAAAATGATAGGTGCAATAAAGACTGTTATCTCTGGTTGTAAAGCCAAAGACGGTGTGAGTTATCGTATTAATGTCGAAGCAGTCTAGGGAACCGTTGCTCCATATTGCCACAATCGGTAAAACGGTTGGAATCAAGGGTGATATGAAGTTGCATATTAAATCTGATTTTCCAGAACAGTTTCAAAAAGGATCTTCTTTTCTTATAAATAAAAAAGAGAAGATTACGCTAAGTGATGTAAATCTTGAGCGTGGAGTTGTAAAGATAAACAATATTACAAATCCTGAAGATGCAAAAAAATTTACAAATGCGAAACTTTTTACAACGTATGAAGAGACAAGAAAAAACTGCCACCTTAATGCGGGTGAGTACTTCTTTTTTGACTTGGAAGATTGTGATGTTTATGAAGATGGAAATTTGCTTGGTCGTGTAAAAGAGGTCGAGAGAATTAATGTTACAAATTATTTGAGTATTGTAACAGATGCTACTTTGGTAGAGAAGGGTTTTGCAAAGAGCTTTTTAGTTCCTTTTATAGAACCTTTTAAAGTTGCTGTAGATATTAAAGCAAAGCGTATTGAACTGCGTGGAGCTAAAGATATTTTAGAAGCATCTTAAGATGAAGTACACATTTGTTACGCTTTTTCCTAACCTTATTGAGGGTTATTTTAAAGACTCAATTTTAAAGCGTGCTATAGAGAAAGATGTGTTGGAGATTGAGTATCTCAATCCAAGAGACTTTTCAAAAAACAAACACTTTAAAGTTGATGATACCGCAGTAGGTGGTGGTGCCGGGATGGTTATGAATCCACAGCCACTCTTTGATGCACTCGATGATTTGAAACAAAAAGATGAAGATGTTCATATCATCTTTATGACTCCGGTTGCAAAACCTTTTGTTCAAAATGACGCAAAACGTTTAGCAAAAAAGTCTCATATAGCGTTTGTGAGTGGACGCTATGAGGGAATGGATGAGAGAGTTATTGAAAAGTATGCCGATGAAGTCTATTCTATTGGTGATTATATATTAACAGGAGGCGAATTGGCCTCTTTGGTAATATGTGATGCTGTCAGTAGAAATATAGAAGGTGTCTTGGGAAATGCTGAATCTTTAGAGGTTGAGAGTTTTGAGACGCCACTTTTAGAAGCACCAAGCTTTTCAAAACCACAAAACTATGAAGGTTTCCGTGTTCCATCAGAATACTTAAAGGGAAATCATAGTAAAATTCGCTCACTGAAATTTGCCTTGTCTGAAGCAAAAACTAAGTTTTTCAGACCGGAGCAGCTAATTAAATATAATTGTTTACATACAATTGACACTCTTTCTAAAAGAAAGAAGCGTTAGCATAAATGAGGATATCCTCATTTACTAAAATAAAATTAAGGAATTGACTTATGAGAAATAAGTACATTGAAAACTTTGAAAAAGCACAAATCGCTGAGAAAAACATTCCAGATTTTCGTGCTGGTGATACTGTTCGTTTAGCAGTAACAATTAAAGAGGGTGACAAAACTCGTATCCAAAATTACGAGGGTGTTTGTATCGCTAAACGTGGTCAAGGTACTGGTGCAACTATTACAGTACGTAAAATCGGTGCAAATGGTGTTGGAATTGAGAGAATTTTCCCACTTTATACTGATTCTGTTGAAGAGATTACAGTTATTCGTCGCGGTCGTGTTCGTCGTGCGAAACTTTTCTACCTTCGTGGTCTTGCAGGTAAAAAAGCACGTATTAAAGAACTTAGAAGAAAATAATTCTTCTAGGCTCTTTTGCCTTACAACTCTTCACTCTTTCTTCATAAAAATCTTAGCATAAATACTTTTTTATAAATTTTAAATCTAATTGATGTATAATCGTTCAAAACAGATGATTTTGGACAATACATGAACTATATAGACGACCTCAAAAAAGTTGTAGAGATAAACTCATACACAAAAAACAGAGATGGTGTAAATATTGTAGGTGAAATTTTTGATGAGTGGTTCAGAGATTTGGGTTTTGAGATCAATATTTATAAACGTGATAATATTGGAGATCACCGATATTACAAATCCCCTACTACCGCAAATGCTTCCAAACTTCTTCTTTTAGGTCATCTTGATACTGTTTTTCCTCCCGGTAAATTTGAATACTTTATAGAAGATGATGAGTGGGTATATGGCCCTGGTGTATGTGATATGAAAGGCGGTAATATTGTACTGCTTGAGGCTCTGCGAGAGA